>JAEEGK010002873.1_pt1 | contig 43141 bp, 25 predicted proteins | sample 8958771 | NCBI WGS metagenome assembly JAEEGK01 (sample SAMN16246547, study PRJNA631951) | gut metagenome | biome: gut microbiome; feature: rumen; material: SC-attached | host: Bos | place: Iran: Karaj | collected 2018-10
AGAATTTTATATTTCAATTTATTATGTTATTTTTTATATTTTTTTATTTAAATTAAACCTTCTTTAAACTCTTCATTAAATTCTATTTTATTTTCTTCTTCTTGTTTTAAAGGAAGATAATTTTCATTTAACCAATAAATATTATTTAAATTGATTTTATCAGAAATACATCTCCAAATAACATAAAAAACAAATATTACAATTAAAAAAGCATTTAAATGTTGCATACCATAAAAAGTATGATCATCTTCTTCTAAATAAACACATCCACAATTATTAATACATTTAATAAAATTTTCTTTTGTATTTGAATTTAATTGTAAACAATTATTTGAACATTCATAATTACACTATAAATTTTTTTAATTATAATATTAATCTTACATATGGATTTTGTTTAATATTTAATCCAAAAATATAAGGAAGAATAAAGTTATTAAATAAAGTTGGTCTTTCTGTTATAGAAATATTGATACTAAGGAATATAAAAAAAATTATTATTGAAAAAATTGTAATGTATTTTTTGTTAATCTTTTCTGAGTTATACATTTTTATTTTATTATTTTATATATGCTTTATTATTAAATAAATTTATTTTTTTTATTGAAATATAGAATAATTAAATATAAAATGTCAAATTTTAATAGAAAAGATGTACAAAAAATGAGTATAAAAGAATTGGAAGATTATATTCAAAGAAATTCATTAAATGTTCAAAACAATTCAAATACCAACCAAAATAACAGAAAAAATGAAAATAATAATAAAAATGATGAAAATATATTATTTAATTTTTTAAATTATAACTATCTTGATAATAAAAATAATCAACTTCCTGATAAAGACTTATTTGACAATAAAGAAGAAGCAATTTATAAATTATTAAAAGAAAATAGCGAATTAAAATTTGATATAAAAAAAGTATTATTTTTCACTGAACGAAATGAAAATGATTTAGTGATGAAGATTAAAGAATTATCTGAAGAAAATATTAACTTAAAGCAAGAAATACATGAATTAAAAAATAAATTAATTTTACAAACAAATATATTAACAAATACTGAAGTTGATAAACATCAAATAATAAATGAAAAACAAATAATGAAAGAAAAATATGATAATGAAATAAAAGAATTAAATTGCCAATTAAATAATTATAAAGCAAAGTTAAATTATTTAAATCTTGAATATCAAAATCTTTTAGAAAATTTTCATAAATTTAAACAAGAATCAATAATTCACGAAAATAGAAGAAGAAATCCTTATTTAACTAATTCATATGAAGAAAAGAAACAATCTTCAATTGATGAATCAGTAAACATAAATAAGATATTAAATAAGAATAATATAAATATTAATAATAATATAAATAAACCAGAAAAAGAATTATTTGAAAAAAAAATTTCAAATGAAAAGGATAAAATAATTAAAATAGAAGGAAAGCACAATTTATCTCAATCAAAAAGTAATAATTCAAAATTATTAAAAAGATCTAAAACATTTAATCAAAAGAATAATGTTAAAAGACCTAATTCTAATATAAAAAAGAAAAATTTTAATACAAATAAAGGAATTAAAAAATCATCAAAAAAAAATATAGCAAATTCAAATAAAAATAATTATTTATTAACATCAGATTTGAATAATAATTCAAATAGATTTGTTACAAGTTATAATAATTCAAATTCAAAAAATATAAATCAATTTATAGAAGAAGAAATTTTTTCTCTTGAAAGAAAACTTGCTGAACTAAATATTTCTTATCAATCATTTTTACAAAAATTAAAACAAATTCCAAATAGTAATTACAAAGAATCAAATGAATTAAAAGAAACTTTAAAATACCTTCAAGAAACTATTGATGATAAAAATAAAAAATTAAATGAATTAAAACTAAAACAACAACAATTTTTAATTCAATCTGCAATGGAAATTAATTAATCTTTTTTTTTAGGAATTAAACATTTTATTTAAAATAATTTAATAATATATTAATAACTTTATCATAATCATTTATAATATTAATAATAAAAAAAAAATAAAAAATTACAAATTTATAAATAAATTAACTTAAAAAATGAATAATAAAATTTTATTCATATAATTAATTAATATTAAAAAAAATAAAAAAATGGATAATCAGACTTCAAATCAAAATGATTATTATTCTCTTCCTTTAGCAACAATGACATTTGGAAAAGAACAAATAAATGATTTTACTTTTAACAACAATTTAAATAGTAATAATAGCACATTAAAAAGTGATATTAACAATAATTTAACATTAAAAAACAATCAAAATATTTTTAAAGAAATCCCACCTGAAACAAAAAATGAATCATTAAATGGAAAAGAAGAATATGAAAATGAAAAAAATAAAAAAAAAAACACTTTCTTATCGACATTTCCAAGTAAAATAAATTCACATAATTCATTTATAATTCCAATTTTATATTCAATTTATTATATGAAATTAATAAGAAATTATATAATTAACGAAGCAAAAATTCCGAATAATAAAAATTCAATATTATATCATTTAAAAAAAATACTAATACTAATATCAGAAAATAAAAAAATAGATTTATCTCAATTTAGAAATTGTTTAGCAGAAAATTTTCAAAATAGAAGAAAATTTTTAATTGATCATCCAGATGACCCTTTAGATTTATATTATATAATAATTAATTCAATTCATTCAAATTTTCTTCAATTACCAGAAAAGGAAATCTCTGATTATTCTTGTAGAGAAAAATGTTGTAGTCATCAATATCTTTGGATGGATATTGCTAGAATTGATTTTTGTGAGTGTGGAGGAAATAATAAGAGATTATTTAGTAATCATAATTATATTTTTGATATTCCTATTGATAAAATTTTTAATTTAAGTAAAAATTATCTTTTAATTAATAATGATATTAATAATGTTAAAGAAATTAAAGTTAAAGAAAGAAATAACCAAAGTAATTTATGCTTATATGATTATTATGGGAAATTGTTTTATTATTATAAATTTTTAATGAATAATATTAAAAATGATTGTCCTGTTAATGGAATTAGATGTAATGTTAATAAAACTCATATGAAATTAGTTATTAATAATAATCCTAATTATTTAGTTTTTTATTTAAATCAAAGTTTAGATTTTAGTATTTATGATATTTTGAAAAATTTTGTATTAATTCCTAAAACTTTTGATATTAATACTTTATTTGAAATTTCTCATTTCAATGGGAAAAATATTAATGAATATTCATTTAACTTATTTGGATGTGTTTTATTAAAAAGTTCTAAAACTTTTTCTAGTTTTTTTAAAGATACACAATCTTATTCTTGGATTTATTATGATGATGATTATATTTTCAATTTTAATAATTTATATGAAGTTATTATTTATTGCCTAAAAAATTCTTTAATTCCATTTATGCTTTTTTATAAAGGAAATCTAAATCAAAATAATAATAATATGTATGATACTATTAATGATAATATTACATCTGAACAAATTAGTATTTTGGAAAAATATGCATTAAATACTGATTCATTAAGTAAATTTTTAGCAAATAAAATTAGGATTAATGAAGATTTTCTTGGGAATTATAATAATTTTTCATATAATAAAAACTCTTTGACAAATAGTAGTAATAATTCTGTTTTATATAATAACAATAATAATAATATTAATAATAATGAGTTTTATAATTGTTATAATTGTCAATATAGAAATAAAATAAATGAAAAAAATTGTGTTAAATGTGGAACAAATAATATAGATAAAATAAGTGAACTTTTAACTAATAGAGAAAATGATATAAAAAATAATAAACATAATAATATTCACAGAATCAATATAATAAATAATATAAATATGACAAATAATTCTATTAATAATAGTAGTAATCTTAGTAATAATTATAATTCTAATAATAATCAAGAAAAAAAAAATCCTTTAAATCAACTTAATATAATTCCAATTACAGTTGGAAATAGTAATAATTATTCAAATATTAGACAAACAATAAGTAATAATAAAAAGAAAAGAAATATAAAAATAGATGAAGATGATGACACAATTGATTCTCAATTAAAAAAAAATTTCGATATGCCAAAACCATATATACCAAAAAAAGATATACCTATAAAATTAAAAGCCAATACAAATAATATAAATTCCCTTCAATTAAATTCAAAAAATAAAAAAAGTATTTCACCAAAAAAATCAATTAATAACATTCATACAAATTCAAATCAAAACAAGCTAATTCAAAGTCAAAATGCATATTTATCTCAAGCATTAAAAAGAAGACAAAAAGAAACAATTAAAACAATATCAACATCAAAATCAAATAATAATGAAATAGAAGAGAGAATAATTTCATATGAAAATGCACATAAAAAAAGACCAAATACAACAACAAAAATTTCTTATGCTGAAATTAAACATTATAATCAAAGATATAATCAAGAATTAAATAATAATTTGAATAATAATAATATGAAATTATCATCTAATATTTCAAATAATTATTCAAATGAAAATTGGTATTGTCCAAATTGTAGATCTATTAATAAAGGAAATAAAAGATGTAGAAATTGTAATTTTAATAAGAAAAATGATAATAATAGTTTAATTAAACATTCAACAACACCAAAAAATAATCATAAGAAATTATTTGAAAAAAGGTCAATTAATAATAATTTTGATAGAAAATATTCTGAAAGAAATACAAGAGGACAAATTAATGATAAAAAAGTTTTAAGAAAATCTCATAGTAAAAGTCCAAATGGTTTATATTTTGTAAGTGGAAATAATAATAAACCAATTAATAATAATATTTCTCATTCTAATGTAAATGTAAATTTAGGAATGAGAAAATCAGAAACTAATCAAAACAATTTCAAAAGAAAAAAATAAAATATAAAAAAATATATAATATAAATAATAAAAAGTATATAATTTTTTAAAAAATCAATTTAAACAACCTCATTTAAAAAAATTAATTTTTTTTTCAAAATATAAAAAAATAACATAACCAAAAATATAATATTAAAAAAAAAATGAGCAAAACATTATATATAGATGCAATTGACAATCATGCAGATGAAGAAGATTGTATTTGGATACATCCATCTCATTTAAATTTCGTAGATGCTTTCGACAAAAAATCATTTAATAAAATTATAATTAAAAATTCACCCGCTGAATTTTTAAAAGCAAAAGGACTTTTTAATGTGAATCGTGCATTAAAAGAAGGAGGAATTTGTGAAATTGTTGTTGATCAACCTATTGTTGTTATGCAAGATTTAGATGCAGGGGAAATTGAAGCCAATTGCAAATTAGCTGGATTTGAAGATATTAATACTGAATCTTATACTTTTAGTGAAAGTGTTAATGGGAAAGAAAAAAAAGTACAAACACTTAGATTAACTATGACTAAGTAATTTTTACTTTTTATTTAATTCTTATTTATGAAAAAAATTTATTTTTTATTATTTTTTAATTTTTTTGTTTTTTTTTTGTTTTATTTTTTTGTTTATTTTGGTTTTTTTTTTTGTTTATTTTGGTTTTTTTTTTGATTTTTTGATTGTTTTTAATTTTTTTTTTGAATTAAATGTAAATAATTAAAAAAAAAACAGTTTTTGCATAATGGAAGTTACACCTGAAATGTTTGCTTGGCTTTCAAGTCTAAAAATAATTGATCCTTTTAAATCACTTCAAAATGAAATAATATCTCCAAATAATTTTCAAATATCAGAAAAAACGATAGAACTATTAATAGGAGGAAAATATATGAATATAATATTAAAATCACTTCAAGATGCTTATAATAAATTTTATGATCTATCATTAGATTATATTGAAAATTTAAATCAAATGAAAGAAATAAATGAAAATGATGAATATATATCAAATTCAATTAAATATACAAATTGGCATTTAATACAAGAATCTTTAAATCATTTTGGTTTAAATTATCCAGATGAAACAATAAATAATATAATAAATGGTGATAAAGAAGTTTTAATGAAAGTTTTATATGAAATATATGAATTATATAATGAAGTATTAAAACATACTCAATTAGGAAATCAGAATTTTGATCCTAATAAATTTATTGAAAATGCAAAATCACCAATTCAAAAAACTGAAACTAATAATAATATAATTGAAAATAGTAAAAATGAAGATTTAAATTCTAAAACAACTTTAAGTAAAGAATCTAAAATAAATAATAATAAAAATAAAGTAGAGTCAATTAATATAAATAAATTAGATCCAAGTAAAAGTTATGATTCATGTACTACACTTTTAGAATTTTTTATAATTTCAATATGTAAAAATTTAAAATTAAAACCAAGACAATCAGTTGCATTACTTTCAAATAATAGAAAATATTTATCAATATTATGTAATAAAGGAACAAAAGGAAATTTTGATGAAATAAAAAATTGGTTAAATGATTTAAATACAAATATCAAAATAATATTAAAATTATTAAAATCATTTTCAGATGGAATTAATATAAGTTATGCAATAATTGGAACTGCATTATGTAGTAAAGATGAAAGTGTTGTTTTAATTTGTAATGAACTTTTAAATAAAATTGAAAAAGATATTGGAAGTGATTGGGATTGGATATCAAAAGAAGGAATTGATTCTTTTTTTTTTGCTATGATTAAACATGAAAATATTAGATTACAATTACTTAATAATTTATTTTTTCAAATTAAAAATAAAATAAAGGATTTTTTTAATGAATTAAGAAAAAAAGTTATTAATGGAGAAAAAAAGAAAGTTTATGAATTTTATTCTTCTGTTTTACCTATTTTAAAAGATATTAATTCATCTTTTTTAAAAGAATTACAAAGTTTTTTATTTGAAATTTGTTTTAATGAAAAAGATGATATTTCTTATAGTTTATCAATTTTAGGAGATGCTTTTTTTTATTTTTATCCTTTAGATAATGAAACAACAAATATAATAATAGATTATTTTATTGCAAATATTAAAAATGAGAATGAAAATATATATTCAACTGGAATTACTCAAATATTTTGTTTAATGGAAAGATTTGGTGAATTTAAAATTCAATATGCACCAATTTTATATAAAAATATGGTAATTTTATTAATTGAAAATTATGATGATGAAATTAAAAGAGAGTTTATTTTATTAAACTTTGAAAAATTTTTTAATAATCACCAAACAGTTCCAATTGATATTCTTTTAGGACCTTATTTGAAAAAAATATTAAATATTGAAAATTATGCAATATGTGATTTATTATTTATATTTAAAATAATAGAGCATCCAAGATTAATTAATTCAATGTTAATATCAATAATCCAATTTATATTAAAAATTACATTAACTAATAAATTTTATAGTAGAACTGCAAATATAATCTTATCTTTAATTTTTGAAAAAAATTTAATCAATAAATTATGTAATAAAAATGAAATATTTGAATTATCAAAAACATTTTCAGATTACATCAAAACAGCATTAAAATATTTTTTATCCAATTCAGAAAATATGAAAGATCCATCAATAATAGAAACATCTTTTGATATTTTAAACGAAGATTTCCTAAATGTAAATGAAAATATACATAAAATAATAATTGAAAGTGTTAAAACATATAGAAAAGAAAACAATAAAAATTCAGGTTCATTATTAGCTTTATTATGGTGTTTCAATGACCATGATGAAGTTTTATTAAATTTAGAAGAAGAATTTGGCCCTAAATATGAGCCTATTGAAATTAGTATAAAAAGAGATATTGAGGAAAAAGAAAAAAAAATAAATAAAAATTATGTTTTAAAAAATCAAAAATTATTAACTGAAATGATAGAAAAGAGAAAAAAAGAAGAAGATAAAAAAAGAATTGAATCTGAAAATAAAAAAAATGGAAAATTAACAATTGATATTATTAATAGTGAAGGGAATTTATTAAATAAAAATATAAATTTAACAAAAGCAATAAATGAAGCAACTGAAAATATAAAAAAGAAAAAAAGATTATTAAATAAATTAATGGAAATTGATGAAAATCAAAAAGAAGATGATATATTTTTAAAACATGGAATAATACTTTCTCCTGATAAAAAAAATAAAATTGAAAATTTAGAAAATGATATTCATTTATTAGAAAAAATTAAATCAAGTGGACAATTAATTTATCCTGAAGGGACTATTATTAAAGATAATAGATTTAATAAAGTTAAAACTTTTTATTTTAAAAATGATTTTAATCAAAATTATTTGTCTTTTATTAATTTTAATGAAGAAGAAAATAGAGAAGAAAGAGCAATTGAAGGTTTTAATATACAATATAAGAAAAATATTATTTTTTATTTTAGAACTTATTCAAATGAAAAAACTGAAACAATTTCAAAAACAAATTTATTAAGAATGTATAGAGATAGAGGATATAATAAATATAAAATAAATTTAGATGAATTAAATTTATCTATTAAAAGATTAATAAATGAATATTTAAAAGAAATAAATGTTGAATATTATCAATTATCAAATTTAGATTATTTAAATAATATTGATTCAAATACAAAAAAAAGAATTAAATTATTACAAATTGGAGAATTGGATTTGGATTTTTTTAAAAGAATAAATGTAAAATTATCATATATTATTTATCAAAAATTAAGAAAAACTTTGACAATAAGTCAATGTTATGAACTATTTTTAGACAAATTATCATTAGGAGTTAAGTCAGATGTGACAATGAATTTATATGAAAAATTTAAACCAGTATTAAAATTAATAAATAATAAAAGAAAAAATAAAGAAAAATATAATTTACCTCCAGGATTTAAAATAACAAAAAAAGAAATAGTTGAATATAAAAAACAATTACCAGAGTTATTAATAAATTCTATTGGAGAAAATCAATATATTTGTTATGAAATAATCAATGATATTTTATTTGATATTTTTAACTCATCTTCAATTGAAACTTATGTACAAATAAATAATAAAGAAAATATTGAAATTGATCCATTAAAAATTCACAAATGGTCAATTGATATTACTTTATCTTATGTTAATTTAAATGTTGATTATAAAAAAGAAGGAATTGAAGTTGCTGATATTTTAGAAGAAAAATTAACTTTATTATGTAAAGGAAAAGATAAAGATGGAAATAAAATTATTCATCCTATAGAAAAAAATAAAAAAGAAATTGCATTGAATGTTTTAAGAATTGATAAAGAAAAAGAAGAAGAAAGAAAAAAAAGAAATGAAGAATTAAAACAATTAATTGAAGAAAATAATAAATTAAAAGAAGAAAGAAAGAAACAAGAATTATTACAAAAAAAAAAATTAAAAATAGAAAAAGAAAAAGAAGAAAAGAAAAGAATAGAATTATTAGAAAAATTAAAACAACAAGAATCAGAAGCAATTCAAAAAAAATATGAACAATTTCAACAAAGAAAAAAAAAAATAGAAGATGAAGAAAATAAAAAAAGAAAGAAAGAATTATTAAGAAAAAAAGAAAAAGAAGAAAAAGAAATAAAAAAATTATTAGAATATAAAGAAAAATCAGAAAATGATAAAGAAAAATTAGAAAGAGATTTTATATTAGTTAAAAAAAGAAAACAACAATTTGAAGAAAAACAAAAAAAAGATTTACTAAATATTATAAAACCTAAAAAGCAAAATCCAGAAGAAATAAAAGAAATAAAAGAATATTATGAATTTGAAAAAAAACTAAATCAAACAATGAGAGAATTAATGGAAAGAGAAGACATTAAAAATATAATAGATAAATATAAAAGTCATTTAGAATGTATATATAATATATATTCAAAAATAGGATTTCATAAAATAGGTTTTTATAATAATGAATCAATAAAAGAAAATGAATTTAAAGAATTTTTAATTAATTTTACAGTTTTAGGATTATTAATTTCTGTTGACCAAATGAAATGGATTTTTAAAAAAGTAGCAAATGAAAAATTAAATGAAAGAAATAATCAATCTTATTTTGATTTTAATGATTTTATTCTTTCTATTGGTTATCTTTCAATTTTTTCAAAATTTACAGAAAGATCAAGAAAAATTTTACCTTCTGATATTGAAAATACTAATGGTGATACTATTGAAAATTTTATTCAATTTCTTGGTTTAAAAACTCCTTTTAATAAATTAGAAATGGAGAATTTTATTAATGATAGAAGGTCAATGGACTTTAAAAATTTAATTAAATTACAAAAAGAAATTAAAAATAGTGAAGCATTGAAAGAAATAAAAGGATTAAAGGAAAAAGAAAATAATAAAGAAAAAGAAAATGAAAATGAAAAAGAAAAAGAAAATGAAAAAGAAAAAAATGAATTTGAAATTAAGGATTATAATGAAAATAATAATGAAGAAGAAAAAACAAATGAGAATAATAATGAAAATAATAACAATATTGAAAATGATATAAAAGAAAATGAACAATAATTTGATATAAAAAAAATGTATTTTGATATTGCCTATATATTATAATATAATTAATATATGAAATAATTTTTTTATAAATTAAAAATATTTTTTTAATTTAAATAGAGAGGGAAAAAAATTCAAAAAATTAATATTTAAAATAATTCAATTAAAAAGCTAAGTAAAAAAAAATTTTATAAACCTTTAATTCCAATTGAACCAATATAATAACCTTTATGTGTAATAACAGTAAAATCTCTAAAATCAATTTTAGTAGCATTTTTCAATAATTCAACAACTTTAACTTCTTTAATATATTTATATAATTCAGGATAAATATATTTATCAATATTATCAACAAGAACTTTTTCAAATTTCCCAATATCAACATTTAAAAGATCTATTTTTGTATCACAATGAGTAAAATTAAGACTATTTAATTTAATACTTAAAATATTATTCTCACAAGTGACTTTAATATCAACATTAGCAGAAAAGTATAATTTCAAATCTTTAACAGGATCATCAAAAGGATCAGTTGAATTAAAAGTATCAAAATCTAATCCAAAATTCATATTAAATTTAGCATTTCCATTTTCATCAGTTTGTAATAAAGGTTGAACATGATCAATTGGTGATATATAAACTTTCATTTGAACTTGATAATCATTATTAGGATATTTGAGTGGATATTCTGGTAAAATATCTTTTAAACCTTTTACAGTAAATTTCCAAGGTAAAATTGTAGTATTTGAAGTAGAACTAAATTCATAATGTAAAAATCCAGTTTGTTGTGCCATATTAAAAACAGTATTTATTGAATAATCAGAAACTAAAGCTTGAATTTCATTTTTTGAAAATAATGATGTATCATAATTCATTTTAACTGGATCTGGGATTTTTGGTTTTAATTCAGGATGTAAATTTGGATAAATTGAACCATGAACTCCAGTAGTAAATAATATACTTTCTGCATTTTTATTTTTTCTCTTTTGACCAAAGAATAAACCAAATAAACTTCTTTTTATTTGTTTAGTTAATTTTGATAAAACTGGTTTTTCAGTATTTGTAATATTTATTCCTATACCAAAACCAATATCATAAACTGTAATATTATGAATCCAATCATTTATTACTTTTTGTCCTAATGTTGTTCCTTGTTTAATTCCTTTTTCTGCTTCATTTGTTATTAAATTTTTAAATATTCCAATTAAGAAATTCATCCATTTACTATCCATATCAATTTTCAAATCAGAAAGTTCCATTTTACAATTTTGAATAGTAACATTTCCACCATTCTCTTCTTTATCAAAAAACATTTCACCTTCTAAATCAGATAAAATAACATGAACTTTTACATGATCACTTTTTTCACTAAATACACCAAATTTAACATAAAATGCCATAACTAAATCAATTGTTATATCTTTTATAGTAAATTTTACTAATGGAGTATTTTTTGGAGATGTTGAATGATTAACTTCAACTGTTTTTGGATTTGTTATATTTTTTACTGTTAAATTATCAACTGTTAAATCATATTTGAATATAAATTGACCACTTTCTTGAATATGAGGTATTAATATTTGATCTATTAAAATTGCATTAAAATCTATTAATTTTAATGTTTTTATTATATCTGCATCTATTGCTACTTTTACTCCACTATTGCTTGAGATTGTTAATGATATTAAGGATAGAAGAAGAATTAATTTTGAATTCATACTTTTATATTTTATTTTTTTATTTTTTTGAATTTATAATTTTGGGATTGGGATATTTTAGGTTTTTTTTATTTATATTTTTTACAATTATTGTTTTATTATTTTTCTCTAGTTTTTTATATTATTATTTTATATGTTGTTGATTAGGTTTTTTATTTCTAGAAGTAGACAAATTTTAATCAAAAATAAAAAGATAATTAAATTTTGAATTAAAGGTATTACGTAAGTCTTTTAAATAAAAAAAAATAAAAATAACCAAAATAATTAAAAATAATATTTTAATGGTTTAAATTTAATCAATAAAACAACACTAAATTATTATTATATTTTAATATATATATCAATATTTCTCATTGAATTATTATATTAAAAATTTTAATTTCCTATTTTATATTATTTTAAAAAACTTTTATTTATTATTTATTATAATTCAATATTTAATATTACTTGAATCATTAATATTATAAAACTAAATTTTTTTTTTTATATTAAAAATAGGATTTTTATATTAAATTTTAAAATATTTTACACTTGTCACCATATAATTATAATGATGAGTATTATTTAATAATATTTTATATTATATAATAATTTTTATTTTCTTTCAATCTTATTATTATTATTCATCAAAGAAAATTTTTGATTAGAAATAATATCTTTTTTATATTTGATTTTATAAAAATTATTTTCAGATTTATAAAAAGTATTATTATTATTACTAAAACTTCTATTATTCTTGAAATGAAAAGAACTTTCTGAACAAAATATATTAGAAAAAAGTTTATTATTTTTAATTTGATTTATTTTATTATTATTATTTAAACTATCTGATATAGTATTATATTTTTTTTTCAAAAACAATTTTGTTTTAGATAATGAAAAATTTCTTGAATTTCTAGAATCTGAAATTGTATTCAATTTATTAAATGATTGATTTGAAATTGATTTTTTTAAAACTATTATTTTTTTCCCTATGTCATTAACCTTTTTATTAGAATCAAAATTATATGATTTTCCAAAAAAAGGATAAAAAGGTTTTTTATATATTGCATTATAATTTGGATCATATCTTCCTGGTGAAAATGTTATTTGAGATAAAGAAATCGGTATCATATTTATATTTTTTTTACTTTTTTTAACTAATTTATTTATTTTTAATTTAACCTTTTGATTTTTTTTATAATCATAATAAGGTTGATTTTTTTTTAAATTTGGAAATTTATCAATCGATGATAAGTCTTTTAATATTGTATTTATCTTTTTTAAATTAATATTATAAAAATTAAATTTATTTTCAAAACTTTCTTCATTTTTTGGTAAATTAAATAAATCAAATATCTTTGATTTTTTTTTAGATATATTTTCTTTTAATTTTTTTAGACAAATTGAATGAAAATTTTGATTCATCTTTTTATTATATGAACTATATTGTTTTTCATTTATTATATCATAAATTTCTTTTATTTCTTCACTACTCATAAACTGAAATTTTTTCTAAATAAAAATAAATAAATTAAAAAAAATAATAAATTATAAATTAATTATATAATAAAAATTTAAAAAAATTTACCTAAAAAAGCATAAATAATTAATTAAAAAATGTACCTAAAAAAGTATAAAAAACATTCATTTTAAAATTGAATCAATTAAAAACAATAATGACTGAAAATGTATCAAATGAAATTCGTAAAATAGAAATGGAAAAAATATTATCAAAACCTTCAAATCAAATTTGTTTTGATTGTGGTTCAAAATTTCCCAAATGGTCATCTCCATATTTAGGAATAGTAATATGTTATGAATGTGCAGCACGACATAGAAGTTATGGTTCTCATATATCATTTGTTAGAAGTATTGATTTAGATAAATGGACTAGAAAACAATTAAGAAGTTTAGAAATTACTGGAAATGATTTTACTAAAGAAAAATTTATTCAAATGGGAATTCCTAAAGAAGGAAATTTCTATGATTATAATTGTGAATTGGTTTTAAAATATAGAAACGATATTTCTTCTAAAGTTAAAGAAGATTTGAAAAATTATCCTTATTTATATAAGGAAAAAAATAATGATTGTGATAAAGATAAAAATAGTAATTTTGTTGTTAATGATAAAATTACTAAATTTCATATTGATAATAATGAAAATAATATTAATAATAATATAAAAATTAATGAAAATTTGAAAAATGAAGAAGAAAAAAATAGTGAAAAAGAAATTCAAAAACCAATTCATTTTGAAATATATACAGAAGCAAAAATTGAAAATTTGAAAGTTCAAGGAAAAAAAGGTAAAAAAAACAAAATAAAAAAAGTTGATTTTGACTTTGATTTTGATTCATTTAATAATATAAATTTCTCAGATTTTAATAATAAAAATGAAGAAGAAGAAAAACAAAATAAACAAATATATGATGATATAGAAGAAGAAGAAAAAATTAGAGAAAAAAAATCCAAAAATAAGAATTTATATAATATAAAAATTTCAAAAGAAGAAATAAATCAAAAATTTAAAAATAAAAAAGCAATATCTTCTGAAGATTATGCATTACTTGAAGAAGATAATTCAAATGATAAATTTATTCAAAATAAAATTAAATCAATGAGAAGTTCACAAGCAATTAGTAGTGATGATGTTTATGGAATTAGAAATGATAATTATAATGAAGAATCTTTTGGAGATTTATTAAAAGATTTTGCTATTAATTTAACTTTGAAAGCTGCTGAAAAAGCTAAAGAATTCAAATATTTAACTGAGGAATATCTTAATAAGTTACAAAATGAAATTGAAAATTAAAAAAATTTTTTTTTCCTATTTATATATTATATATAGTATTATTATTATTTTTAAAATTAATTTTTGATTTGTTTATATTTTATTTGTTAAAATCTTTTTTATTTTTTATTTATTAAATTTTATTATATAAATTTTAATTTAACTTTCAAATGAAGCATCAATTTTAAACAATGGGAAAAAAAATAAATAAACTGTAAATACCCTTTAACAAAAATTAATTAAAACTTAATTTAATATAAAAGAATTGTAAAAAACGCTTTTTAAATATAAATAATATATCAACATAAAAATATATAAAACCTCACTTCATTATTTACAACATAAATAAAAAATATCATATAAAAATAAAAAAAAAATAAATAAAAAATGTTAAAACAAGTATTAATAAACTTATTCTTAATAACTCTTTCATTATGTGAAAATTACTACATTCAAATAGGAGAAAAACAATTTCCATTTACATTAGAAGATAATAGTGCAGCAAACAAATTAAAAGAAAAAATGTCAATAAAGTTAAAAATGAGTGGTGATATAAATCATGAAAAATATTATCAATTTTCAGATACTTTTCCCACTGATACTTATTCACCAGGAACTATTGAAACAGGAGATATTTTATTATATCAAAATGATTATTTAGTTTTATTTTATGAAACTTTTACAACTTCTTATAGTTATACTAGATTGGGAAAAGTCACTTCTACTAATGGATTAAAAGAAGCCCTTGGAAGTGGTGATGTTACTGTTAATTGGTGTAAAGATAATTGTTCTGATCTTAAGGATGATGAAAAACATTTAAAGTATAATTTTTTTATAATTTTATTTTTTATTTTAGTTTTTTAATTAATGATTTTTAAATATTTTAAATTTATATTTTTACTAATTAAACTTTCTAATGATTTAAATATCTATTTTCTTCTTTTTTTATTAGAATCTTGTAAATTGGCCTCAATTTAATATTTAATCATTCAAAAAAAAATGGTTAATAAAAAATTAATGAATAGAAATAAAACATAAAATTAATAAATTAATAATAATAAAAATAATAAAAATATTAAATAAAATTAAATTATTTAACAATTAAATTTTTAATCTAAATTAAAGTATTTAAAACAAAGAAAACAAAAATCGAACCTAAAATCCCAATACCTAACTTAGTTCCAAAAATAGAGAAAAATCCTGAATTTTCAATATTTTTCAAACTATCCAAATCTTCATTAAATAATTGTTCATCAGTAAAGACTTCATCAGGATGATGTCTTAAATCAACAGTTAATTGTTTTTTCATAGCTTCATTTTTTAATTTTCTAAAACTTTCTTGTTTTTTTTTTTCTTCAGCAAAATTAGTATCATTAATACTTCCATTATAAATAACAATAGCATTAACTTTAGGATTATCTCTTGATCCTTTTAAGAATTTAACTTTTAATACTTTTTGTTTATAATCATATGCATTTTTAGCTTCTTTTCCATTAACAAAAACTTGATTATTAGCAATTTTAAACTCAATATATTTATCAAGTGCTGCAGCTTTACCTACTTCTTTAAATATATCTAAATTTTTAATAATTGTTAATTTTCCTAATGCAACATCAAAAACTTTTTCATTTGTACTTGTAAAGTATACTTCAGAAAATTTTAAAATTAATACAAAATCACCTTCTTTATTTATTGGAATTGAATATGTTAAATCTGAAGGAGACCATCTTTCTGTTTGATATAATATTTGGTCTTTTGTTTGAGATATTTCATAATTTATTCCAAAATCTGATATTGAACCTTCGTCAAAATAATTGTCTGATATATATTTTATTCCATCTGAATCTGTGTAGTCATTTCCTCCACAGTTTATTGCAGCTATTACTTTGTTTGGATTTATTTTTGAAAATGCTAGGTTTAGAATAAAAAATATTGTAATTATTTGGGTTTTCATATTTTTTTTCTTCTTTTTATTTTTTTAAATAAAAAATTATTTTTTGAATTGGTCTTATTTTATTTTTTTATCAGATTTTTTATTAAAAATAATAATTTTAATTTTTTGTGTTGAATTCTTCTAATTTTTTAAGAATCATATTTTTATTAATTTTAATAATGAAATATAAAAAAAATAAAATTAAATATCTTTTGTGAATCATATTAATAATTATGAAATTATTTTTTAACGAAACTTTTAATTAATAAATTGCTCTTTTATTTCAATTAAATCAACATCTGATTTTAATTATCATAATATTTTAAAGAAAATTTTGATTTAATTAATTATAGATTATTTACAAAATTTATATATTATGGTTTTAATAATAGAATTTAATGTAGATAACAATAATTAAATCAATTTAAATATTTGATTATATATTAGAATAATAAATATTATTTTTATAATTAATTTTAATATTATTATTTAAATAAGGATTTTTTAATTATAGATTAAACTTACATTATTGTCATAATTTTATAATTTTATAAAAGAAATATATCAATAAAAAATAATAATTATGAAATAAATAAATTGTTAAATATTATTCAATAAATTTAAATTGTTTTTGACTAAAATTTAAATTGTTAATAAAAAAATGAAAAGAGATTTAAGTTATAATTCACTATATCAAACTAATATGAATTCTTTTTTATCACCAAAGAATTCATCAACTTCAATTTTTAAATCATCAAGACCTCAAACAAGTAGATTAAAAATAAGTAGTTATTCTTATTTTCAAAAAGATTGTATTCTTCCATCATTTAGTCCAAGAACAGCAAGAAATAGTAGTAATGTTGAACCAGAAAAATTAATTTTAGAAAAGACTTATTTACAAAATATAATTAAGAAACTTAATAAAGAATTATTTTTATTAAAACAAGAAAATTTACAAAAAATAAATGATATAAAAGATGCAGATATGAAAATTAATTATATTTTAGAATATGGAGATAATAATTATGAAAAAGATAATTCTTTAATGAATAAAATAAGAAAATATATTAAAAATTTAAAACAAGAAATTTATGAAATATCTTCTCAAAATGAAGATTTAAAAAAAAACAATTTATTAACGCAAATAAATGAATATACAATTTCAAATGAAATAATTGAAGAGCAAATTAATAAAATATATTCTTTAATTCAAAATGCAAAAGAAATTCAAAAAGAAAGCCAAGAAAAGATAAATCAATCTAATCAAATGACATTGAATATTGAAAATCAAAATATAATTTTGAATCAAATGAATAAAGAAATTGAAAAATTAAATAAAGAAGAAAATAAATTAAACTTAGAAATTCAAGAAATGAAAAATAAAATTTTAAAAGATAAAATAAGGATTAAAAATAATAAAAATATAGTAATATCATTAAAGAAACAAAATACTAATTTATTAAATGAATCAAAAAAAACTCATTTACAATTTAAAATATCTAATTCAAAAGATTATATAAATAAAATAAGTGAAATAAAAAAAGGAATTAATCATTATAAAAAACAAATAAAAATTTCAGATACAACATTATCAGAATTAAAAATTGAAAATGAAAAATTAAAAAAACTAAATAATGAAAATTTAAATATACCACAAAAAACAAGTATAATAATAACAAATTCAAAGATCCAAAATTTAGAAGATGAAAGAATAGAAAAGTTAAAAGAATCACTTAAAAATTCGAAAGCAATAGAAAAAGAATTAGAAAATCAAATATTAATTTATCAAAATAAGTTAAATGAACTACAAAATGAAAATTATAATGAACAAATAGAATTTGGTATTGACTCAAATAATCCTTATTTTTCTCCAAATGAAGATAATAATCCAATTGAAACATCAAAATTAACAAGTATTCAATTTAATCAATTTACTTATATTTTATTTAAAAATTTTGAAGCAAAAAATATAAATTTAGATAATTCCAAATCTCAATTTATAAATGAAATATTAAATAATATAAATAGAGAAGATGAAGAAGAAATTGATGAAATAAATATTAATTCTGAAAAATTTATTTCAATAATTAATCAATTTACAGAATCAATTATTAATGTTTTAAATTGTCGAAATGATTATAATATTAAAATATTAACTATTTATATTGGAGCATTATTATTTAATAGTAATGGAAGTTTAATTAAACTTTGCCAATATTTTTCTGTTTTATTTTCTTATACTAAACAATATGAAAGTGAAATTGAAAATAAATTAATAGAAAAATTAAATAGGAAATATAAAGATAAAGTTATTAATTTATTAGATGGAATTAAGGAAGAAAATACTGATAATAATGATTATTTTCCTTTAATTAATATTAAAAATATTATTGATGAAAAAAAAATTGATTTTAAAGATAAATATATTGAGTTTATATTTTATTTAATGAAAAAATTTGATGATCCAAAAGCAAAATTAAGTGATTTAAAAATATCAAATTTAACTAAAATAATTGAAAGTAATAATAATGAAATTAATGATGATATCAATAATGATGATTTTATTAATAATGATAATAAATATAATATTGAAGAGAATAATGATATTATAAATGATAATGAGCAAAATAATATTATTGAAAATGAAAATGTTTTTGAAAATAATGAAAATGAAACTGAAGATTCAATGACTGAAATATCAAATGAAGAATTTGAAAAACTTTTACAAGAATCATTTAAATTAATTAATAATGGTTTAATAAAAGTAAAAAAATCATTTGAAGAAATAATAGAAAATTATATAAAAGAAATAAAATCAGAAAATAAACAAATTAAAACAATTTCAGTTGAAAATTTATATGATGCATTAAAAGAAATTGATGTAAATTTATCTGATATGCAATTATCATGTATATGTAGTAAATATAGTATTCCAGAAAATTTAAGAATTATAAATATTGATTTATTTAAAAAAGAAATTGTTACAAAAAATGATATTGAAGAAGATGAAAAAGAATCTTTTCATTTAATTAAAGAAGAAAATAAAGATGATTCAAATAAATTAATAAATGATGATTTCTAATTTTTTTTACAAAATAACTTATAATAAATAATAAAATATATAAATTAAAATAAAATAAAATAAAACAAAATATAAAAAAATATAAAGCAATATTCCTAAAAAAAACACATTAAAAAAAAAACCATTAAAAAAAAATGGAAAACAAGACTATATACATTCAAAAAGAAATAAATATCCAAAAAAAAAAAGGAAGTTATATAATAACATCAGAAGTATTAGAAGTAATAGGTCAAGATATAAAAAAAATAAAAATAGGAACATTAAACTTATTTCTTCAACATACAAGTGCAGCAATAACAGTAAATGAATCATATGATCCTTCAGTAATGGAAGACATAACAAACACATTAGATAAAATAGTTCCAGAAGGAAATTTTTATATTCATGCTGATGAAGGACCAGATGATGCACCAAGTCATATTAAATGTGGTATGATTGGACCAAGTATTACTATTCCTATTACTAATGGTAAGTTAAATTTAGGTACTTGGCAAGGTATTATTTTATGTGAATTTAGAACTCAGTTGAAAAATAGAGTTATTTTAGCTACTATTAATGGAGTTTGTGGATAGATTTATTTAATTTTTATTAAGTTAAATTATTTTTTGTTTTTGTATTATTTTATTTTTATTTTTTTATGATATTGGAGTGTTTTTATGAATAATATTCATATATATTAAAATCATTGAATATGATTTAGAGCTTTATAAATCAAATGTTTATAAATTATTGAACTAATCATGTCATAATTTTTTAAATTAAAAACAAAATAATAATTCACATATTATAATTTTATAAAATAAATTTTATATATTATTTAGATCTTTTAGCCTATTTTCATTAGTATGAAATTGAAAGTCTTCTATAATGAAAGCATTTTTAATTCTTTTTATTTTTGTTTTTTTTTATTATAGAAATTAATAATTTTTATTTTATTTTTAAATTTAGGAATATGATATACTAATTAATAAAAAATATACAAAAATGTTAATTCTTTATTTTTTTTTATTTTGTTTGTTTTGTTTTTTTTGTTTTTTATTTTTCTTAAATTTTTAATCAAATAAAAAATATAAAAATACCTTTAAAAATTAGCAAAACAAAATTTTTAAAAAAAATATATTTATATATTATATTTTAGTTTTACTATTCTTTAAAGTAACTTTATGTAAAAAAGGATTCAGTAAATAGATTTACAAAAATTAATGAAAATGATAATTAAAAAATAAAATAAAATAAAAAACAAATTCAAAAAAGGATATAGTTATAATTTAAAATATTTGTTTTTAAAAATTAATAATATTTATTTATTTAGATTTGATTTGAAAATAATCTTATATATCCTGAATAAGCAAATAATGCTAAAGTATTCTTTTTTATCTCTTTTATATCATTTATTTCTTTTGTCATTGAAGCATTTTGAATAGAAGAAATATTTTTAAATGATTTTTTATCATAAACATATATCTGAATATCAGAAGCTACAAAAAATAAATCATTCAATACACAAATGGCACTACAATCGAAATCAATTTTAATATCTTGACAATTAAAATTCAAACAATTAATAATTGTTATTTTTTTCTGAGGTGTTCCAACAATTATAGATTTTTCATCAAATATTTTCATTAAAGATGATGATTTACAATTAATATTTTTTAGAGCTGGATATTTATTAATTTTTGATAAATTATTCATATTCCATAATTTTAATCCTAATTTCCCTCCTGTCATTAATAAATTTTTTTTTGGAATTAATAAAACAGAATAAAAATCTTTTTCTTCTTGAATCTTTAATTGAATTTGATACTTTAATTCATTTTTTTCCTTATATTCTTCCCAAAATGTAATTAAATCATCTGAACATATAATAAACATTCCTTTATTATAAATAGCATTTCTAATTTTTGACTGATGCATATTTAAATCTATTGCTGCATATATTTTAAAAACTCCATTTGCTTTATTCCACAATAAACCTTCTTTATTTTCCGAAACAGTAATAAGATTATCATTGTCTTTAATTCCAATTACATAATTTCCATTTCCTTGAATTTGATAAGATTGAATTACATTTAATTCATCCCAAATTAAAGCAACTCCTTTTCTAGAAATTGATATATAATTCCCAGATGGAAAAGTATCTAAACATGTTATATCTCCATCACAATAACCAATTGTTTTTATGTATTTAAATGAAGTATTCTTTTGCATTTTTTATATAAAATAAAAAGTTAAATAGAGATATTTTTTTCTAATAAATAAAATACTAAATATATTTAATCATAAAATAAAATAAAAAATAAAAAAAAATAAAATAAAATAAAATAAAATAAAATAAAATAAAAAAATTAATCTTTTGAAAATAACATTTTAAAAATGTCAGATAAATTAAGACATCAAGTAACAATAATAGAAAAATACTTAAAAAGACCAGAAAATCAATTATGTGCAGATTGTAAAAGACCAAATCCAACATGGGCATCAATGAATTTAGGAGTATTTGTTTGTATAAAATGTTCAGGATGTCATAGAGAAATTGGAGTACATGTTACTAAAATTAAATCAATTAATTTAGATTTATGGCCTGCAAAAACTTTACTTGACTTTGGTAAAATTAATAATAAAATTGCTAATTTATATTGGGAAGCTGGATTAAAAAATTTTGATTTTTCTAAAATAAGAGAAAATGATTATAGACTTCAAGATTTTATTAGAGATAAATATGAATTTAAAAGATGGATTAATAAAAATATGGAAGAACCTATGAATCTTGTTTTACAAGGTCATGATTTAATTAAAGAATATGAAATTAATGGTTATCCTGAAGTTGAAAATTATATTAATGATGAAGAAGAATTTTATAGAGAACAAAGACCTGTTGTTAAAAAAAAACAAGGAAAAAGTTTTGGAATTGTTTCTAAGAAAGATGATAATGATGAAAATAATAATAATAATAATAATTATAATAATGGAAATATGAATAATAATAATAATAATAATAATGCTCCTTTGATTGATTTTGGTAATGATAATCTAAATAGTAATAATAATGTTAAAAATGGTTTTAGTTTTATTCATAAAAGTAATTCTATGAAAAATAATATTATGAGTCCTCAACCTGGGAATACACAAAAACCAAGTGGTTTTGGATTTATTAAAAAAACACCTACTGCTTCATCAAATTTATTAGAAGATTTTTCATCAGCACCTAATCTTGAATTAAATTTTAATACCAATACAAATAATAATAATATTATTAATAATAATAATGATATTATTAATAATAATAACCAAGCTAATTTAGTTGATTTATTTGATGTAAAAACACAAAATTCAGATGCAGTAAATAATTTAAGTAAAAATTTAATGAATGCATATAATACAAAACAGGAACCTAATAAACCAAATTATGATATATTTAATATGAATTATCCTACAAATAATTTTTATAATACTAATATTAATAATATGAATATGATGAATAATAATATGAATATGATGAATAATAATATGAATATGATGAATAATATGAATATGATGAATAATATGAATTATCAATATCAAAATAATTTTCAAAATAATAATTATATGATGCAACAAAATTCAATAAAACTTGAATTATATAATGATCCCAATAAACCAAATCAAATTCCATCACAATCACCTTTTGTTTATAATATAGATTTAAATGCAAAGAAAAAAGAAGATCCATTTAAAAATTTAGTGTCGTTTAAACAAAATTAGATTTTTTAGTTAATAGTAATAAAATAAAAATTAAAATTTTTCAAATTAACTTATAAAAAGTGAATAAAATAACATTAATTATTAATTAAAATTTCTTCCATCTAATTCCATATTACCATTATCACTATTATCAATTGAAAATTGATTAAAATTATTAAAATCAAAACCTTGTTGTGAATAAATTGAAAAACTCTTTTGACTTTCTTCATCAATAATTTCTTTTAATTTTTCTATATTATTTGATAATTGATTTTCTTCTTCAACTTTTACACTAAATTTATCAAAATTCATAACAATTGATTGTAATTTTATTATTTTACTTTGAATAAGTTTTTTCATTATCTTTGCATATTCTTTAATATTCATTTCTCCTTTTTTATATTGTTGAATATATTCCAATTCTTGATTTAATGACTGACCAATTTCAATTAAATTATTCATATATTTATCAACGCATAAATCTTCAATTGATAGTAATTCTTGTAAAACTTTTTCATGTTTATCTTGAAGAGTTTTTAATTTTTCTTCATTTTGATTTAATTCAATATTATTTTCATTATTATAATTATTATTACTATTAAAATTATTATCATTATTATTTTGGAAATTAAAATTAATTAAATTAATTGAATTTGGAGTAAGAGTCATTTTATGTTGTAAAGGTAAATTAGGACAAGTATTTAAATTTTCAAAATTATTATCTAAATTCTTTTCATTATTCATATTATTTTGAATTTGAGTCATATTTAAATTAAAATTATTTTCACTTGATAAATTAAAATTTTCTTTATTCGAAGCTACATAAAAGGATTTATTAACAGTTTTTGTAGAAGCATTTTTCAAATTATTATTATAATTACTATTATAATTATTCCCATAATTTTGTTTGGAACTTAAAATATTATTATCAGAAGAATTTCCTTTAAGTAAATTCCCAATTAATTCTTGAGTATTAACTTTTTTTTTCCCAAAATTATTATTATTATTAAAATTACTTTTATTCAAATTTAAATTATTATTATCATTTTTTTTAATAACTCTCCCATTAGAATGTGAATTTCCTTTAGCTTTTAATTCCTTAACTCGATCAGCATATCTTAAAGTATTTAAAGTATGATCAGCACTATCAGAAGAAGGACTAACATTAGCAATCATTAAAGTTTTACAATTTCCTATAAAAGAATCTCTTAAAACTAAAGTTAATTTACTTTGTCTAAATGGTAAATGACTTTTTTCTTGATCTAAAGCACGAATACATTCTTTTAAAGCTAATAAACTTTTATTAATTTCAGCACCATCAATTCTTGTTTGTTTATCAACATCAATTTTATCAGATTCTCTTTCACTTCCTGCTAAATCAATGAAAGTAATTTTTCCATGTAATTTATTTAAATTATTAATAATACTAATTTGTATTATTCCATGTGAACGACTTGAATCATTATTCGCTCCTGTAATTCCTACAGTTCTTATTTTTAATCCATATTGAATTATATTCATTAAACTATCAAAATTATTTACTTTTTTTTCTGTTAATCCTATTATATTTATATTTTGTTTACCATCTTCTCTTACTGGAAGAATATTTCTATTATTTAATAAATCAAATATTTTATTACAGTAAATTTCATAAAATGAAATATTTAAAGTAAAATTATTAAATTGAGGATATGTTAATATTTGAAAAATATCATATGCTGCAAGTAAATATAATCCAGGTGAATAAATTGAATTTATTGTATTACCCATCATTGTAAATGTTTTACCACTTCCAGTTTGACCATATGCAAAACATGTTATTTTTGCTTTTTGTAAAAATGCACATTGTATCATTGGTCTAACTGTTTCTAAATATATGTTTTCATTTGTTGAATTTTCATCATATGCTATATCAAATGTAAAATTATGTGGTTCTATTATTTTAGTTAAATCTAATGTTGTTTTTATTTCTTTTACTGTTATTGTTTTTTTGTCTTTTATTTCTATTATATCTGTTTCGTTTTTGTCTTGTTCTTTTTTATTTAATGGACGTTTTCTTACTATTACACGAATTTTTGGGATTTGATTTAAGGTGTTTTGAGTTGATTGATTGTTCATTTTTTTTTCTTTAATTTTTAAATTTTTGACTTTATTTAAATTTAAATTTAGTTATTTTTTAGTATGAATAAAATTTATTTTTTTTATTTTTATAATTATTAAAAATAATAAAAATATAAATTATAATAAAAAAATATATAAATCAATATAAAATAAAAAAAATTAATTAGAATGAAGAAACATATATTCATAATCAGTTTTTGTAAATTCTTTTTCATTCTTTTTTTCCCCAATTCCATAATTTTGATAATTATCTTTTGGTGGTCTATGAATTTGTTTATCTATATTTCTATTATCATCTAATAAATCTTTCATTAAATTCTCATCAACAATTCTATTTTCATCATCATTTCCTAATCTATTATATTTATTAATTTTATTAAATATAATTAAATTATTTTCTTCGTCAGCATTTTTAATATTAAATTGAGGATTTAATGCAGAAAGAACTCTTTGTGTTGCAACATCAAATTTAGTAGGACTAAATCTAATAATTTTCTTATGTTCAAATAATGCTTTTATTTCAAAAGAAAGCGCATCATTTGTATAATATGTTAATGTTTTAATAAAATTTTCTTTATTTTTTGATATTCTTTCTCCAAAATTTAATATTACTTTTTTTGCACAGGAAACTACTTTTTTAACTGGATGATCCCATAATTTTAATATTTCCAAAAATATATTTAAATCATAATTTTTATTTTGACCTGACCATTCTATATCATTATATATTTCATTTAAATGAAGGAAAATGTAATCTAGAAAATTTAATGATTCTTGTAATAAAATCCATTTATCATGATTTTTACTTATTGCATTTATTAAATATGGGATCATTTGAGAAGTTGGTATTATCATAATAATTTTAGATAAGACTTTAAATATTAAATCTCTAACACTAACATTATTATTATCAAAAGAAAATATTATAATTGGTATTGTTTGATAGAAACTTGCAATTAAATTTACTCCTACAATTGAAGAAATCATATCATTCATTATACCTAAACATATTTTACATATTGTGACTGAATTACTGGAAATAAATTTTGATATAAATTTAAAAAATGTACTTGCAAAACGTAAAAAAGAAGATTCTTTTGATTTTTCTGAAAATATATCATATAATTCTTGAAAACATTCTATTTTTTCTTCTAAACTTAAATTAATATTATTTAATTTGTTAATTAAATCTGAAGGAAAAATTCCAAAGGCAAATCCAGCATGATCAATATAAATATTATTTTCATTGTAATTATTATTATTATTTTCTTCATTATAATTATCAATATTTAAAATATCATCGTCATAATTTTTTTTATTTGCATTTAATAAAGGATTTGATAAAATTTTTATTGATTTTTCTATTAATTTATCTAATTTACTTTCAATTTCTGTTGTTGATTGACATTGCATTTGAAAAATTCTATTTACAATTTCAGGAGATAATATTTTAGTAATTTCTGCATAATTTGGAATTTGTGATAAAAATTTAGTTAAAATATTTGCTGATTCTTTTTTAATAACTTCACTACAATTCTTATATCCATAAACTAAACATTCAATTATTTTTTTACAATAATTCTTTTTAATAAGGAAAAAATCTCTTTTATTTTCACATAATATTTTAATTACTATTAATGCAGAATATCTTTCTTGCCAATCTTTTCCATCAACTGATAATTTAATTGAGTATTTTACAATATATTCTATATTTTCATCAAAATCAATTAAATATCTCATTATACGAATTGCATATTTTTGAAGAATTGTCTATAAAATTATTTAAGTTAAAAAATATTTTTTACATTTGGATTTGTTGTATATAAAATTAATATTGGAATTATATCGTTAAAGTATGATTTTATTTCTGAATCTGATGTCACAAAATCTTTTGTTATTATTTTTAATATGAAATTAAATATATTTATTCTTGTTTCAAAATCTGGAAGTCGTGATGATAAAAGATTTCTAAATTTTTGGAAAATATTCTTCCAATTTAAACTAACTAATTCTTTTTCTGATAAATTATTTAAGTTTTCTAACCATTTATTATAATTATCTTCTATTATTAAATCATCCATTTTATATTATATTTGGTTAAAAATTTATTTTTATTTTTAAAAAAATATATATAAATAAATTCCTTAAAAATAATATAAAAATATATAAAAAGTATAAACAAAATAGAAAATCAATTATTAAACAAAAAATGAGTAAAATAAGTAAGATCATAAAAATATGAAAACATTAAATTTTTTAAGAAAAATTAATTCAAAAATTATATCCTCAATTAATAAAAGGTTAAAATGTATGATATCACATTTTCTAAATTAAAAATACTTCATTAGAATTAAAGAATATGTATAATTTTTTAATTATATTTACAAAAAGCACAAAAGAAAAAAAAATTCCATTTTTAAAAATTATATGATAATATAAAAAGAATTAAAGGAAAGAGAAAAAGATAAAAATTTAAAAATAGTAATTTTAAAATTCCTTCATTATATGAAAAACAAATTAATAAATCAAAATCTATAGAAAATATTACTTTATCTAAATTCTTTAATAATAAACAATTTGAGAATATTTTTTTATTAAATATTTTTATAATTCTTTTTCTTCTGAAAATTTAGAGGAAGAATATTTAAAAGATGAATTTTAAAAAATAAAATAAAAAATGTAAAAATGTAGCTTTATTATAAAAAATATTTAATATTTCTTCATCTTTTGAAATTCAAAAACAAGAAAATAAGAGGTTTGAATATAATTTATATACTCAATTTACTATAAATAAAAATCGTGATTTTAATTTTGATATATATCACAATTTTGATAATAATTCAATATATAATGATAAGGAAGAGTTTGATAGAAAATATTTTGAAAATGATTATTTTATAAATTTAAAAAAAAAAACTAATTTATTTAGTTAATTATGGAATTTATATTTTGGAAAGTATTATTTATAAATAGATTCAAAACCATTTATAATTTAATAATGATATGATTTTTTATATTATTAAAATTATAATAAAATGGTATGAAATTTCATATTATAAAAATATTATATATTATAAAAATTTTAGGAATTAATAGTAACAAAAAAACAAATTAAAAATTTTAATAATTTTTTTAATAAAAAAAGCAAAAAAAAAATTAAAAAAAAATATAAAATAATAAAATAATATTTATATTAAATTTCCAAGATAAAAATATAACAGTTTCAAATAATAAGAATAACATATAAAAAAAATGGAAAAAAAAACACCAGAACGTCAAATTTTAGCAAAAAAATATTTAGACGAATACGATATAGAAAATGTAATAAGTGAAATGTTAAATAGTTTACTTCACGAAAAAGATCCCCATCCATATGTATATATGATAAAATATTTAGCAAGTTTAATGACAGAAGATGAGAGAAAAGATTTTAATTTAGAAATACCAGAACCATATCCAACAGCACATCCAGTTGTAAAATATCCTCATTTTTCAGATTCTTGTAAAAATTTATTAAAAAAATATCTTAATAGAGATTCTTTTATGAAATTAAAAAAAATAAAAACTAAATTTGGAAATAATATTAATTCAATGACAAAATTAACTGAATTATTACCAGATGATAAAATTGGTTGTATTTTATCAGATGCAGATTGTATTAATTCTTATAATGAATTTTTAATTCCTATTATTGATGAAGTTCATGAAATTAATTCTAAAAAATTAGAAGAATATCAAATTAATAATTACTCTAAAATTTTTAATATTGATCTTGGGTTAAATCAATTAAAAGGTTTTATAAAAAAATTAATTTTTTCTTTTTCTAGGAATGTTCAAGAATTTCCTTTTAATAATTTTTCTGCTGGAAATAATAAAATTGCAGAAGTTGCTGAATTATTACAATCACAAATACAAGATAAAATTGAACAAGGTAGTTTACCAAAAATGAAAAAATATGAATTATCAAAAAATAAAGATGAAGTTGATAATATTTTAAAAAAAATAAATTTTAATGAAAAATGGATGAATTCTGCTAATTTAAAACAAAGTTGGCCTGAAAATAGATTTGTTTATATAAGTGATGATAATAGTATTGTAATTTTAATTAATTTTTGTGAGCATTTACAAGTTTTGAAATTATTTAATGAAAATGATTTAGATATTGAAAAAGGTTATAATGAATTAATTGAGATAATTCAACAATTATCTTTAGTTATTTCTTTTGAAACTCATAAACAATATGGTTATTTAACTTCTGATATTAATTTAATTGGAGATGGTTTTAAAATTTTGTCTGAAATTACTTTAAAAAATACTGATAAAGTTCCTATTGAAGGTTCAAATATTAATGATTTTTTAAATGGTTGTAAATTTGATGGTATAATTATTAATAGAGAAGGAAATGATATAAATTATAATACTTATGCCTTTTGTAAATTATCTATGAAAATGGATATTTTTATTAATCATTATATTAATCAATTAGCAGGATTGAGTAAGTTATTTAATAATAATCAAGAAGGAAAAAAAATTTCTTTTGAAAAAATTAATTTACAAGATATAAAAGAAACTGTATTTCAAAATATAAAAAGTGCTTATGAAGAAACATTTGATGAAATAAAATATAATTTATCATCATCAGGGAATAATATAAATAATAGAATTGAACCAGTTTTTAAAGGATATATACCAAATAATTTAGGAATATTATTTCAAGATAAATCTGAATATTTATCATTTTCTCCTTTTGTTAGAAATTATTTATTAAAAAGTCAAGATTTTGATATAAATATTAATGAACATATTCATGGAAAAGAAGAAAATAATAATTTAGTTTCAATTGAAGGAGAAGAATTAAATAAAATAATTTCATTATATGTTTATTTATTTAGAAATATTAATGGTTTTTCATTTCCTTCTTCAAAGGAAAATTCAAATGACCAAACGGAAAAATTAATAAAAGAAGCAATTGAAAATATAAATTCAAAAGAGAAAATAATTGAATATTATTCATTAACAGATAATAAAACAGAAGCAGAAAAAATAATAAAAGAAAATAAATTAATTTTCCATTGTGATGAATTAGTAAAAGGAGGAATTGATTCTGATTATCCAAAAAATAGAGGAATATTAAAATTTATTAATTTACCTTATATATTTGGAGTAGTTAATGATATTTGTCATATAAAATTTTGTATTAGTATGCAGAATCCAAAAGAAAAAATGAGTCCTCATTTAGTTCAATTAGTTAAAATGAATAATGAATTTTTTAAATATTTAAAATTTAATTATAATAAACAAATTGGATTTATGACTGCAAGTCCTATTTATTTAGGTACTGGAATGAGAATTGAATTAAAAATGAAATTAAATAAACTAAAGTTTGAGGATGTTGAAAAAAAATTAAAAAATACTGAATTTGTTGTTGAAAATAAAAATAATGAAATTGTTATTATTAATAAAAAAACTATTGGACAAAGTGAAACGTATTTATTATGTAAATTACTAGAAAATGTTAAAAAAATTATTAAAGATGATTTATAATAAATAATAATCCTTGGTTTTTTTTATTATTTTAAAATTCTATAATATTTTATTATATTATTATTTTTTATTGGAGTTAATCAAAAATTATAAAAAAAATTAATAACATTAGAAATATTTTTAATATACTTTACTTTTTATTATTTATATTATAATTAAAAAACAGTTTTTTTCTATATATTATTATCTAATTTTAAGATTTTTAACAAATTTAATTTCTAACTCATAAATATATATGAATTATTTTTTAAATAATCAAATATAAATAATAATTGCTATTAAATTTTACATTTTGATATTATCATTTATTAATATAATATTTCGACATTCATTTATGAAATTGATTTAATATTATAAGACTGAATAGAAACTAATTTTTCATCTTTAGAATTATTAAATTTTAAAAATTTACTATTTATTTTATTTTTATAATAACTTATATTATTTAGATTTTTATTATTTGAATTCTCACTAAAACTAAGAGTTTTATTATTATTTCCAAAATTAAATGAGGATTTTTATTGTCTATAAATGATTTATTTTGTTTTATTTAGATTTTCATAATTGCAAAACATTCTATATATGTTCCTTTATTTTTATTTTTAATTATTTTAATTTTTTGTGAATAATTCATTTTTTTTACATAAATTTTATTTGAAGAATTTTTTAACTTTGAATTAAGAATATGTTCTTCTTTTTTATTTAATTTTATTTCTTTATTTTCATTTGATGTTAAAATTGTTCTATCTTTAGTTACTTTTTTCCCTTCTTCTAAATTTAATTTTCTTATTACATTAAAAAAAATTTTTATTTGCTAATGATTTATTAATTAAATCATTTTTTTTGATAAATATATAACTATATTTTTCCAAATTTTATTATCAATGAAATGTCTTAAAAATGATTCTTTTTTTTAATTAATTTTTAATTTACTTTTTATTTTATCTAACACAAATACACTCCATTTTTTAATTTTTAAATATATATATAATATTACTTCAGAATATTCAATTTTTATAATTTTTATTTAATAAAAAAAGAAATAAGATAAAAATATAATTAAAAAAAGTAAATTTATTTATGTATTATATTTTTATTTTAAAAAAATTATTTTTTTTATTCAAAATTGAATATTTAATAATTTATTAACTATGAAAAATGCAAAATTTAATAAACAAACAAATAAGGAATTGATAAAGAATTATAAAGATAAAAATAAAAATCAAATTCTAAAAACAAAACAAATAAGTTTACTTTCATATTCAAGAAATTCTCCTAATGAATCAAAAACCCAAAAATCTACATTATTTAATGAAAAAAATAATAAAAAAAACAATTCAAATGATATAGACTCATTAAATTTATCATATCTTCAAAAAAAAAATATTTCTACTAAAAATTTTTCATCTTCAATGAATGATATAAAACAATCAATTTTAAAAACAAAGAGAAAAAATTATAAAAAAACAAATTCAATAAATAAACAATCAAATCATAATTTAAATGAACAATTTGAATTATATTTAAAGAATAAATATAATAAATATAATACATTAGAACAAGCATATAAAATTTTAAATGAATATTCCAAAATGGAATTTAATGATAATGATGATTTTATTCAAAGAATGGATAATTATTCTTCAAAAAAAAGATTACAAGAAGAAAAAATTAATGAGTTATTAAAAAAACAAAAACCAACTTTACCAGAAGAAAAATTAATAAAAACTTTTAACAGATTAATTGAAGATTCAAATAGAAGAAATGAATCAAAAAAAAAACAACTCTGTTCTGATGATATTATAATGAATGAAATAAATCATCATTTAAAAAAAAATAAATCTGAAAAAACTATTATTAAAAGAGATTGGAAAGAAATTTATAATGAAAGATTTCAATCAAAATTAAATAATTATAAACAAAATTTAGAAAAACAAAGAGAAGATAATTTAAAAAGAAAAAAATGTGAAGAAGAAAATGAAATTAATGAAATGAAAAAATATTGGAGAAAAACAGTTTTATCACCTGAAAAATTAAATGAAATTACTAATAGATTATATTATAAACCAATTTCTAATAAATTAATGGCAAATATGGAAATGTTTAAAAAGAAAAATAGGGAACTTGAAAATTTAACAAATTCAACTTGTTCTTCAAAAATAAATAAAAATTATTCTACTAAAAATTCAATTAATAAAATTAAAAAAGATAATTTTTTTAATTATGATAAAAATAATAATTATAATAATAATAATTATGTTCCTTTAACAAGAGTTGAAAGAATAATTGATGACTTTTTTACTGATAAATAAATATTAATATTTTTAAATTTATTAGTTTTTTTTAAGTTATAATATTGTATATTAAAATATAAAATAAATATGAAAAAAAATATAAATATATTTAATAAAATAAATAATGATAGACACAACAATATCAACATTAAATTATCCAAAACAAAGTAAAAATAATATGGTAGAAATATTTGTTCGTTTAAGAGGATATACAACCCTTCCAGAAAGATTTGAGAAAGAAAACAAAAAAAAAAAATCATCAAATATTGATTCCAAAATATCAGATAAAAAAAATACTAATAATAACTTTTATAAATCATCACGTTCAACAAATTCAAACTTTAAAAATAATACAAAAACAAAAAGAACAAATCAAACGAAAGAAGATTCTAAAAATAAATTAATATTTAATTATTTATATTATATGTTTACATCATTTCCAAAATGTAATAAAATTGCAATAACACAAGATGCATTAAATGGAAACTGTATAATGAATTCAGTAAGAAATGAAAGTGATTTAATTGGAATTAATGAAACTATTTTGGGAAATGCTTCTATATATGAATATGATAATTGTTTTTGTGAAGCTGAAGATTTATGTGATGTTTATCTTCAAACTATTGAAAGTAAAATTAATGATTTATTTAAAGGGGTTAATAGTTGTTTTATTACTTGTGGTCCTTCTAGAAGTGGAAAATCTTATACACTTTTTGGAACAATTAAAACTAAAGGGATTATTGCTTATACTGTTAATAAAATTTTATATATGATTGATTATATTAAAAATATTAATAATACTGAAAATGAAACTAATGAAAATGAAGAAAGAGAAAATGAGATTAATGAAAATATATATAATGATAATAAATTAAATACAAATGGAGATAATAATTTAAATACAAATGAAAATATTAATAATAAGTCAACTGAAATTAATAATATAAATAATAATGAAAATAATAAATTTCAATTTATTATGAGTTTATCAATAGAACAATATTATTTAGATAATAGAGATATTATATTCGAAGAAAACTTTATATTAGATATAAAAAATTTCTATTCATTAATATCAGAATTACAACAAAGAAGAAGAGATTTAGCAGAAGAATATAAAGTACAATATATGGAAAGTAAATCAAATTTACTATTACATTTCAAAATATATAAAATAAATACAAATGAAAACTTTGAAGATATATTAAATAAATCAATAATAGAATTAAAAGAAGATAATTACATAGAATATTATTCCCAATTTACATTTATAGAAATGAATGATTCTATATATGGATTTGCACCAGCTAGTGCACCATCAACAACATTATATAGAGAAAGTTCAAAAACATATAATGATATAGTAAATATTTCAATTAAAATAAGTAGAAATTTAGAACCTAATAATTTAAGAACTAATTTATTTAATAATTTATGTGAAGATTTAATTAATATTAATTGTCATATTATGATATTAATTTGTGCTTCTCCATGTGATCCTCATATAAATGTTAGTGGTAATTGCTTAATTTGGGGTTATTCACTTAGAAATAAAATTAATTTTAGTAAAATGGTTAATTATGGCTTTACTAATATTACTAATTGTCCAAGTATTTATGTTGAAGATAATAGATTTAAAAGTAATTTTTTAGATATTTCTAATTTTAATTTTGAAATTATTGATAAAGAATTTAATAGTAATTATAATACTGAAGATAGACCTTTACAAATTAGTAGTTTTAAAAGAAGTAATAATAGTAATTTTAATGAAGTTAGTACTGATAGTAATTTAGCTACTAAATATAAAGATTTACAAAAGGAAATAGAAAATTTGAAAAAAGAAAGACAGTCAGAAAATGAAAAATATTTGGAAAGATTTAAAAATTTAGAAAATATTATTCAAAAAATAAAAAAAAGTGATGAAAATAAAAAAGATAATAACCAAAAAGAAGATAGAGTAAAATTTGTAAAAAATTTTGAATGAGTATTTTTTTTTATTTATTTAAATTATTTTTTTTTAAATTAAAAGATATTATGAAATTGTAATTTAAAATATTATGTAAAAAATTAAAAAAATTTAATCTAAAAATATTTGAATAGAATTATTTAAAATATCTTTTAATTCTTTATTAGATTTTATTTTATTAATAATTGGATTTCCACTTAAATAAACTTTTTCCAATTTTTCACATGAATTTAAAAAATATAAATTATCTTCATCCTCAATATTATTATTACTTAAATTTAATACTTTAATTTCAGTACACATTTCTAAATCAATTAAATCTCTAATCATATTATTAGAAGCATTTAATTCTTCTAATTTTTTAAAACAAACTATTCCACTTAAATCAAATAATTTACATTTAGATACATTTAATTTTAATAAATTTTCAAATGAAATTCCAATATCTAAAATACTAGAAACTTCACTTCCTTCTAAATTTAATTCTATTAAATTTGGTAAGTAATATCCTATATCATTTAACATTCCAAAATTTTTATCTATTGTTAATTTAATTGATTTTGCTTGTTTTATTTGTGAAATATTTTTTATATTTGAATATTTTAAAATTACTTTATCTAATATATTTGATTTTCCTTCTAAAAATTCTTCACCTTGTTCATTCTTTAATATTTCATTAACTACTTTTTTATATTCTGTATCTGTAAACTTTTTATTTTCAAAATTTTCATTATTGATATCATTTATGTCTTTATTTATAAAGAATAATTTTAAATTACCAACTTGTTTGTTATTTTCTGATAAAGTATTTGTTATTTTATTTGTTGTTATTAAATTATCATTTGAATTATTTAATGTATTTTTATTTTCATCACTAATATTACTTTTATTTGAAGATGAATTATTATGAGTATCAGTCATTTTTTAATACTAAATATAATTAATTTTAAATTGTTTATTGATATTTTTTAATTATTCAAATAATTTTTATATAAAAAGAATAAAAATAATTTAACAAAAATGAATCTCCAAAACAATTTTGAATAAACAATGGTATAATTCAAATTACATTTTTAAAATAATTATGTTTAATGTATAATCTTTTTAAATATATTTTTATAATTAATTTAAAAACAAATTATTAAAAAGATATAATTTAAAAAATTGCATTTTAAAAAAGAGAATAATAAAAAAATTATATAAAATGGAAGAAATTTCAAATAGTTTTATTCAATTTAAATATACATGTAAAATAAATGAAGATGAGGAAATAAGAATAGTAGGAAACAAGGAGGAATTAGGTAACTGGGATTACAATAAATCAAAAAAATTATCTCTATTAAAAATTGATACTTGGTTTTTATTTGAATATATAGAAATACCTCAAAATACAACAATTGAATACAAATATGTAATATTTAAAAATAATCAATTTGTAAAATGGGAAGAATTACCAAATAATGTAAATAGAAAAGTATTTATTCCAAATAAAATTCATATTATTATAAATGATAAACAAAATGATCCTAATTCTAAAGTAGAAGAAAAAAAATTAAAAAAAAAAGGATCAACACCAATTCCAAAAGGAAAAACTAAATTTTTTTTATTTGGTACTGAAACTAAGAGATTTAGTTTAGTTCCAGATGAAACTTTTTTTGAAGAAGAAGAATATGAAATAAATGAAAAAATGAATGAATTTGCTGATTTGAATTATGAATCAAATGATGAAAATGAAGAAAATAACATAAATAAAAATAAACCTAGTCAAGAAAAAATTGATATAAATGATTCTGATGAAATTATAATTTGTAGTTTTTATGTTCCATATAATCCAGTTAAAAATAAAGATGGAAATTACGAATTAAAAAGAACAAATGACCCTTTAAATCATAATTTAAGTAAAATTGTCACTGGGAAAAAAAATATTAAATGGTTTGGTATGTTAAAAAATAATGATTATTTAACTGAAGAACAGAAAAAAGATTTAATTGAGCAATTAAAAGAAAAAAATGTTTTTGTTTTTGATATTGAAAAAACTATTTTAGATAATATTAAAATATTCTTTATAGAAATTATTGAACCTATTTTTCATTATATAAACTTAAATCCAATTTATATTTATGACTTTTCTCATTATAATATTTATTGGGATGCTTATAAAAAATTTTCAGAAAATTTTTGTGATTTTATAATGAATTATTTAAATAATGATTCAATAGTTTTTTTAAATGATTATCATTTTTTTTTAGTTCCTTCATATTTATATTCTAAAATTTCTAAAATGAATCAAACTATATTTCAACATTTATCAATTGGTATTTTTATGCATACTCCATTTCCACCAACTGAAATATTTAAAAAAATACCTTTTAGAGAAGAAATTGTTAAATCATTATTAAATTGTTCTATTATTGGTTTTCATACTTTTGATTATAGTAGAAATTTTTTAAAAACTGCAAAAAGATTATTATCAATTAATTATGAATCAACTTTAAGTGGTGATTTGGCAATAAATTATTTTGGTAGAACTGCAATGATAAATGTTAAAAATGCAACTCCTGAAATAAGTTTTATTGAAGAATATATTAAATCAGAAGAATTTAAAAAATATTATGAAGAAATAAAAAATAAATATAAAAATAAAACAATTTATGTTTCATTAGATAATTTAAAATTTTTATCAAGTATTAAAAATAAATTAGAAGGTTATCGTAAATTTTTAAGAGAAATGGGAGAAGATGCAGATAAAAATGTATATTTACAATATATAAGATTTAGTTCTGAAGTAATTGATAAAGAAGGAAATGTAATATTAGATGAATCACAAAAAGAAATGTTAGAAAAAATAAATCAATTATCAAAAGAAATAAAAGAAGAATTTGGTGAAAATTCAATTGAAGTTGTTGAAAGAAAAATATCATATAAAGAAAGATTAGCACTTTTTGCAAGTGCAAATTGTTTTATTAGAACAAGTAAACAAGAAAGTTTTTCATTAGGTTTATATGAATTTATTATATTAAAAGATTTATTAAAAGAACATAATAAAGTAAGTTATATAATAAGTGAATTATCAGGAATAAATACTTCATTTGCAGGGACAATTAAAATAAATCCATTTGATTATTATTCAATTTATAATGGTTTTGTAGAAGCAAATCAACAAATGTTTGGTGAGAAAGAAAAAGAAAATATAACATCAATAAGAGATTTTGAACATGTGAAAAAGTCATCTTGTAAAAAATGGTTTTATGATTTTTTAAAAGATATAAAAAATACAAAATTAACAGATGAAAATACATATTATTTAGGAGTAGGTGAAGGATTAAACTTTAAATTAATAAAAATAAATTCAGAATTTACTCAATTAGATATTAATTTATTAATTCCAAAATATAATAAATCAATGCATAGATTAATTTTTTTAGATTATGAAGGTACTTTACCTTCATCTTCATTATCAAATGATATTGATGATATTCAATCAAAAGGAAAAAAACCAAATAAAGAAATATTAGAATTATTAACAGAATTAACACAAGATAAAAAAAATTCAGTTTTTATTATAACAGGAAGAAGAATAAATTTAGTAAGTGAATGGTTTGGTAAAATTAAAGATTTAGGTCTCGCTGCAGAATATGGTTTTAAATTTAAAATAAATTCAGGAAAAGAAAAAGATAAATGGAAAAAAATATTAAAAAATTATAATAATGATTGGTTATCATCTTGTTATGATATTTTATATCCTTATACAGAAAGATGTGAAGGTTCATTTATTGAATTTAAAGAATCAAGTATAGTTTGGAATTATTATGATTGTGATCAAGAATTAGGAAAATCTTTTGCAACTGTTATTATTAGTGAATTAGAATATTCTGTTAAAAATTTAAATTTAAAAGTTATTAATGGAAAAGGATATGTTGAAGTTATTGCTTGTGGTATTAATAAAGGTTATTTTGTTTCTTTTATTATTAGAGATTATTTAAGTAAAGGAATTATACCTGATTTTATTATGTGTGTTGGGGATGATACTAGTGATGAGAAAATGTTTTATTATTTAAAAAATAAAAAAAAAGAAATTAAAAATTATTGTAAAAATGTTACAATTATTACTTGTACTATTGGAAAAAAACCTTCTGATGCTCATTATTATGTAAGTAATACTAAAAATGTTCAAGATATTATTGAGGAATTTGTTAAAAATTCTAAAAGTCTTCCTACTCATAATTCACAGGAAAATTTAGCTAAAAAAATGGAAATTAAGGAATAAAAATATAAAAAAGGGTTTATTTATTATTTAAATTTAATTTTAAAATATGAGATTATATTTATTTTTTGGGGTTTATTTTAAATTATAATTTGAAAAAAAAAAACTCTTTTTTTTAATCTAATATATAAAATAAATATTACATTTATTAATTATTTAATAGTCATAATAATTTCTTCATTAGTTCTCTCAACAGGTTTCTTTTTTTCAGGTAATTTAATATCTAATTCTCTATTATAAGTATCAAATGGTAATAAACAACTAAAAATAATTCCAATAAAAGAAATAATAATACTAAAATATAATAACCAAGTGGTCCAAAAATTAAATAAAACAATAGTAATAAAATTTGACAAAAAACCACACATTCTTGAAACAAAAGATAAAAATCCCATTGCAGTGTCTCTTACTCTAGTTGGATAAATTTCCATTGAATAAGTATTAATTGCATTAAAACTTATATTAATAAAAAAAAGACTAAAAATATAAAAAAAAAATAATCCATGTGATTGAAATTTAAAAATTAAAAATAAGATTTGGAAAATAAAAGATAATAAAAATCCAGATAAAATTGTTTTTTTTCTTCCACAAATTTTAATTTCTGTAATTAATCCTGCAATTAAACAACTAAATCCAAATATTAAATATAAAATTTCAAAAGCCCAAAAAGAATCTAATAAATCATCTTCAAAATCATCAGAATAAATATAACTTGAAGACATAGCATTTCCCATAAAAATATTAAAAATTCCTCCATTAACCATAAATGAATATAATGACCAAACAAAAGATAATATCATAGTTATTTTTTTATATCTTTTAAAAATAAAAGAATATTTACCAATTAATTTAACCTCTTTATTAATTCCTTTATCAACATTTCTTATAATTTCTTGTTTTTCATTTTCTTCAATTTTAACATTATTTTTATAATATTTTTCAATTATTTTAATCCCATCATCATATTTATGATTTAAAATTAAATATCTTGGATTTTCTTCATAATAAAGAGCAAAAATAATCATAATAATAGTAGAGGGAATACTAATACAAAAATAAAATAATTCAAATCTCTTATTACAAGTAATAATAATTTGAGTAGAAAAAATTGCCCCAAGACTAAAAAAAAAGGTTAAAGAAATAACCCAAAAAGATCTAAATTTTTTAGGAAGAACTTCAATTAAATGATTACTAATAATAGGTATAATTACACCTAAAGAAAATCCATTAATTGATCTTGTAATAAGTAAAATAAGAGGATGTTGTATAATAGCAAAAGTAGAAGAAATAGAAATAATTAATAAAAAAAAAATTATTGTAAAATTTCTTCCTTTTAATTGTGAAAAAGAACCTGCAATTAATGCACCAAAAGCCATACAAAAAACTAAAGAAGATGAAACTAAACAACCTATAAAAGTATTTAATTTAAAACTTTGTAATATTGGTACAAATAATAAACCACTTAATGAAACATGCATTCCTTCTAAGAAATATATCATTGAACATATTGATAAACTTTTCCATTGAAGACATGTCATTCCTTTTTTATTTATCATTTCATCTAAATATGGAAATTCTAATCCTATTGTTTCGTCATTTATTATTATTTCTACTTGTTCTTTCTTTTTTTCTGTTTTATCTTCTTTTAAATCTTTTTTTTCTGGATTTTCTATTTTATTTTTTTCTTCTTCTTTTTTTTCTGTATTTAAGGTTTTTAAAGTATCTGTTTCTGTTGTTTTTATTGATTGCATACTTTCATAATTTGAATTTGATGTTTCATTCTCCATTTTTTTTTTTTTAAATAATTTTTAAATAATTATTATATCTAAAATATTAACTTCAATAATCATTTATTAACTTCATTTTTAATCATTTAAAGTAATATTGTAAATTATTAAATAAAAAATAATAAAATATTTTAAAAAAAACCCTTTTTGTTAAAAAATTTAAATATTATAAAAAACCATTAAAAAAAAAAAAATCTCAAATCCCTAAACTTTTCCCAATAAATTTATACAAAAACATTTTATCTTTATAATTCAAAAGTTCGATTTTTTTCAACAAACTATCAAAAACTTTTTTTTCATCAAAAAATATAAATTGTCTAATCCAAACATTAGTAAAAATTCCCATTAATAATTGACAATCCATTCTATCAGTTAATCCTCCATGTCCAGGAATAGTATCAGCAAAATCTTTAATTCCAATTCCTCTTTTAAATCCACTTGCAAATAATCCACCTAAAGGAGCAAAAATTCCAGCAAATAAACTCATTGCAAAAGTATGAATATGAATATTTAAAATTACAATTTTAAATTTATTAAATATTAAATATGAATATTCAATTTTTTTCAATTCTGAATTATCACATTTCATATTAAATTGTTTAAATGGTATTATACCAATTTCTGTAACTGGACATAAAATTGATTCGAATTTTAATAAATAAGAAGTAAAGAAAAAACCCCATAAAATTGTAGTGAAAAATCCTCCTATAAAACCCTCCCATGTTTTCTTAGGTGATAATAAACTTAATTGATGTTTTCCAAACATTCTACCCCAAATATATGCACTTATATCATTTACTATTACTAAACTTGCTGGAAGAATAAACCAAATCATTCCATTAAATATATTTGATATTATTAAACCTGAAGAACAACCAAATAATAATAATATTATGTGAACATATGCAAAATGACGAAATTGATATTTGTAAAATCCTTTTTGAAGTGATTGTAAAAATATGAAAAAACCTAAAATATATAACATGAAACATATGAAATTATGATATCTTAATAAATAATGAATTAAATGATATGAATTTAAATATGTAATTTTTGATTTAATTGATCTTATGTAAAAATAGTATATTCCTGTTAAAAATATATACCAAGATACTAAATAATATCCTCTTACTTCATTATTTCTTTCTTTATATTTTGGTAAATCTATTAATTCAGAATTTATACAAATTATTATGAAAAATACTAAAAATGCACAATAAAAATGACCCATTGATAATATTATAAAAAATGCAAAAACCATTATGAATGTCCATAATGTTCTTATTTGTAAATCTTTCCATTTACTTGATCCTTTATCTTGAGGTGGATTAAAACTTTTTGCAAATGCATTTTGGATTTTTTCAAATTTACCCTTTTTTTTTTCTTCTTTTTTATTTTCATTTTCTTCTTCTTTTTCTTCTTCTTTTGCATATTTCTTTTTCATTTTTTTATTATTTTATATTTTAAAATTTTAAATTTATTTAA
>JAEEGK010002874.1_pt1 | contig 43135 bp, 22 predicted proteins | sample 8958771 | NCBI WGS metagenome assembly JAEEGK01 (sample SAMN16246547, study PRJNA631951) | gut metagenome | biome: gut microbiome; feature: rumen; material: SC-attached | host: Bos | place: Iran: Karaj | collected 2018-10
GATCGAAGTGACGCTGTTCTCTGCAAGCGACGTCTTCAAGCAGGCCGTCGCGGAGAATGAAGCTTACATCGCCGGCGAGACTCAGGCTGTCGCTATCAAGTGGGCTGCCGCCGCCGATGGCCTCGAAGCCAACGACGCCGACGGCGAAGCATTCAGCTTTACGACCGTTAAGTCATAAGGTCTGAAGCGATTCAAAAATATTGGCCGTAGCACTCGCTACGGCCCTTTTCTTTCCAATTTGGAATATTGTGGCGAAAATCACAAATTTGATGCAAAAATTTACAAAAAAAAGGCGTTTTTCGCATTATTTCGCCACTTTTGTAAAAATTTTGAGCGTTTTGTAAAAAAATATGTTATTTTATGAAAAGGCTTTCGAAAACGTTCTCACTTGGACGTTGCCGATGCTTTGTTCTATTTTTGTTTTGAAGTTGTGTGAGGTTTTTTATGGTGTTTGCAAAGCTCGTTAGTCGCGGTGCAAAGTCCGGTTATACCTTGGTCGAAGTCCTGGTGGTGGTTATCATCATGGGCGTTCTTTCGACTATGGGGGTGGCTGGCTTGCAGCGAGCCATTGCGAATGCCCGTATAAAGGATGCTGCTGTTAATACGGCTGCATTCATAGAACGCGTTGCGAATGAATCGAGCCGGCTTTCTGCTGTTTTGTGCTTGAAGATCGATCCAGGGAATCCGCAGACTATTATTGTTGTTAAAGATGTGTCAGTTGCCAAAGATTGCACAGCTCCTAATGGGGGCATTGTTGATGAATTTTCAATAGAGGCACCTGCAAAATATGTATCGAAAAGCCAAGGCTGTCCGTCGAGTATGGTCGATTGGTTTGGTGGTAATAATCATGTTTTCAAACCGCGTATAGGCTTGTCTGCGGCACCTCCCGAGGGTGGAGTCTGTATTCAATATGGTAGCCAAGATGTGTATGGTGCCGTTCGAAAGGACAAAAAGGTAAATCGAGTTATTCCCATGTGGAAGGTAGGGAACGATTTTACTCAGAATGGCAATTGGAGTAATTGGACTGAATTGTAGGTGGTGTTATGGTGAAGGTGTGTGAACATTTGCAGGTCGAATCCCTTCCTAGTCGTAAGCGGGGCTTTGGCATTGTCGAGGTGCTGGTGGCTGCTGCTGTACTGGGCTTTTTGTATATGGCGGTTCTCAATTTGCAGAGCAGCAATCGAGATGCTCTGTTGCGTATTCGCAGTCGAGACGGGGCAACCGAGGTTGCTCAAAATATTATAGATTCGTTGGGAGCCCTTGGTGTTGCTCGCTTGTCTGATGCGTCTGTGGGTGCTAGCGGCAAAATTTCTATTCCGAATATCGAACGTGTTTGGAAAGGTCAGCCCGGTGCGATTGACCACGATATGAAGGTTGTTTATAATGCCGAAGTCACCGTGTCTCATGATGCCGATTACATGTCGAATAATACGACCATGCTGCAGAGTGTTCAGCATGTTTATGCGAAACGGCTTGATGTCAAGGTGAGTTGGCGGTTTAAAAATTCTACTCAATCTATTACGGTCTCGGGGGTGATCCGATGAAGAATGCCAAGTCTGGTTTTACCCTTATGGAACTTATTGTCTACATGGGCATTGTAGGCATTGTTGTCGTTATTGCTGGTCAGGCGTTTAGTAACTCGACCAAGTTCCGAATCCGTACCGATAACATGATTAAGGCTACGCAAGAAGCCGAAAACGTGGCTATGCTTTTTAAAACTGATGTGGAACAGATGGGTGCGAAAATTTCGAAGGAAATTGCGGGCGCTGCCGGCTCTAACGATGTGTTTTCTGCTACCGCTGATGCTCAGAATGTGTATATAAATTATGGTACAGATCAATCTTCTTATACCCTTACTGCCGGTACCGATTATGATGAATTGTCGTTTAGACGATTCCGTTTCAATGATAATGGTCAGTACATTGCGGTGGAAGAAGTTGGCTGGTTTGTCAAAGGAGATACCCTAAAGCGCTACTGCCGTACAATTTCTGGAATAGGAGATGATGATGTTTGCCCGAAAGGGGGAACGGTTGCTTCGGCTAAGCAAAATGCGATTGCCATGGCAAATGGTGTAAAGAAGTTCTTGGTTACCCCGGGAATGCCTGGGGTACATCATGATAACATCGCCCAGGTTTTTCCATCTTGCACTGCGGAACCTTGTTCTCAGGAATTTCGCTTGATTTCTCGTACGGGAAGTGTTGCTGGTGGCGGTGATTATTTGAGCCTTTCAACAGCATCAGATCCAAACCATAAGGCTGTGACACTGACAGGATTTGTCTCGAATTATGATAATAGTAACAATGCTCTTGCGGGAGCGGCAGAAGCGGCTCCAAAGGTTAATCAGGTGTTTGCTATTGAAAATTCCGAAGGACTCGGTTCCTGGAGTGCTCGCTGTAGCGAGGCAGGGAATAATTTTACATTGGAGCCGAATATCGAATATGAAATCTCCTTTAGCTTGTTGAACAACGCCCATTATGAAAGAGCTTTTGTTTCAGGCAAAGACCACATGGCTGTGGGTTTCCGCACTAAAGAAGGTGCAAAGCCTGCGGGTGTAGATGATTTTATGTTCTTCCCGCCCATATCGGACCAATCGTCTGGTTCAAGAAAAATGCGCTTTACGGTGCCCCAGAGAATTGAAAATGTGTGTTTGGCCTTTACCTTTGCTTGTTACTCTCCGTTAGTAGCGAATGGACGGATTACTATATCGGAATTGGCGTTGAAAAAAGTGGAAACAGCAAACTATTTCTTTGACTATTCTGATTCCAAGGAGTTCTCTATAAAGGATAAGGCGAAGGTCAAGGCGTTTAGGTTGCAGTTGCAAGTAAGTAGAGGCGCTAGAAATGGTAAAAGTGGCGAAACTGGAGATGTAGATTTGATTATTCCCACACCTAGTAATGGCGTTAGAGATTAGCAAGGAGTTCCCTATGCAGATGAAATCCAAATTGAATAAAGCCGGCGTATCTTTGATAGCCGTACTTTTGTTTATGTTGGTAGCGACCATTGCGGCTACTGCGACTTGGAAGTGGATTACGAGCGAAGGCAAGTCTAGCGCAAGTCGAATGCTTAAACGCGAAGCGTACCAAAGTGCCGTTGCGGGTATCGAAAATGCCCGTGCATGGATGACTTACCATGGTAACGATCTGGGAGCTTTGATCAAGCAGTATTTTGATAATGGAAATAGACCAATCAAGTTGAATGACCAGTTGACTCCGTGGGTTCAAGGGAAGCAAAATTACGACGTGTGGCTTACTGGCGTTAATGCCGGCTCTGCCCACAATTTTAAACTGAAAATACTTTCTAAGGGGACATCTCGGAATAATTCTGAACATACGGAAGTTGCAATTTTCAACGTGGATGGCCTGTATCAAATGACGATTCCGGCTATGGCGTTGGTCTTGGATTTTGACAAGGCGTTTTCTGGTTCAGTAGATGGTGATGCAACGAACTCCCCGACCTTAGAATCTGCTCTTATCAATGGCGATTTTTCTGGAAACCAACCTTCGGTGACGAGGGATCTTGTTGTTACTGGAAACGTCGTTCTGCAGGGAACGACTACAGCTGTTGGTGGTGATCTGTATGTAAAGGGCAATGCGTCTTTTAATTCCAATACACAACTTGGTGCTCCTGGTAAAGTGGCGTATGTAGGAGGATCGATAACGAGCTGTGAAGGTGGGTATTTGTCATCGAGAGGTGATTTACTTGTTGAAGGTGATTATCCTGCTAATTGTGCCGTAGATGCAGATGGAAATTTGACTATCGGTGGAACCTTGTATAGGGGCTCTGCTACCTATAATTTTTATGTAGCTGAGAATTTGGTGTTTAAGGAAACTGGTAATTTTGACTGGTCTGCTACAAGTTCGCTGATTGCAGATTCTCCAAGAAATGGTGTTAGGGGATCGACATATTTGGCTAATATTAGTGGACAGAACAGTGATCGCCAAAGGGAAGTGACGTTAGGTAATCCGGTGTATCTTTATGAAAGTTTTCCGGCCGCGATTCATTATTGTCAGAATGGTTGCGAAAAGAATGGGGTGTTGACCAAGGCTGATGCAGATTGCTCGAATAGGTGTGGCACTTGGAGTAAATTCTGCGAAGGGTTCTTTACGTCGTGCGGGACCGCTGGTGATATTGGTCTTGAAGGTAATCGTTATTTCTCGTTTAGATCCGAAGCAAGTAATAGTCGCGTTAGTGATGAACGCGTACATTCTTGGAGTAGTAGTGACCCTGTTCTAAAAAATATTGGTGGTCGTTATTGGACAAATATTGAAAAGATGAATGCCTATGGCAATTTGATTAAGGAAGACAATAAAATTCCTCAGCCGCTTTTTTTGAAAGATACGAGTGTTTGGTTGCATAAGATTGCCAACACCCATTGTAAAACATTGGGCTATGAATGGGCTGATAAGCAAAATGCGGGGAAAATCTCTTATGGTGACATGATGAATGATAATACCCAGAAGGTCATCAAGGCGCTGAATGATTGCTGGCAGAAAATGACAAGTGATGGTGACGAAACTCTCTATAATGGCTTTATGATTGTGAAGTTTGATGGAGGTGCTGCCAGCAATATGAAGCAAACGGTTGTAGAAACGCTGAATGGAAAATTTGTGTTCTATTTTGAATCGCAAATGACGGGTGCTTTCTATCTTCCGCCTACGACAGAATCGTCTGCAATCATGTTCTATGCGCCACAAGGCGGCGGAACTCTCATGTCTGCTAGGACAGATCATGCACATCCGGGTCCCTATGTTTTCAATTATTTCATTTTCTCGGATGGAAATAGTGACTCTCGAATGCAGTTCTCTAACGTGACCATTAATGGTTCCGTTGTGATGGCGAATGACAGCAAGGCAAAAATTGCCGATGGCGGTGTGCACTTGCTGTATAACGGAGAGGTCCTTTCCAAATTGGCGGAAGCGGGCCTTATTGAGCAAAATCCTGAATTTGGTAGTGATGATGACGCTGCTGGTGCTGCGATTGGTGTTGCTGGACAGAAGGATGCTTATTATATTGCAACAGCTCCGCAGATTCATGTGTCGCTGGTTAGCCGAAGTGAAAGTAGTGAGTCTGTTCCCGCAGCAAACGCTGCTGACGTTGTTGATGGTTCCTTTATTGTTCTTCCGCGTGTTATTTTCTTGCCCAGGAATCCCTATGGTAAATTGAGCGATTATTTCAATGTGGTCAATTTGAATGGGGCAAATGAACAAAAGAACATGGCTAATGTGGAATGCAATGCAGGAATTCCTGTAGATCCGAATCTTTTATATAATCGTTCTGCTGCGGCTCCGCAGTTCTTGGTGCCGAATCTGTACGAATGCACCTATACTTCAAATAGTAAATCGATTCCGTTCTATATCAGGGTTCAAAATGCGCTGGTTGGAAGCCAACCTCCGGTTCACTTTGAAACGGATTATGAAAATATGAGCGGAACGGATACCAAGTATCTAAAGCTTGTTTATGAATCAACCGCAACGGCGGATGCTTTTGATGTGACTATATCGAAACCGTCCAGCGCAATTGCAAATTGGACTTTGACTCCGGATGCGGCTAAACTTAAAGCGGGAACGACATGTACAGAAACCGATGCTCAATGTACATTTACATTACATTTTGATAACGCTTCGCCTGCAACATTGTTTACGGTTGCTACAAGTGGAGCTACCGAGGGTACTGCGCTCTTCCAGATTACGGATTGTTCTGGATGCCAAGCAGATGTTCCTAGTGCTGAATCTTTCCAGGTCTCTAGTTCCGTAATTGTTAATCGTTCTAGCATTTCAGCATATTGTGGAGTGGGCGGTCCTGGCGCAACTACAGACGAATGTAAACCGGATGGCGCCTATTACGAAATGTCTCAGGTCGATTGGCCGGAATGCTCTGCCACGGGAATATGGGTTAGGGCTGCTGGCATCGGAGGCGCTACGAACAATTGTGTTGCAAAATCGACTCTTCCGAACGATTCCTGGACTTGTGAATCGTCGGGCAATATTGGTTTGGTTGTTGATAATGACGAAATTCCTGAGGGTTGTACGGCGGTAGTTCCATCATTTTCTTTAGGAAGTCCTCTGAATCCGAATATGGCTTATACCTTATATGGATCCTTAAAACGCAATAAGGTGAATTTCCATGTGGGTTTCGGGGGCGATTATGCGGGTAAAAGTGTTTCGGTGACGTCGTCGCGACTTGGTGGCACTCAGGTTTGCTTGGCTTCTAGCGACGGATGTGATTATGCCCTTTTTGCGGGGGATAAAATTACGCTTAAGGCCGATGATACCGACTTCTCCTATTGGGATTGCGATACGGAAAATAGTACGAATTGCACGTCGGAAGAAATGTTGAGTGGCGAGACATTGGAATTTGAAGCCGTTAGCGGTAACAATTCCGTAGATGCATGGTTCCACCAAAAGGATAAACATTGCTTCTTTGATGAATTCAAAACTTCCAGGGAATGTGTTGGCGGCGATAACGACAATGAATGGAAGTATTGCTTTGATTATTGTAATAGTTCCGAAAATTGCGGTATAGGAGATGGCGCCTTTAGTGGATTTGCAAAATGGCTTGTCATTGGAAATAGTGAATTACGGAATAAGATTCAGTATCAGGGCGGAAAAATTTGGCTTGAAGATTATTCCTATATACGAGGTAAAAAGCAATCTGATCGGGGCGTTTTAAAGATTCTCAGTTCTGTAAATGCAGGCCTGTATGGCTCTATGCGTGCGCAGTTCCAGGCTCCGAGACTTGTTGGTAACGATAATAAGTCTGTCGATGAATCCGGGTTCATGCTCCGTTCAGACAATCAGGCTTCTGCCTACATTAGGTTGAATATTTTTGTGAACGCAACAGGACATCTTGAGGCTAAAGTATGTATTGGCGACAATTGTCAACATGCTGAGTTAATTGGTAATGGGCGGGTCGGCAATACAGAAGTAGTCACGATGACAGCGACCATTCGAAGTGCCGGTGGCTCGGATTTATTGGATATAGAAACAATTACCGGTTATTATGGAAACTTTAAAATAGGCATGACCTCGTTTGAGCTGTCTCGATTAAATGGGTTTAGCGGCTTTACGACAAATACGAACGAGTATGTCGGTTTTATTCTTTCTGATCCTGATTTTAAGCTTTATGATATCGGTTGGAAGAGTGATTCTTATAACAAGGAATGTTGGGATGCTTATCCGACCGTGAAGTGTTCATTCAAGGACGCTTACTTGGGAGGAATTGTTCCTAAGGATACGATAACGCGGCCTTGGGTTGGCCTTTCGAGTTGGTTCGACAAAAAGGCGTGCACTACACAGTATTGGTACAATGGTGGTGATGCCTGTGATCGTCAGAATGATGGTGTATATTATGAGTGCTCTTCTAATTACTATGTCTTTGACGAAGACGGTTCGCACGGTGTTGAAAATACGGTGAATGGCGAAACTGTTGAGACCAATATGGCTATGGCTATGGTGCAGAATTGTGCCGCCTCACTTTCTGATGAAAACATGGCTTTGCTGTATGCGGAACGGGCCAAGTGTGGTGCATTCTGGGTCGGTGAAATCCGGAAATGTTCTGAAAAACTGACTGTATTTGATGAAGTAACTCCAAGACAGGTAGCTGTTCATACAAACAATACTGATGTTGGAACGTACGCTGCAGCTGAAACATTTACGGTCGGTGGCACGAGCGGGGCTAACATGCGCTCTGCCAAGTTGCTGATACATCTTACGAATGAAGGTGCCAGTGAAGTTGAAATTTACTTACGTAGTGGAATAGGAGACAATGCTCTTTATAGCAAGTCTGCGTATACCACAAGTAATGGGTTGGTGACGATCAATGTAGATGATCTTTCGAAGGCAGAAGGCTTTAACCCGGAACATGTAACCGGTGTTATTGTGAGAAATCTTGGACCAGATGCAATTTATGTCGTGAAAATTGAAACGAATTGCGACAATATTCCGAAATTGACTTGTAAGGATGTGATGTATGATGCTGGCAAATTCAAAGTGACCGTTGAAGCAAAGAATACGAAATATGTATCTTCTTACTCGGTGACGGCAACAGAGAACGATCAGTCTAACAGTGCGTTGAATGTAGGTTTCAATTGCGATGAGGGTAATTGCCCGCAACCTGATGCCCACAATAATATTGTATTCAATACGCCCGATTATAACCCCTATACAACGAGCGGCGCTAAGGATTACGTCTTTACTGTAAATATGAAGGTCAAGAAGAATGGCGTAGAAGAAAATGTAGAAGGTTCTCCTTGTACGGTGTCTCGTTCTATTTCTGATATCACGGCGGGGTGCCAATGGAGAAATTATGCAGAAACTGCTCCTTATTCACTTGTGACAGGTTCTGGGTTCCCGCCGTTCCAGTATCGCCTTGTCTGTCCCGAGGGGAAAACTTGTCCGTATGAAATTTTGTTTGACGGTACGAAAATTTATGAGAACTCGGGAAGTACGAATGGCTTTGTAGATTTGCCGCCAGATGCGAAAAAGGATATCAATACGCCTACAAATCCGCTAACAGTTGGAAACAACAGTCATACGGTGACATTCCGTAGTGCAAGCAACGATGTAGTGTTTACTGCTTGTACAAAGTCGTTTGTTGTGACGGCAAAGCCGGCTGATCCTGTAACTTGTAGCATTTCTGCTCAAACTTCGCCTGCTGAGGTTAATGCGTCGGACTTGGGTGGCTCGGTTGCAATTCCTAAAAATATGGTGACTGTCAATAATTGTGGCGCAAGTAATTGTAAGTACACGATTAAGAAGGGGCCCGCTGATCAAGGTTCTACGAATACCTATTCAAGCAATATTGACCTGTATTTCACTGGGTCGAGCGAGGCGGGTGAACATGAATATGAAGTGTCTATTCAGCGGGGTACCGAACCGGAAGTAAAATGTGGAAAATATAAGGTGAAGTTCCCGCTGAATTTGAAGTGTGGCTCGTTTACGGATCCGGGAGCGACAAATCCTGTTGCTGCGGGAACTTCGATAACTCCGCCATCGCCATCAACAGATGTTTCGGGTACGGTTTCTGGTTGTGACGGTAAATGCAAATATACGGTAAGCGGTGTTACGGGGGTAAATGGTAATAACTACGACGGAACATCGGTCATCAGTTCGTTCAAAGATGATAAGGCGTCTGGTGAAAAGACTTATACTCTTACCGTTTCCCATAGGGAAGGTCAGGAGCAGCAATCAATATCGTGCCCCTTTACTGTGACTTATGCATCTTCTTCTGGTTCCGGTATTACAAATACTGGTTCTATTAATTGTTCCTTCAGTGCAACGACAATTAATCTTGGAGAATCTTTCGTTCTCACACCCAATTATGGGGGGGTATGCTATAATGGAAATCTCAAACTAAATTCTGATCAAATAAGTGATCAATGTATTTCAGAATCTTTGACAATTACGCCGGAGAGTGCAGGCACTTTGACCTACGCCTATTCAGTAACTAATGGAAATGCAGAAGGAGCCTCCTGTTCTGCCGATATTATTGTAAATGATGTTGTTGTGACGGGTTCTGTGACCATATCATCAAAAAATACCCCGACGGATGTACTTTGTAGAAAGTCAATAAATGTTTCAACAACAACGGATCAAGATAATGAGACCTGGTTGCATTGTACAGGATCCTTCAATAAAACTGTTGGTGCAAGTTCAGCTGGTCAGTATAATGAGGTGGCGATTAAGGTCTGTAATGGTCATGGTCATGGTAATGCTGAAAAACCTTGTACAAAGACCTTTACAAGCGAGTGTTTGCCTGGAAGAACAATGTCGTGTACCGTGTCTTCGCCGTAGTATTTGCCCAAAAGTAAGTCATGTGGGCTTTTGTCTCTGAAAAATGAAAAGCCCCCTAGCGGGGCTTTTTGTTGTGAAAAGATCTAGTTTTTCTCGGTTGTTTCAGTACAATCTTGTTGCTTTCATTCAACTTTCTAAAACTACATAAACCAGTAAATTCCGCTGACTTGGATCTGCATGTTCCTGAATGCCTGGTCATCGTCTTCAAACTTCTTGCCGTCAACGATAGAGGTCAGGCCCACTCCGTAGCGAATGCTGAGGTCTAAATTGGGCGTGACCGGGCAGCCGATGCCGACATCGATGCCAATTTCGAAGACTTTGAGAGCGTCTTTCTTGCCGAGATCGGTTGTTTCGACATAGTTGTCGAAGTCTTGTTCAATTTTGGAACTCAGGAGAAATGCAAACTGTGGGCCAGCTTCGAAGTACATTTGAGGCAATGCGTTGAAGCGGGCGAGAACCGGTAATTCGATAGCCCAGGTGCTCCAGTTGATTTCTTCGTTCTTTTGACGTCGCCAGTCTACATTGAGTTCTGGTACAACGGAAAATTTTTCGTTTACGGTGACCTTTGCGGCTGCACCGACTGCGGCGCCAAGGCTCCAGGGAATTTCGAAGTCCTTGGCTCCGTCACCCCAGAGGGTGCTGAAGTTTACTGCAGCATGTCCGCCCATTTGTACTTGAGCAAAAGAGATGCCGGTGGCGAGCAGGGAGCCTGCAATAATGCGGGAGATTTTTTTCATTTTGTTTCCTCCGTGAAATTTGTTACCTGAGCGGGTTCTTGTCGCTCTTGTACCACTTCATGAATTCGGCGATGCCGTCGTGCAGGCTCCAGTGGGGCTTGTAGCCGCACTCGGTTTCGAGCTTGGTGGTATCGGCATTGGTCTGGTATACGTCACCGGGCTGCATGGGCAAGAAGTTCTTCTTGGCAGGTTCGCCGTAAGCGTTTTCGATTTCGGCAATGAAATCCATGAGCTTCACGGGGTGGCTGCAACCGATGTTGTAAATCTTGTAGGGCACGTTGTTCGGGCATTTGGCGGCATCGGGCACATGGTCCAGCGTATGGATGGTGCCTTCGGCGATGTCGTCGATGTAGGTGAAGTCGCGGATCATGTCGCCGTTGTTGAATACCTTGATGGGTTCGCCCTTGGAGATTGCACGGGCAAAGAGCATGGGCGACATGTCGGGCCGTCCCCACGGCCCGTATACGGTGAAAAACCGTAGACCCGCGACGGGCAGGTTGTAAAGCTTGCTGTAGCTGTGGGCCATGAGCTCGTTGCTCTTTTTGCTGGCGGCGTACAGGCTCACCGGATTGTCGACCTTGTCGTCTTCGTTGTAGGGCACCTTGCTGTTGAGACCGTACACGGAGCTGGACGAGGCGAACACCAGGTACTTGACTTGGTTATGGCGGCAGGCTTCCAGAATGTTCAGGAATCCGACCAGGTTGCTTTGCAGGTAGGCGTACGGGTTCGTAATGGAGTAGCGTACGCCCGCTTGAGCGGCGAGGTTTACCACCTTGTCGAACTTTTCTTCGGCAAAGAGCTTGTCCAGGGATTCCTTGTCATCGATGCCCATCTTTACGAATCGGCAGTTCTTGTACTTGGAGCTTTGCACCATGGCGCCATAGGCGAAGTTGTCGCCGGGCTGTTCGATGCCGCCTTCGCGGAGTCGGCCGTACTTGAGGCGGACATCGTAATAGTCATTAATATTGTCGAGGCCCACTACATCATCACCGCGTTCCGCGAGCATGAACATGAGCTTGGAGCCAATAAAACCTGCTGCACCAGTAACAAGAATCTTCATGTGGGGAAAGATAGTATTTTCTTTTTCTACCTTTATTCCCGATGTCCACGGTCATTCTCTTTAACAAGCCTTTTGGTGTCCTGAGCCAGTTTACGCCGGAGTCGGGCCATGCTGCGCTCGATACCTTCGGATTCCCGCCGGGAGTGTATGCGGCGGGGCGCTTGGATCACGATAGCGAAGGGGCCCTTTTGCTGACGGATAATGGCAAGTTAATCAAGAAACTGCTGGACCCGAAGTTTGAACACCCGCGTACCTACTTGGCTCAAGTAGATGGCCGGATTACCGAAGAGGCTGTGCGCAAACTTGCCAAGGGAGTAGATATCAAGGGTTACCATACCAAGCCCTGCAAGGCAGAAATTGCCGAAGAACCGGACTGGTTATGGCCCCGTAATCCGCCGGTGCGTTTCCGTGCGAATATCCCTACCAGTTGGGTGTGCCTTACTCTTATCGAGGGCAAGAATCGTCAGGTTCGCCACATGACGGCGGCGGTGGGGTTCCCGACGCTTCGACTGATTCGCGTGCAAATCGGAAACATTCCTCTGGGCAATTTAAAACCGGGCGAGTGGCGTGTTGTTACCGACAAAGTGATTTAAATAAACTATTTTGTGTAAAACGTCATTGCGAGGGGCTATGCCCCGAAACAATCCATAGTGAAAAATGAAGATTGGAAATATGAAAAAGTTTTATGGTGCCGCCTTTATGTCTGCGGCTTTGATGGTTTCGGCGCTGTCGCTTAGCGCTTGCAACGAATCCGGTTCCAAGGGGGCAAAGTCTGCAGGTAAGAATGCCGAATTGAATTGCCCCGAACTACAGCAAGACCCTGAAGCAACGGGCGAGTTCGACCCCATTGCCTCGAAGGATGCTCGCCCCTGCGGTGCAATCACCCTGTGGGGCTCCGCGATGCCCAAATCCTTTAACATGTGGGAAGACTATAACAGTTTCTCGGCTGAGCTCATGGGCATGATGTTCGAACCTCTCGTGAGCCTGCATAGCACCGAAGACCGTGAAGTGGGAATCCTCGCCGATAGTTGGAATGTCAGCGAAGACGGCAAGACTTTTACTTTCCACGTAGATCCGCGCGCCAAGTGGAGCGATGGCAAGTCGGTGACTGCCGAAGATGTTCAGTTCTACTACGACGTCATCATGGATGAAAAGAACCTCACACCGATTTTCAAGGTGGGCCTGAGCCGCTTTGATCGCCCCGAAGTTGTCGATAGCCTTACGGTGAAGATGACTGCGAAGGAATCCCATTGGGGAAACTTCTGGGAAGCTGCGGGCATGCTCGCTTTCCCGAAGCACGCCTGGGCCGGCAAGGACTTCAACCAGATCCGTTACGAATTCCCGGTGGTGTCCGGCCCGTACAAGATCAAGACCTTCCGCGAAGACCGCTATGTGGAACTTGCTCGTCGTGCCGACTGGTGGGGCTTCAAGAAAAACTGGAACCGCGGCAAGTACAACTTCGAAAAAATCCGCTACCGCTTCATGAACGACCAGACGAAGGCTCTCGAAGCCTTCAAGAAGCAGGACTTCAACGCCTATGCCATTTACACCAGCAGTATCTGGATGAAGCAAACTGACTTCGATGCGGTCAAGAAAGGCTGGGCTGTAAAGCAGCGCATTTTCAACAAGGAACCCATCGGTTTCCAGGGCATGGCCATCAACTTGCGCAAGCCCCAGTTTCAGGATGTGCGCGTTCGCCGCGCCTTGAGCATGCTTCTGAACCGCGAAGCCATGAACGAAAAGTACATGTTCGGCCAGTACTTCTTGCTGAACAGCTACTATCCGGACTTGTGGGAAAATAACCAGAACCCGACCGCTCCGCTCTATACCTTTAACCCTGACAGCGCCCGTGCCCTCTTTGCGGAAGCGGGCTATAAGGTGAACGCTCAGGGAGTCCTCGAAAAAGACGGTAAGCCCTTCGCCATCAACTTCATTACGAGCCAAGAAGACTTACGCCACTTGACGCTGTTCCAGGAAGATTTGAAGAAGGTGGGTGTTGTAGCGACAATCGAACAGATGTCGCAGAGTACGCTCCGCAAGCGCCTGGATGATGCCGACTTTGATTTATATTGGGTGAACTGGGGCGCAGGCCGCCTCCGCGACCCGGAAGCAAGCTGGTCTTCGGCGACTGCTCTGCAGAAGGGGACGAACAACCTCGCCGGCGTGCAGGATAAGGTGGTGGATAGCCTTATCAACCTACAGAAGACTGAATTTGACTTGGCCAAGCGCAACGAAATCCTGAAGGCGCTCGACAACCGTCTCTCTGAAATCGTGCCGTACGTGCTGATGTGGCAATGCGACCATCATCGCATCCTCTACTGGAACCGTTACGGCACTCCTGCCGGTGTGCTGGACCGCTTTAACCGCGAAGATGCCATCCCCGTTTACTGGTGGCTTGACCCTACGAAGTCCGCCGCCCTCGACAAGGCCATGAAGGCCGGCGAATCCCTCCCGATTCCCGAATACGACGTGAAGTAGACCGAGGAAAAAAGCCGCGCAATGCGCGGCTCAATCTGCTGTCATCCTGAGCGAAACGTAGTGTAGTCGATATACGATACTTGGCAACTTGTTGCCTTAGTAGAGTTAGGTTCGTAGGAGCAGGATCTATAAAAAAAAGACGTGCTTTAAAGCACGCCTTTCTAATATTAAATGGATCCCGTCGGTCGCTATGTTCCCTTCAGGATGATGTTTCCTTAGAAGAAGAATTCGGCACCGACGTTGAGGCCGGTAGCATCGCCATCGTCAACCTTGCCACTACGAACAATCAGTTTTGCCCAAATGTCGAGTTGATTCGGAATCACGAAGTAGTCTGCGCCGAGCCAGAGATTGACCTGCTTGTTGCCGTCGTCATCGTGTCCGATTTCCTTTTTGCCTTCTTCATGGGTGCTTTCGGTCAAGCGGTACTTGATCTGAAGACCAAAGAACGGGGTCACGCCGACATTCGGGACGGTGTATGCGATTTCGCCACCGAGGTGTATGTCCAGACCGCGTTCGTTGTTGTCATGTTCAAAACCCCAAAGGATGCCTGCTTCGGTACCGAACTTGAGGCCGGGAGCTTCGTTGATGGCCATCGAAAACTGACTGCCCAAATAGAGGGAAATTTCTTCGTTAGACGGAGGTGTGGTTGCGCCGCCATCATTGTCGTCGTTACCGACAGGCAGGTGGAAATCCAGGAACATGTTAAACATGGGGTCAAACTGGTAGCGGGCGCCAATGGTCATGTCGCGAAGGCCGTCGCCTCCGTTTGCGCAGCCGTTGCAATCCGTTTCGCCCCAGAACTGGTAGCCCCAATCCTGCAAAGAAATTTCGAGGCTCGGGATAATAGTATAGCGGGCGCCAATCCTGAGACCGGCCTGAGACCAATCGTGATCCCAGTCATAATAGAGGTCTCCCTTTGCGGAACCCTTACCGGCTTCGAGAACGGGGTAGTAGTCCCAGGTTGCGAAAGCGGCGCTAGAAACGAGAGCCGCAGCGAGTGCGATTTTTTTGAACATTCCAGACTCCTTGAGTAAGTTTTGGCCATAAATCTAGTAAATGTCGTTGGGCTAGGGATGTAAAAAAAAGATACCCCAGGAATCTGGGGTATCCGTTTGCAAGAGTTTGCAAATTCTATTAGAAGTTGATGTAGAGGGTGGCACCGAGATCGATGACAGCTTCGTCTGCATTGGTAGTAACCTTCAGGTAGTCCTTACCGAAGATGAACTGAGCGCAGAGGTCAAGAGAAACCATCGGGTTGAATGCGATGCCAAGGCCGAGGTACGGTCCAATTCCGAGGTCGCCCGTGTGGCTGTCGCCACCGTTTTCACCATCGTAAGTGTATTTGCCGAGGAGCATAGCGAGGTCAAGGCCAACGTACGGGGTAAGCATCGGATTGACGGCGATGTCAGCTTCTGCACCGGCGTTCAATTCCCAAGGCGGCGTGGTCTTGTCGTCGCCCTTGGTTTCGAGAGCGAGACCGAGTTCAGAACCGAAGTTCACCATGCCGAAATTCTGAGAGTACTGGGCGCCGAAGTGGAATCCGACCGGACCGTCTTCGCCGCAGAGGTCTTCATTGCAGGTGGGCAGAGAAATGTCCAAGAAGGCGTTCATTGTCGGCATGAACTGGTAGCGAACCATGAGGCCAATGTCAGCGAGACCATCGGCTTTCTGGTCTTCACCATCCCAGTGAGTGAAGATGACGTAGGGGATTGCCAAACCAACTTCCAAGTTCTGAATAACGGTGAAACGGCCCTTGGCGCCGAGACTGAGCTGGTTCAACTTGTCCTGCATGAGGTCATTGATGCCGACTGCTGCCTGGCCCTTGCCCTGTTCGAGAACCGGGAACTTGTCCCAGGTTGCGAAAGAAGCGGTAGCTACGAGAGCTGCTGCGAGAGCGATTTTCTTAAACATTAGAGGTCTCCTTATAAAATGTTTGTAACCTAAATATAACATTCTTTTAAGGGACGTCAAGGGTCGCAAGGGAGAAAATATGATGAAAATCACAATGGGCGAAATCTTGTAACTCGTTGGAATTCAATGAATTACGCTCTATGCTGATGCCGCTGCCTAGAACCTGCCGATTTGGCTCGATTTAGCTTTTTTGGCCGATTTGTTCCAGGTCACAGTGGAAAGGTTTTTGCAGGATACCCCCTATCTTTTTTAGAAATTTTAAGGTATTTTTACACATAGAAGATAGTAAGAGGGTTATATGAAAGCAAAAATCGGTTTATTTTTGTTTACCATGCTGGCGTATGGCGGCATGGGTTTTGCCTTACCCGGGGACGAGACTCCGGCCTCCTATTATAACTTGTTTACCTTTGTCCAAGCTCAGCCTCAAATCTTCGGTAGCACGACTACCGTGGTGCTTAGCCAGGGGCCCAAGCCATGCACCAGTACGGACTGGACTTTGGAATACAATGGGCAGGAATACACTGCGGATGCTTCTCACAATATCGGCTATTATATTACCACCTACAATATGGGAATGGGGTTCATGGGCTCGCAGCCCGTGAAGTCGTTTAAGGCGGTGGGTGAATGTTTGGCGTCTGTAGAAGATACCCCTGCGAACTTGGCCTCGATGCTCGATGAATTCTGGGTTTCCGCTGAGGGTAAGAAAGGTGTCCCTCTGGAATTGTGGTCCAATATCGACTTGAAGGAATTTGCCGCAGATACGAAAGTCGGAGAATGTAAGGTCAACCATGTGCCGCTCCCCATGATGGATAGCACCTCGTTTAATGGCAATGGCTTTACGATCAAGCACCTTTGCTATGCTGCTACGGTTTCGGATAAATCTCCTATGCAGTCTCCGGTGGGCTTCTTCAAAAAAGCCGAGAATGTGTCCTTGACGAATGTGAATATCAATGGCGTGCGTATCTACATTGATGGCGAAAGTACCGATGGTGCCGACTATTACCCCGTGGGTGCCTTTGTGGGGGCCGTCAATATGGTGACTATCGATGGCGTAACCCTTGCAAATGATTCAATCCAGGCTCCTTTTGCCGGTGGCTTGGTGGGGCTTGTTCGTAATTCTACGCTCAAGCGCATTTCGGGCGATGACGACATCTATATAACGAATAAGACCTCTATTGCCAGCGGGTATGCCGGTTCAAAGGAAATGTCCCAGGTGTCTGAACATAAGGTGTTCCTGGGTGGTATTGCCGGTGTGGCAATCCGTACCGAGCATGAAGAAGATCCAATCTTTATTGATGATTCCGTAAAGGTGGAGGTTCATGATTATGCAACGGGCCATAGGTCTGCCCTGGGTGGCATTGCCGGCTTTTACCAGACCATTGGCGGTACAGACGAGAACCTGAAAGTCTTTACAAAGTACAAAAATGGCGGCGAAGTTGTTGCTACCAAGATTTCGGGCGGATCATCCATGGGCGGCCTTTTTGGCGCCCTGTATGTGCCTCGGGACTATAATAGCGCCTCGGCCGGAAATTTTGTGACGACGAATAGCAGCTTTGACGGAAAAATCTATGATGCCGCGTCTACTGGTGTGATTGCCGTGGGCGGTATCGTCGGTTATGATTCTATTGGCCCCGGAACTTCAGTTCGCATTACGAATAGCGTGTCCAATATCGATGTCGCGGATTCCTTGAAGGTGGCTGGAAAATACCAGTATTATGCCGGCGGTATTGTGGGCTATGGAAGCTCTTGCGTGCAGGGTAGCAATAATGGCAAGGACCTGTTGAGCGTGACTGGCGTAAGAACGACGGGTTCCATTGCCCTTTCTGCATCGGGTACCGAAGTGCCTGGGCTTCACAGCGACGCCTATTTAGGTGGTGTGGTCGGTTCTGCATGCCTTGCCCAGGCCAAGGATTTCGGCCTTGCAAACGATACGTCTTCGGTCAAGATTACATCGAAGGTCAAGACAGCGCTGGACGCCGGAAAAACTTCCAACAACGCGCCTTCCCGCGATACGGTGTACGTAGGCGGTGTAATCGGTTTTGCAAGCATTGCCGTGGCGAGCAAGTCGGCGACTTTGTCTAACCTGTACTACAATGGTTCGATTGTGGTAGAAGACAGCCTTAACAATGTGTTTGTAGGTGGTATCCTTGGCGGCTTTACCAAGGCCGAAGGGGGCAAGTCCCTGGTTTTCGAAGAAGTCTATGCCAGCAATTCCAAACTGATTTCCTATAGGGCCATGGAAGCGGGTGCGGTGAGCACTACGAATCCGCAGGTCGCCAATATCGGAGGCGTGTGTGGCGTCTGTAACGAAATTAGCCTGATGAACCGTGTTGCCGTACTGGGAGAAATCAGTGTCATCGGAAACCATGCCGGCAATTCCCTGTTCGTGGGCGGCTTGGTGGGCTTGTCCAATGCAAACGAAGTCAAGATGAACCTGCGTAATATCTATAGCATTGGCGATATCTTGGCGACAGCCAACAATGCCTACGACAAAAGTGTAGGTTACCTGGTCGGCAAGGCCCAATTGAACAAGGGCTATCGCATCAAGTCCATTTACCACTATGGCGAAGGCGATGCTATGTATGCATCGAAGCCCTTCGGGTATTTGAACACGGATGTTATTACAAATGGCTGGCTTAACGATGACAGCATATCCTATGTCATAAGAAGTGGCGACAAGTCTAGTTATTCGGAAAACCAGAAGAACGGTACCGAATTGACATCGACCATGAAATCTTCCAAGTTCGCAGGAATCTTGAATGCCGCCTATAGCGATGCTGAAGATTACGCCTGGAACTTTGCGAAGGGAACCAACAATGACCTTCCGTTCTTTGTCGCTGATGGTGACGACCCTGTAGATCCGGTTGTTCCTGGGGTGACCAAGTACATCGTTACCTTTGTTGACATGAATGGCGAAAGGATTAAACAGGAATCTGTGGTGGAACATGGCAGTGCCACTGCTCCGTTGGCATCCGAAATGCCTAAAATCGAAGGCTATACTTTCTCTGGAAAATGGGAAAAGCAGTTTGATGATATTGTAGATGATATTACGGTGCCTGCAATCTACGACATTAATTCTTATACGGTCAAGTTCTTTGATTATGACGATAGGCCTCTCAAAGACGTGCAGACGGTGAAGTACTTGGAATCGGCTGTGGCTCCGGATGATCCGGAACGTACGGGCTATACCTTTGCCGGCTGGGATGATTCGACTTATGTCAAGGTTACCAAGAATTTGACTGTCCATGCAAAGTATTCGCCCAACAAGTACTGGATTGAATTCAAGGATTATGATGGTCATCGTATCTGGGCCGATTCCGTCTTTTATGATTCCCCGGTATCGAAACCGGTTGACATCAAGCGTGCGCCGACTCCTGAGTACCGCTATGAATTCAAGGGTTGGACTCCTGAAGTGACCAAGGTGAAGGGCGATGCCGTCTATACGGCTGTTTACGACTCGGCCAAGATCAAGTACGAAGTGGTGTTTGTTGACGAAGACGGTACTCAGATTGGAGAAATCCAGTTGGTGGAATATGGTGCTGCTGCCGTAGCCCCCGAGGCTCCGGTGCATAAAGGTTATACCTTTGTACGCTGGGTTCCTGCCAAGTTCGACAACATTACGAGTAATACGGTGGTTAACGCGCTTTATGAAAAGATTCCAGAATCCTCCAGTTCTGAGGCTTCTTCGAGCTCTGTCGAAATTTCTAGCTCCAGCGAGCCCGAAAGCTCCAGTAGTGTCGAAGGATCTTCTAGCTCTAGGGAACCTGGAAGCTCCAGCAGCGCTCGCGGCACGATCAAGATCGTGAAGCCGACGATTGAACAGTCCGGCAACGCAGTATTGCTGACCTTCGATACCGAAAATGCGGATACGACTATGACCGCTCGCGTGGTGGTAACTGGTGAAAATGGCATTATAGTGGATACGGTCATCTCCAAGTCCGTGGTGAAGGGTGGCGTATGGGAAATGACTCCGGCTCCGATTGGCAAGTTCAAGGTTGTCTTGACGGTGGATGACAAGGTAAGACATGCCGTTTATGTGGACAGCTTTGAAGTCGCTTCTGAAATCAAGGCCGCTCCGGGTAGCTGGCAGATGGTTTCGCTGTCCGCCTTCGACAAGAAGAAGGTGAAGGCTGACGACGCTCTGTTCTACTGGTGGGATGAAAAGAACCCGGTGGGCGATTACTGGCAGTACCGCGCCTTTAACGGTGAAAAAACGGATGCCACTCGCGGGTTCTGGTATGGTACTACCGAAGGCAATCCGTTGGTGATTCGCGAATCTACCGGCTCCAAGGATAGCGAAATCGTGTGGGAACTCGATAGCTTGTACAGCGGTTGGAACTTGGTGGCTAACCCGTACGGCTGGAATGTGAACCTCACGAAGGGTGCCGCCGATAATGATGCCCAGGTTACCTTCTGGCGCTGGAACCCCACGACTGGCAATTACGACCCGAAGCCTAAGGTGATTGGCCCGTACGAAGCCGTGTGGGCGAAGGTGACCAAGTCTACGACTTGGCGTATGTCTGCTGCGCCGGAATTCAAGATTGATGCTGTATCTGCAGCCGAAACGAAAACGGCCATGCATAAGGATGCCGCTGATGTCAAGGGCGCCTGGAGCCTGATGGTTTCGCTTGCCGACGATTACGGTAGACAGGATTCCTGGAACGTTATCGGAGCCGGTGCCGAAGAATCGCTGGATGAACCGCCTGCAGGCATGGGCAACCGCGTATCGCTTGCAATCCGCAATAGCGAAAAGGGTGCCAAGCTTGCAAAGAGCATCAAGGCTGTTGCCGACGAATATAGCTGGATTCTCGATGTGAGCGCAAGCTCCATGCGCGATGGCAAGCTGAAGTTCGAAGGTATCAAGGAATTGAACAGTCAAGGACTTAAGCTGTTTGTGACTGCAGATGGCGTGACGACGGAAATCACGAACGAAAAGTCCATGAATGTGGCGCTTGCCAAGTCTGCAAAACAGGTGGAAGTTCGCGTGGCCGCTGGCAATGCGGTGGTGGCATCTTCCAAGATTAGCGGCTTTGGCTCTACCCTTGTGGGCGGCACGCTGCAGGTTGGCTTTACGGCTCCTGACGCATTGGCTGGGGCTCGCGCAAGCTACGCCGTGGTTGGTGTCGATGGCAAGAAGGTTGCGTCGGGTAGCTTCAAGGCTACATCCGGTACGAACCAGTTTAGCTTGAATGCTCCGAAGACGGGCGTGTACTTTGTGAAGGTCAAGGTCGGCAGCCAACAGCTTTCGGGCAAGGTGCTTGTGAAGTAGCGCACAGAATTTTAAACAAACATGTGACACTTGTCAAAAGGCGGGACTCGTTCCCGTCTTTTTTTGCGTGTAAATGATTCATTTACAACATAATATGTTATTATTTGCTTATAAAGTGGAAGGTGTATATGAAGAGAACCGCAAATATTATTTTCGCTATGGTCCTGTTGTTGGCTGGGGCCGTTTGGGCCAATATTAAACCGGTGGGTTTTCGTTGCCAAACGGTGTCTGGGTTATATGCTGATGATGTGATATGCGATATTGCGCAGCTCGCTACCGAGGCCGATTTAGTCAGTGATGGCTATTCCCCTTTTACTACATGGGTCGCTTTTAGCAGTAACCTGATTTCAGAGATAGACTCTAAAGCGACGAGTGGTATAAAGAATTTTGGTATTCATTTTGATACCGACATAGATTTGGGCGGTTATTCAGAAACGGATGCAGCGTGCGAAGAATCATTTGCCCCGATGGATTTCGGTTCGATTTCAAATGCACAATTTACTATTGATGGTGATGACCATACCATTAAGAACTTCTGCTATATTGCCGAAGATGAAGAAGTCTCATTCTTTGGAACATTGAAAGAATCTACCGTAAGGGATCTTAATTTTGAAAACGCCTATGTAAAGGCGAAATTTATAGGCAAAACATATCCGGCTGCCGCAGTTGTTGCCTACAATGTTGAAGAAAATTCAAAGATTGTAAATGTGAAAGTCTCCAATGCTAAAGTGTTTGGCTGGGGGGCTGCGACTATAGCGAATCGTGTAAGTGAAAGTTTGCTTTCGGATATTCAAATAGAGAATGTATTTGTCTCTTTAAGTAAAGATGTTGTGGAAAATTGTACAAGCTGTGATGCCCAGTCTTCGGCACATTCTTATGGTGCCGGTGTGGCTAGAGAGCTGAAAGACCATGTCGAAATCTCGAATATTACGGTATCGAACCTAGAAATTTCCGATTCTGTTGCACGAATTTATGAAGGCAAGGGTGAAAAATATACTGGATGTTTGTATGCCGGCGGTATCGCTGCACTTGCGAATTTGACGGGGGAAATATCCTTGGATGGAATTTCGATTTCTGCTAAATTGAGCGGTTCGACGGTTGGTGGGCTGATTGCAAGCGTGTCTGCTAATGGCGGAACTACAAATAATTTGAAGGTGACTGGCGCAAAGGTGTCTCTTAAATCGGGTGATTATAACGGAACAAATCAAAACCGTTACCTGGGTGGATTTTTTGGAGCCGTGTCATGGAAACATGGTGATGTCGTCTTTTCGGCAAATGAAGTTGAATTTGCCCTAACGAATAAGAAGACTGGAGCTGGAGCCAAGGGTTCGGATATAGGGGGGCTTGTCGGTTACTTTGGTGGATTGAATGAAGGTGATATTCCGGTTAATCTCTACATAGAAGAAAACCAAGTCAAGGCCGAGATCAATGCTGTAGAAAAACAACTTTATGTCGGTGGATTTTTGGGTAGTGTGTCGCTTGCTGGTGTTCCCAATAGTACCCTTTCTATAAAAAAATCGACAATCAAGCCGATTGATCCGAAGACTAATCCTAATGTGATTTCAGCGCCTAATGCGAATCTTGGAATGATTAATGCGGCCTATGGTGTAGGCGGTATTTCAAATGGAGAGGGAATTGTAGAAATTTTAGGAAACCATGCCGAAGGTGACATCAATATCGCTGCAACTTCGGTGGCTACGTCAAGCAATGTGGGCGGAATGATTGGTCTTGCAAATGTCAAAACGCTGGAAATGTATAATAATACATCTGTTGGAAATTTGCTTACTTCCATGACGAATGGCATAGAGGCTAAAACGAGTGGTCATTTTTATATTGGATATGAAATAGGATGCGTTACTGAAACTTATCCTTCTGCGGCAAGGATTATAGTTAATGGCAACTACCATTATGGTTCGAAAGACGTAAACGCCAGGTTGGCTTTTGGTTGGCTTGGTGAAAGTGGCAATGGGGCTGTCTCGCCAGAATTATGGAAAACACAACAGGTTGAATTTTACCAAGTTTATCACAATTACCGTAACGCGGTTTTGAATGGTTCTGTAAGCCTAGATGCCGAAGGTGTACTTGATATAGGTGGATCTGGTGTCATTTATGTGAAAAATGAAGAAAAATGGTTGTATGACGGCGTGATTGATAGCGATGCCATGAAATCGCGTTTGTTTACCTATATACTGAATGTTGTGTCGGCGGGGGCAAAGGACTGTAGCGATCCCGATGCGGTCTGTTGGGAAAATGAAGTGGATTCGCTACCTAAAATTTCAACGCATAGGACGGTGTACCAGATTAAAGTTGATCTTGATGAAATATGGGATGAATTGTCTGATGCGGACAAAAGTTCTTTGAAAGGGAATCTGGAAGAAACAAAAAGTGGATCGCATAGCCTTACTTTCTATACAGAAGATAACGGTGCACCGAATTATGATTTTGTAAGGCGGATAAATAAATTGAGTGTTATTTATGGGGTGTTTAAAGAAAATGCCTCCAATTATACAGAAGTGGACTTGTATAACCTATATAGCACAAGCAATTCTTTCTTGAAGGCAAAATCGGTCCCGTATGAAAAGCTCTATCTTGATGTGAATACTGCAAACAAGGAATTGTTCTATGGCGTGGGTTCCGACATCTCGGATAGCCTTGTCGTACCGAATAGCTTGAGAGATGTTGAACTGCCTTCTGTAATCTATACGGCCGATGCCTGTGTTGCTGGGTGGTCTTTTGATAAAGATGCCCCTGATTACGATTACCATATGGTTCATCCTGGTGAAACGATTTATAAAGACGTTAATGCAGAAAAGACCTTGTATGCGGTATGGTGGGATGCGGATGAGTGTGCTAACGGACATTATGCTAAAGTCGCTTTGAATTCAAAGAACGGAACAATTGCGGTGGACGAACATCGTGGTGACGTTAAAGCTTATTCCCATCATTTTGCTAAAGATTCGACGATGCTCTTGCCGGTGGGGATACATGCTGGTGATGTAGCGATGCTTGTACATGCCGAACCCGATTTGGGCTACGCGCTTGATTCGCTGGTTGTCGTGACTCGCGATCCATACCAAACTCCTGTTTTTGAAGAACGTTTTCGTTTATTTGATGGTGATACGTTGTTTGAATATCATTTGAGATACGCAACGATGACGGCGTATTTCTCCATGTCGAAGGGTAAAGGAAACCTTGATCCGCAAGGAAATGAGAAACAGAATCAGGCTCGCCATGAACTTTGCAAGAGGGGCAATGCCGTGGGCGTGTATTTTGCGACGGGCAAATCCAAGGGTAATCTTGAGGAATACCAGGTGTCGTTGAAGGATTCCCTGGGAATGGAACTGGAAAAAAAGACGTTGCCGGTGGATTCTGTCGGTTATTGGACCCACTTCGCCTTGGTTCCGGGAAAATACTCGGTTCTGGTTAACCATAAGGGGAGCGGTGAACCTGTGCTTGATACAGCTTTTATCGTGGAACCTGAAATCAAGGTGGAAAAGGATTCTTGGAAGTTGCTAGCCCTTTCGGACGTGGATAAGAGTGACTTGGATTGGAACGGAGACCAGCTTTTCTATTGGTGGGATGAATCGGCTATGTTCGGTGACTATTGGAAGTACCAGAAGTATCAAGGAGAAAATGCGAATGCAACCCGGGGGTACTGGTATAATTCGCTTGAAGGTAGGGCGCTCCCGTTGCGTCACGATGAAGCGATGAATGGCCGTGAAATTGTATGGGAACTTGACAGCGGTTGGAACATGATGGCCAATCCCTACGGTTGGGATGTCGTCTTGCGTCATGAATCCATCTCGATGGATGATAACGATTCTCTGGTCGTATGGACTTGGCTAGGGGAAGAATCTAATTACGGGAGAAATATTTGGCTGTATGAATATGAAGCCGCATACGTTTATTCGAATAAAAAGAGAACGCTTAAAATCGATGCAGAAGACTATTTTGTGACTTGGCTGCCGTTGAGCGGCGATCAGGACAAGGCCTTGCCCAAAAAACGTGGCAATACGTCGCTGGCGAAGGCTTCGGCCCGCAATAATTGGACATTGCAGGCGGTTTTGGCCGATGCCGCAGGACACAGGGATTTCTGGAACGTGCTCGGTGTAGGGACTGTCGCTGAACTGTTGGAACCGCCGGAGGGTATGGGCGACCATGTGAATCTGTCGGTGATGTCCGGCAAGAAGGCCCTGGCGAAGTCGGTGGTGGCTCCGGAATCGGGGGATGACGGCTACAGCTGGCAGGTCGCCCTGTCCGCAAGTACCGATCGCGTGGGTTACCTTAAGTTCGAGGGACTTGCGGACCTCGCGGGTCTCGGCTACCGCGTGTATGTGACTTATGAGGGCGAAACCCGCGAAGTACCCGCCGGCGACAGCCTGAGGGTGCTCCTTAAGGCCAAGGGGAACACGGCGACGGTTCAGGTGACCACATCCCAGGTCAAGGCCCTCGCCACTAAGCTGGAAAATCTGCGTTTTGAGCGCGTTTCGGGCGCCCTCCAGGTCGGATTCGACGTGTCTGGCGACCTGGCCGGCTCTCCGTACAGGGTGCAGCTGGTGGGGGTAAACGGCAAGGTTGCCGCCACCCACAGCGCAAAATCGGCCGCTGGCCGCAATACGCTCGCACTTACAGCCCCGAAACCGGGCCTGTACCTGCTCCGCGTGACCGTAGGCGGTCACCACGCTGTCCGTAAAGTGGCAATTTCCCGCTAAAACGGGTTTTTAAGGGCAGAGCCCTTAGGCGAAGGGGTAGTGTATGCCACGGCGGGATCCTTCGACTCCGTTTCACTTCGCTCAGGATGACACTTGGGCCGGAGCGAATGTTTTTACTGAGCGAACGAGCCACGGAAACTTCCGTGATAGTGAGCGGGTAAAAACATCGTGAAGGCCATGTTCAAAAGCCGTGGCTGAAACGAGGGGGATTCGTCCCCCTTTGTAATAATGCCGTAATCTTGCCATAAGGGCGGCTTTTTTCTAAATTTGGCCGCACTATGACAAAGGCTAAATTCATCAAGTTCATCATCGCGTCGGTGCTCGCCATCGTCGCCCTCTTCTTGCCCTACGAATCCCTCGGATTCGATGCCGCAAGCCCCATGGGAATCCTCAACCCCCTCGAAATTCGCGTTATTGGCGTTTTCGTGATGGCAGCTCTCTTCTGGATTCTCCAACCGTTCCCGATTTGGTCCACCTCCATGCTGGTTATCGTGCTCATGATCGTGACCATGTCGGACTCTTCTCTCACCCCGTTCCGCGTGGACGGCGTGACGATGATTAGCCACAAGTCCATTATGGCCACCTTCGCCAACCCCATCATCATGCTCTTCTTGGGCGGCTTCTTCCTCGCTGCAGCTGCCACCAAGTACAAGATGGACTTGAACCTGGCCCGCGTGCTCCTGAAACCCTTCGGCAAGAACCCGAAGTTCGTGCTTCTCGGCCTCATGCTCATTACTGCCGTGTTCTCCATGTTCATGAGCAACACCGCTACCGCTGCCATGATGCTTGCCATTCTCGCTCCGGTGCTCAAGCTCTTTGACGAAAATGACCGCGGTAAGGCCGCCTTTGCCCTCGCTATTCCGCTGGGCGCCAATATCGGTGGTATGGGTACTCCGATCGGTACGCCTCCTAACGCTATCGCCCTTGGTGCCTTGAACGACGCTATTGCCCGTGGCGACCTGGTTGCAAACCCGGTAAGCTTCGGTCAGTGGATGGCTTTCGGTATTCCGTACGTGATTATTTTGATGGTGATCGCCTGGATCTTGCTCCTCAAGATTTATCCGATTCAGATGAAGGAAATGTCTTTGAATATTGAAGGTGCCGGCAAGTTTGATACCAGCCCCAAGGCCATTATCGTGTACATTACCTTTGTTGTGTGCGTTGTCTTGTGGGTGACCGGTAAGGGTGTCCACGGCATTAACGATAACGCCATTGCTATGATTCCTATGGCCGTGTTTGCCTTGACTGGCGTGATTACCAAGAAAGACCTGAACGCAATGAGCTGGGATGTGCTCTGGCTCGTGGCAGGTGGTTTCGCTCTGGGCGTGGGCCTGAACGCAACGGGTCTTGCCGCTCACTTGATCAAGACGATTCCGTTTGCAAGCTGGTCTCCGATCGCCCTCATGGTGGGTTGCGGTATCATCTGCTTGTTCATGGCCAACTTCATGAGCCACACTTCGACCGCTACCTTGCTGGTGCCGATTCTTTGCGCCGTGGGTATCGCTTGCCAGGGTAACCTGACTGGTCTCGGTGGCGTGACGGCTCTCCTCGTGTCTGTTGCTTTTGCAAGCTCTCTTGGCATGAGCCTCCCGATTTCTACTCCTCCCAACGCCCTTGCTCACGCAACGGGTTACACCGACACTCGTGGCATGGCCATTACCGGTGTCATCATGGGTCTCGGCGGCCTGGTGCTCTCTTGGGTGATGATGATTGTCCTTGCGAAGGTTCACTTTTTCGGATAATCTAAGGATTTACTCCTTATAAAAATAGAAGCCGCTCCTTCGGGGGCGGCTTCTTCTATATTGTCCGGCTCGCCGATTCGGGGGCAAGTCTAGAAGACCGGTAAACGAAAAAAGCTCCGCTTTTTGCGGAGCTTTTTTCGAGTGGTCGATACAGAACTCGAATCTGTGACCTCTACCATGTCAAGGTAGCGCTCTAACCAACTGAGCTAATCGACCGAAGTGAGACCAATTATAGAAAAGATTTTCTGCTTTGTCAAGGGGTTTTTGCCGCTATCTTTCGTCGGCGGGGACCCAATAGCGCAGTCGGCCGGTCAAATGGATCGGAGGGAGGCTGTCGATGCATTTTCCGGTGCGACAATCCTTAAAGTACAGGTCCAAATCGGCTGTCCAGAGCGAATCGTTGATGATTTCGTCGAATTTGATTGTGCTCTTTTTCGAAATCAGGGGAGATTGTAGGGTGGATTTCACTCGAAGCCAGGTGACATACTGCAATCGGCCATTTAACTGCGCTTGGGCCACGGGGGTGAGTGCGGTGCCGGTTTTCGGGTTGTTGACCATTAGCGATATCTGGTCGCCCCGTTCGCTTTCCGAGATCCTTGAGCAAAAATAAAAGTAGCGGTGGCTGTTGTTGACATAGAACGGTGGCTCTACGTCGTCTTTGTCCAGTTCTATGGTGTAGGGGCCGTCATCGTCGATTTCGTACTTGATGTACCCACCGCCTTTGGCTTCCCAGCTGTTGTTGATGTCGCCGCATGCGCCAAGCATTAGGGCAACTGTGCCTAGGGCGATTTTTTTGCAGAAAGTCAAATTCATGCCCCCAAACTAGAAATTATCTTTGTGTTGAACAATCCATGAACGATAATATTGCCATAGACACCGTTCGCAAAATCCACAGGCTCGATGTGGAGACTCCTTTGGGAGTGGTTCACTTGGCAGGATTTGCGCAAAAACCGGACCATCGCTCGGTGATTTTCGGCATTTTATCGGATTATTGCGGCGCCCCTGTAACGACCGCCGACTTGGTGGAATCTAAAGAAGATACCCGTCCGCAATTCCCGAAGCTGGATTTTGACGTGAACTGGACCCATTCCGATGGTTTCTGTGTATGCGCTTTTGGCGAGCGCGGCTCGTTGGATCAGCTCCGCATCGGGGTGGATTTGGAACGGTTTTCGCCCAAGCGTCTGCACCTTGCAGATCGGTTCTTCAGCAAAGAGGAATCAGCGTTGCTCGCGAATATGGAAAGCGATGCGGCCCAAGGGGAATTCTTTAGGCTGTGGTGCCGCAAAGAGGCTTTTTACAAGTGCGTAGGCGGGGATTTCTTTGAAGGCTCCCTTCGCCGGGATATGCAAAAAAATCCGATGCTTGTTGATGCACCGGATTCGAAACCTTATAAGGTTCATTTTGTGGACTTGGATGCGGCTGCCGTCGGAGCTCCGATGCGTGCCGCGCTCTGTCTTGCCGTATCTTCTAGGTATTAGTTAGGCAAATCCTGTTCGCCCTGGGCAATGGGGGCATCTGGAGCCTGGCCTCCCTGTTGGGGAGCTTCCAGTGCATACAGCGGCAAGCTGGCCAATTCTTCGCCGTCTACCAGAAGGCGGATAATGTACTTGTCGGGACGCTTAATCTGGAAACGCTGCAAGTTAAGAACCATGTTCACCGCCGCAGTGTCAAAGCCCTGTGCCACCGGTTCCAGGGGAATCTTGGACTGCATGGGCGGCACAATGGGCTTGCCGCACACATCTTCGAATACGAGCGTCAGCTCGTGCAGCCCGGCTTCACTGCGGGCGTAACGGATGCGGAACGCCGTCGAACACTGCGGTATCACCAGCGGAAAGTTTGCAAAAATACGATCAAATGCGCCGAGAATGTTTAAGCGTCCGCCGGCACCGTTTGCGGTGGCTGCATCACAGATAGTAGCAATTTCAATATTCATTCTTAATCCTTGTTGTCGTGAACTTTCCAGTTGTCGGCCACGTACTTCATGACAAGCGGGCCGTTGTTGCGCTTGGGTCCGCCGCTGCCTTCTTGCGCCAGCATGGAGACATAAAGCTTTCCTTCATTGTCGAATACCAGGCTGGGGGCGATGCCGCGCAGATAATAACCGCGGAGGGTGTAGAATACTGCGTTGAAGTAGGGCAACAGGTTTTCGCCGTACAGGTGCCATTTGCCATTTTCGTAGCGGTAAACGTCAACCTGCGAAATCTGGGCGCGGTTGTCGAAGGCCGCGTAGACGACGCCATTCCTGGCGACGAGGTTGATGTTGTTGGTGAAAATACCTTCGCGAATGACTGCACCGGTCTGTTCCCAGCTGATATTGTTGTTGTTGATGGTGCCGGTTGCGATACGGGGACCGTAGGTTTCGACTCCGCGGCTGAAGTACACCATGTAGATTTTCTTTCCGCTAGAGGTAATCTTGGCACGTCCGATGTCAGAAACATCGAATTGTTTTTTCTCGATAGAACTGTAGTCGTTCTTGGAGAAGTAACCGATGTGAACTCTGTAGGAGCTGTTCACGCCGGCCACAATCAAGTACCCGTCATCGGTATAGATGGCATCCACTTCCGTGAATTTACTATCGATGGAACCGAACTTGGAATTCTTTGTCCAGCTGGATCCGCTGTTATCGTACATGTAAATCTTGTTGTCAGAACCAATAACCACGGCATGAGGTGCCGATTCGGAATCCTTGCCCACCAGCTTGAAGTCCTTGATGCCGGTGAGGGACGGCGAGCTGACCTTGGCGGGAGCAGAGGTTCCGCTGGTGGACTTGTAAATGGAAAGATCGTCAGCGAGAATACCCACATAGAAGTTGTTGCCATGGGCAATGGCCCCAATCTTCTTGATGTTGCCGGTGACCTCGATGGAACCGAGGCTTGTCCAGCTGTTGCCATTTAGCTTGGCTACAGTTACCTTGGAATCGTTTGTTGCGTAGGCGATGGTGGGAACCTGGTTCACAATTGCAAAGGACGGTGCGATGGTCGAAGATGTCTTTTCGATAACGGTATCCTTACCCTGGTTCTTCCAAGCCTTGCTGAAGTAAACCTTGTGGCTGTACTCAGGGGCGCGGTGGCGACTGTAGAAGGCGTTGCTAGGCGAAGTGGTTGTACTGTCGCGGTAATCCAGAGTGATTGTGACAGAACCTTCGCGGGTCTTGCGGATAAATGCCGTGTTGAATTCGGCAATGTTCGTATCCAGGGTACCGTCGGTGTTGCCTTGATAGAAGTTGCCATCGACATTGCTGAACTTCCACCAGTAATCCTGCTTGTCGGGGTTGCCGAGTTCACCCTTTTCAGAATGGAATCCGCCCCATTCGGAGGTGTAGTAGTAAATGGCCTGGTCATCGACGGATTCGTCGCCACTCCACAGGTAAACGGTATCTGCAGCCGTGATGACGCCCTTCGGGTGTTGCTTCAGAATCTTTACCTTGGTGGTGTCCTTTAGGACGTCCTTGCCGCTTGTTTCTCGGGCCGAAATAATGCAGTACATATTCTTGCCCTGTTCGGAATAGCTGGAGTCTTTTCCGATGGCGAAGGACTTGCCGTTGGCTTCGTAGTCGTATTGAGTGACCTTCTTTTCCATGGTCTTGCCGGTTGCGGCGTCGACGCATTCCCAGGAGAACCAGTCAATGCCCTGCCATGCGTCGTTAACGGATGCATTCAGGGTGAAGGGATCGCCCGGATTCACGTAAATGGAATCCGCGTCTGCCCAGAGCATGGGAATTTCGGTGGTGTACTTGATGGTGATGGTGTCTCTGGCGGTGTTGCCGTCGTTATCGGTCACCTGGGCGATACAGATGAGCTGCTGGACTGCCGGAGCTTTCCATACGGTATCGAGAGAGCTGACCTTTTTCCAGTTGTTTTCGACTTGGCTGTTAGAGCCGCAGCTCCATTCACGCTTTACGATTTCACCCGGGTCAGAGGGCAGCTTGTTGTCGTCGCTGGCGGTTGCCTTCAGGGCAATGTTGAAGTTTGCGCGGACCGTCAGTTCCTTATTTGCAACCGTTACCGTGGGCGGTGCCTGGATAATGTCGATGGAGACTGTATCCTTGGCGGTGTTGCCGTCGTCATCGGTGACGCGGACAATGCACTTGTAGCCGTTTTGTGCCGTTGCGGGCATCTTCATGGTCTTGCGAGGCGTAGAAGTAGAAGAATAGGTGAAACCGATATTTTCGGCCGATGCAGAGCCGCAGCCCCATTCGTACTTCACGAGCTGACCGAGGGAATCCTGGGCGTGGGCGTTCAGTTCGACTTCGTCATTGATGGTTACTCTGCTATAGTTCACGTAGGCGGTTACGGTCGGGAGGCCCAAGAGGATGGTATACTGAGCCGTGTCCCTGGCGGTGTTGCCGTCATCGTCGGTGACCTGTACCACGCAGTAGTATTCCTTGACTGCGGTAGAAGGCATACGCACCTTGGTTTCGGATCCGCCCATGATACTCCAATTGGGGTTCTTGAGGTCGGACTTGTTTTCGCTACAGGCGTAGGCGTATTCGGCGATGTAACCCAACTTGTCGGTTGCGATGGCCTTGATTGTCTGTTCGCTGTTGATCTTTACGGTGTCCTTCTTGGTTGCGAGGCGCACGGTGGGCGGGTCTCTCAACAGGATGAACGAAATCGTATCGGAGGCTTCTTTGTTATCATCGTCGATAGCCTTGAAAATACAGGTATGTTCGGTTCTGTCCTTGACGTCCTGGCCACCGGGGAATTCGACCTTGATGGAACCCGAAACGCTGGCGGCGGGGGAATCGAAGGTCTTGTTGTGGTCGAATATGACGTTGCCGTTGTTGCAGCCCCATTTAATCTGGTTAATGGTACCGAACTTGTCCTTGGCGTTGTAATCGACATCTACGGAGGAACCGATCTTGTATTCGTTGCTCTTGTTCTTTGTCGAAACGTTGATGCTGGGCGGGTCGCTTATCACGATTATCTTGGTAGAGGTCGTGCCAGGATTGCCATCTTGGTCCGTAACGGTTGCGGTGATTGTGTAGGTGCCCTCGGCCTTATAAGCGATGCTTGCCTCCTCGGTGTCGTCTGCTGGGCAGGTGTAACCGGTTGCCATCTTGTCGCTGTTGGAACAGTTCCACTTGATTACCATGCTTGTGCTGGCCTTGCCCGGATAGGCTTTAACCTTGAATGCAACTGCGTCATTAAGGCTTACAGTGTCGTCGAAAGCAGGCTCAGTAAAGATAATGGTGGGGTCGTCTCCAAGGATACCGAACTTGATTTGGGCTTTAACGTCGGCGCCGTTTTCGGTGTAAGAGACTGTCATCAAGTACTCGTTGCCGGGGGTCGCCAAGTCCTTGATTTGTTCGTAAGTGTAAGTGACTGTTGCCTTGCCGTTTTCATCGACGTCGGTCGTCTTCTTTGTGTCGTCCAAATTCCAGGACCATTCGACCTTTTTCGGGACCGGAACGGCGTCGATAACGGTAGCGGTAAAGATGAGCGTTTCGCCTACGCCAATACGAGCGTTTTTGTCGCCGTTAACGTCGAGAGCAATCTTGGTTGCCTTGACGATAATATTTTGTTTAATAGTGGATTTGTTACCGACCTTGTCCTTGGCCGAATATTCGAGGGTGTGGTTGCCGTCGGTAAGGTTGTTCAAGGCTAGGGGACAATTGAATATGGCGTCATTGTCACTCTTGGTGCAAGTGAGCTTTTGAGACTTGCCGTCAATTGCCGCTGTGACAGAATCTAGGCGCGAACCCAGGTCGCGGGCGTAGATGGTCTGGCTCAGTTCACGGTTCGTAAGGGTGTCGATGTTCTTCACGATCAGGTAGGGCTTCGCCGTATCCTTCAATACGATTTCGTCCATGCGAATCACGCTTCCGGATTCGGCAAACAAGTTCTTGATGGTGGAGTCGGCGTATTCTTTGAGGGAATCGGAAATGACGGTGGCGGTGTAGCTGCCGGCATCCACCTTGACGGTGTAGTTGCCCTTTTCGTCGGTAGTTACGTCAAAGGTCTTGTTGCCGTTGTTGAATTCCACTCGAATGCCAGAATGGCTGTCGCGTCCCTGATACTTGGCGGTACCGGTAAACGTACCTTGGCTCGAACTCAGGTCGCCGATATAGAAGTTCCACGGACGGCTAGAGTTGTCTCCTGTAGAAATGCGGGTAAGCCTTACGATGTCGTAGCCGTCTGTGGCGTACATGTCCCAGTAGATGCGGCCTGTCAACTGCTTGCTGGGGTCGCTAATCAGGGTAATGACGTTCTTGCCCTTCTTGTCGATTGGCTCGAAGATGTTGGAGGTGAAAGCCTTGGCGATAAGGTCTTCTTCGGTAAAGGCCTTCTGCGGGGGTTGCCCATTCTTGGAAACCTGTGCGTAAATGAAGTACTGGAGGTTCTGCGGGTTGTCGTCGTCTTCACCTTCGTAGTAGAAATAGAAACGGTCGTTGATGTTGTGACGGGCGCCATCTTGCGGGTAGATGACTTTGAGCCTCGGAATGCGGTTGAAGTGCAGGTTCACGCTGTCTTTGGTCTCGTTGCCGTCGTCATCGACTACGATGACGTAAATTTTTTGGTTACCAAGGGAGTCAATCTTGGCTTCTTTGTTCTTGATGGTCAGGTAGAGGGAGTCGTTGTCGTCAAATTTTTCGTACTTCCAGTTCTTGGCAGATTCTTTCTTGCCGCTGGCGTCCAGGTCGACCTTAATGCTTGTAATGGTTCCAAAGGAGTCGCTTGCAAGGATGGGGAAGGTGATGTCTCCGTCATGCTTGGTCCAGAGGGTGTCCTTAGGAACGATCAGCGTGGGTTTTGTGTCGATAACCTTGACCCATGCCTTGCGGGTGGCTGTTCCGGCAGTGTCGGTTGCGTTGTTGCCGTCGAAGGCTACGAATTTGGGTTCGTAGAGGCCGGGCTTTGCGTATGCCCAGGCTTGGGGCTTGGCGTTACCACCGATGATGGTCGTGTCCTTGCCGTCCTTCTTGGTCAGCGTCCACTGGAAACGGAAAATCTTGTCTACATTGTAGGGCAAAAGACCGATCATGTAGACGGTATCGTTAACGGTAACGGTCAGGGTGTCCGGGATGGTGTCCCCTTCGGCAACGGCGACGTTGGCCATGGAGTCGGCAAACGCGGTCGGGTCCACGATGGGGCTGTCGAAGATGAAAACCCGGGAGTGGTTGTTCTTCAGGTTGACGTTTTCCTTTACGGAAGATTCCCTGGAACATCCGAAAAGGGCTAGCGAAGCGCTAAGGCCGAGGGTGAACAATAAAAAATGGGGTACACGCATAGCACATCCTCAATTAAATACTAAACAATTTTTACACTTTAAATCTATCTTTTTTATTCGTAAAGCGTGTGTGATAAATTGCACCGATGGAGCTAGTTTTATGGAAGAAATCCCTCTTTGGTACAGTCTGGCCGTATTTTTTGTGCTGGGAGCCTGTGTAGGCAGTTTTTACAACGTGATTGTATACCGCATGCCCCGCGGAATTTCGCTGATTAACCCGCCGTCGCACTGCCCCCTTTGCAAGAAGCATATTCCGCTGTATTACAACTTGCCCATTGTGGGTTGGCTCATTTTGCGTGGCAAAAGTGCCTGCTGCAAGCAGCCGATTAGCATTATTTACCCCATCGGGGAATCTCTATGCGGCCTTTTGGGGGCGCTTGCCCTGTATGCGGCTACGGGTTTTACCACGAATTTCACTGCCCCGGTACAGAGCTTTGAAGTCTGGGCCGATGCCTTGGCGCTCTTTTGGTTGCTGCTTGGCATTTATCCGGTGAGTGCAGTTGATTTTAAGTACAAATTAATACCTGACTCCATTTCGGTGGGCGGCATTGTAGCTGGCCTTATTATCTCCTTTATTCCGGGGGGCATGTCACCGGTCGAAAGCATTGTGGGCGCCGTCGCTGCGGGCGGTGGACTTTACCTGCTCGGCTGGGTGGCAACCAAGGTACTGAACAAGGCTGCCATGGGCTTTGGCGATGTCAAGTTGCTGGCCGGCTTTGGCGCGATTATGGGCGTGACCCGCGCGGTGGAAGTGCTGGTGGTAGCATCGATCCTTGGCATCTTGATCATGGTGCCGTATGCAAAGGTTGCTGAACGTCGAGCCGCTAAGAAGGCTGCTGAAAGCAAGGCTTCGCAAAATGACGATGCCGAAGATGAAGCCGCGGGTCAGATTCCTTTTGGCCCGTTCCTCGCAGTCGCGGCCCCGTTTATGTACCTGTGGGGCGACTCTCTGAAGGAAATTTATTTGAAACTCGTCGTGGGCGAGTAATTTATTTCTGCATTTCGTAGAAGGCGTAGAGCCAGGCCTTGAGACGGTTCCAGTTCTTGTCGCTCTTGTGCTTGATGAAGTCACCGAAGGAGTAGAGCATCACGTCTTGCGCTGGTGCGCTACCGGTGTAGATTTCTTCGAGTTTGAAGAATTCCGTTGAAAGCTTGAGGTCAGTGTCGCGAACCGTTTCGCCGTCTATGGCAATCGTCAAGTGTTTTTTGTGAATGACGAATGAATAGTGGTGGCGCTTGCCGTCAATGACGTTTGCCTTGCCGTATTCGATAGAATCGGTAGAGGATGTGTCGATGCCGTTGTAGATTCGGGTGCAGAGCGCGGTGGAATCCTTTTCGCAACGGCGGATTTCAAAGCCCAGGCTGTCTGTGCCCGAGTAGAACAAGCGACCGTCTTTTTCAAGACTATCCAGTTCGAACCAGAACGAAAGTGCGAAACTGCTGTCGGTAAATACCGTGTAGGTCGTAAGGAGAGAATCGGTTACGGGTTCAGAAACGAACTCGCGAATGCGGCCGTACGGAATAGCGTTGCCCCAGTTGATATCTCCTTCGAATGCGGTCAACGTCGTGACGGAATCCATCTTTGGAATCACATACCAGGCGTAAAAGGAGTCTTCTGCGAACACTCTGCTGTATCTTGGTCCAAGAAGAATGTTTTTCTGAGCGTCAATAAATTTATCTGTGTAGTAACTGGCGCTTCTTATGTAAGATTTGCTGTTGTACCAGAAATGAATCGGCACTATAAGCGAATCTAGCGAGTATTCACCCAGGGAATCGAACAGGACTGACTTCGGCAAGGTAAGCTCGATGTCGTAGAGATGTTTGATGCTCAAGACGTTGTCAACGAACAGAGTGTCGCCGGCGTTCAGGTTCAGCGTGACTCCGACAGCGCGGAAATCTTCGCCGTTAGAAATCTCAATTTGCTTTGCAACATCGCCATTGTTGAAAAGCGGAATGTTTCCGAGGGTGACATAGCCTTGTTTAATGTCTTCTTTGGTGACTTGCTTGCAAGCGAGTGTGCCTGTAATGCAGAGCGTGTCGCCTTTGGCGAATACACTGACAGAATCGGAATTTTCCCAAATCTTGTAATCGGTTGAAATCTGTAATGTGGCTGGCTTTCGAACTCCGACCACGACGGTGTCGACATCGTTCCTTTTCAAAATGTCGGCACCATAGAGGGTGTCTTTTTCGCCATTCAGCCCTATGGCGGTGGCGACGACGCTGTATGCACCCGTTATGTCTTCGAATACGGCATAGTCGCCATATTTGACAGTGGCGGTGTCCATCAGTTCGGTCTTGCCGTCTACAATCCGGGTCAGCGCGAATTGGACTTTGCCGGACTTCTTGGCGGATTTGGGAACCACGACGTCGCTTAGTTCTTCTGAAATAGCGAAAGCCATGGTGTGCCCGGATTCCGTTTCGGTGAGCACACCGGCATGTTCCGATTCGTTGGCGTCGCTAGGAGGGCTGCATGCCACAACTTGTGACAACATTGCCGCAACGACAAGGGACAAATAAGATTTAATTTGTTCTTTTTTCATTTTACATCCCTAACGTTAGTGGCTAATCTAAATTTGAGAACAGGTGGATGTTCAATTGGTAAACGCCGTCGGCTTTTTCCTTGTCTTCGCCGATGATGCGGCGTGCCTTCGCCTTGAATTCTTGCAACTCCGCTTCGAGCTTCTTGTAAGCTTCGCTAGAAATGCTGAAGGTGAGCGTACTCATCGTAGTAGGCTGTTTAGGGGGCGTCATGAGAGCCTGTTTTGAAAGCTCAAAACACTGCAACTGGTATTGCTTAATTAAGTCGGCGTTGTTGTAGGGTCCGCTGCTGATGCTTTCTTTAGTGGGCTTCCAGAAACCGTCCTCGTTTTTGCGGGCAAGTCCCAGCCTTTCCAAGAGGGCGAGGGAATCCTTCAGCTTTCCGAGGGGTACTTTGGGGAAGATTCGCTTTTGCACTGGTGTCATGTCGTCATCTACATCCATGGCGTCCAATATGGCGAAAAGGGCGCTGTTGTACCAGTGGCTATAATATTCGTAGGCGTCTTCGTTTAAGATGTGCTGTGGATTGGGGTGCAGTTTCAAGACTTCTTGCATGGCGGCGTTGCGCGCGGCATCGCTTTTTGCCTGGTCCAGTTCCACCAGGGTTTCAAAATACTTGGCTTCTTTCTTGTCGAGTTCCAGGATTTCGATAAATTTAGCCACCATGCGGGGGCTGACCTTTTTGCCCCTGACCACGTCGGCAAAGTAGCTGCGGCTCTTTTCGAGGCCCAGAAGGTTGCAAATTTCAGTACGGGTAAAATGGGGCTCCGCTTTGGCGCGGGCCACCTGGTATTCTTCCAGGAATTTACGAAAATGCGTAAATTGATAGATGTCTAGAAAACGGTTCACGGTTTAAATATATATAATTTTTGAGAACAATGTCAATAAAAATTTAACTTAGGGAAAATGCGCTGAAAATCCATTAAAATGCTTAAAAAAGAGAAAAAATGGGAATGTTTATACCGAATTCGTAAAAAGATGTTTGGGGAAGCTCGTTTTGCACAATGCTAACACGTTTTTTCCTGTCGAGAACATGCTTTTTCTCTAAAAATGGATTATTTTTAGAGAAAAGGATTTTGGGTCATGAATAAGGTTGTCTCACTCTATTTGGTTGCTGCGGTAGGAGCCTTGGTTACACAGGCTTTTGCCCGTCCTGCTGCACCTAGTTTTCAGACGCTTTCCAATAAGGATGGTAGTTCCGTCACGATTCGTTATTTTGGCGATGAGCATTACCATTATGCAGAAACGTCTGATGGATACCTTGTCATGTTGGATTCCGCAGGCAATTGCGTGTATGTCGGCGAAGACGGCGGACCTTCTGGTGTAATTGCAAAGAATGTAGAAGACCGTACCGACAAAGAAAAGTCCTTTTTGAACGGGTTGAATCAGGAGGCGGCCCACCAGAAACATGAAGAATTGCGTGGAGGCCGATTTCCCGAGGACAGTTCGTTAACGCAGAACTTGTCAAAGCAGAATTCTTCTGTAGGGCAAACCGCTGTAATGGCGTACAATCAGGATGGTGTCTCGGTTGCGCTTAATCGCCCGACTCCTTCAAGGTGGACTATCGGAGAACGCAGGTTTCCTGTGCTGCTGATTGGGACTACCGACAAAGCCCATGGAGATTCCGCGAAATTTGCCGATTTCTTGAATAAGCCGGGCTATAGCGAAAACCGGAATATTGGAAGCCTTCGAGATTATTTCTTGTTCGTATCGGACAGCTTGTTTGATCCGCATTTCGATGTGTATCCGATAAATCTCAATGCGGCCCTCACGGATTTTGGTTACGATTCTAGTTTCCAGGAAGGCAAGTTTGTGGCCATGGGGCTAGATGAACTGGCCAAACGTGCCGATTTTTTGGCCAATGCCAAGAAATACTGTTCCAGCGGATCGAATGTAGACGGATTCTTTTTCTTGTTCCCTGGTATGGAAGAAGACGCCCTTAAACAAAGCGATCTTTTCTGGGGACATCAGTTCTGGATGCAGAGTAACGGATCTTCTAAAAATAAGTGGTTCCCGTCTGCTTACAAAGCCGGCGGTTACACTTTCGATGCCTATGTTTTTATAGCCCAATATGCCGATAGATCCAGGAATTCAAAAATCAACAAGATGGGAATTTTTGCCCATGAATTTAGCCACGTGATGGGTCTAGGTGACCATTATGGCAGGGATGAAAATAAAAGGCAGATAGATGGTCCTAGCATTTACGATATCATGTCGGTTGGAATGTACAATGGAACTTCTACCGATGAAGGTAATGCCCCCATGGGCTATTCCGCCTTTGAAAAGGAATCTGTGGGTTGGCTGATGCTTGAGGAGTTGCAGGCGGATTCTGTCTATTCTCTGAAAAAGTTGAGCAAAATGCAAGCCTATTCGGTCACGAACCCGATGCATTCCGATGAATATTACATCGTGGAATACCGCCCCGCCGAAAGCTACGATGCTTACGTGCCGTTGCTCAGAGGGGGCAATCGTCAAAATGGCGTTTACGTGTGGTATATTGATTACGACAAGACAATTTTTGTGACCAAGAATAACGCTAATGGCGATGTGAATCACCAGCGAGTGGCGATAAATGCGGTGCTTGCAGCAAACGGATATTATGCGAACTTCACTTATGTGAATAGGGGAGGGTCTACTTCGGTTCCGGGCATTTATAACATTGTGCTTGATGGAACAGATAGAGCCTGCTTTACAACTGCGAAGAGCATGTCGCTTTCGGAATGCCCCGAAGAAGAATCCAGTTCCTCTGTAGAAAGCTCCAGCAGTGTGCAGAGTTCCAGTAGCGAGGCTGTTTTGGAATCTTCTTCCAGTGAGCCGGTGTTGCCGGAATCGAGTTCTTCTGAATCGGTTAGCTCTGTTATTGCCGGTGTCGTTGCTCCGCAGGTGCAGTTCTCGCTGGAAGGTCGCCTGCTCCATGTGCTTGCCGATGTGCCGGGACTCAAGATGGTACGCCTGTTCGATATGCAGGGTCACTTACTCTATTCGGAAAAGTTCTCCGGTAGTGTGGCAACCCTTGACCTCGGCAACATGAGCCGCGGCGCATTCGTGGTACGCTTAACGGCGGGGAACTTTACTTCGCAACGCAAGTTGTCTTGCCCTTAAACCCCATTCGGCAACGCGCTTGCCGGTGTGGATTTTTTGTCAAAAAAGAATATTTTGGGGATGCCGTGAGCGTCCCCTTTTGATATTATATTTAGGGCAAGGTTGTTTAAATAAGTGCCTCTGGAGTTAGAGGCGCTAAAGGGTTGTTATGAAAAGACGCATCCTCAGGACTGCGGCAATGGCCGCTTCCGTGTCTTTGGTTTCGATGTCGTGGGCCGCTACGCTTCCGACTGCGACCGAAATTTTCAATAAAATGGGCTTCGGTATCAACATCGGTAACACGATGGAAGTTCCGGGCAATCCGACCGGTTGGGGCAACAAGTTCCCGACAGAGGCCTACATCGATTCGGTGAAGGCGGCAGGATTCAGCACTATCCGCATTCCCTGCGCTTGGGATAGCCACGCAAAAGACGGAGTCATAAACGAAAGCTGGATGGATTCCGTGCAGACGGTGGTGGACATGTGCATGCGCGCAGGGCTGGTGACGATTCTCAATATTCACTGGGATGGCGGCTGGCTCGAAGAGAACCTCAAGGACGAAAAGAAGGACGAGGTGAACGCCAAGCAGAAGGCTTACTGGACTCAGATTGCGATGCGCTTCAAGAACTACAACGAACGCCTGCTTTTCGCAAGTGCAAACGAACCTGCCACGACGGACGATAATTACAGGCACGAAACCGAAATTTTGGCGATTTACCACCAGACTTTCGTGGACGCCGTGCGTGCCACGGGTGGCAACAACGAAAGCCGTACGCTTGTGATTCAAGGGCCGTCTACGAGCATCGACCGTTCGGTCGAAGTTTATACGGTGGACAAGCTCCCGAAAGACGTGATTGAAAATCGATTGATGTTTGAAGTCCACTACTACGATCCGTACACCTATACGCTGATGAATGAACCCGCCGACTGGGGCGCTATTGTGCAGCCGCAGTATTATTGGGGAACGGGTGATAACCTTGCTACAGGTGACGATGTCGTCCATAATTGCGGTTATAACGCCTGGGGTGGCGGCATGGGAGATCCTTGCACCAAGAGCCAGATGGACGCTTCTCTCGGAAAGATGAAAACGAATTACGTGGACAAGGGCGTGCCGGTGATTATTGGTGAATTCGGTGCCAATGACCGCGTGGGCGTGCTTTCGGGTAGTAACTACGACAAACACCGCAAAGGTCGCCTTGAATATTACCAGGCGTTCATGAGTTCCTGCAAGGCGAATCAGGTGGTGCCTATCGCTTGGGATACGGGCCATGAAGGCGAAAACAACATGACCATTATCCGCAGGCAGAGTGAGCCCGATGGCTCCATTTTTGACAAGGATGTGTTAGACATTATGCGGAAAGCGTATGGTCTTGGCGACTACGTGAATACGGGAATTACCCATGACGAAAATTTCGTGGAAGGTACGACGGGCATGGTTGAAGCGAGGGCGGCTCGCCAAGGGGTCACGGGTTCCTTTGGCGGAGTCAGTCTCCGCCGTGAAGGGAATATGCTTTATGCTAGTGGAGCCATCAAGCTGTTTGACACGAACGGCAACATGCTCCGCAGGGGAACTTCCGAACTTTCGCTGCAGGGCTTGCGCCAAGGCGTCTATATCGCCAAAAGTGGCAACAAGTTGCTGAAAGTGAATTTGCGGTAGACTTCTTCAAATTTCGGCTAATTGCGCTTCGCGAGTCATTTCAGGTGTAGTCCTTGGACAACATTTTATTTGGGGTGCCTATGGAATTTTTGCCTTTTTTGATATATATTAGGCAAAAAAGGATGTTTTATGGGATTTGGTTTACAAAAGAAGGGGACGGTATCGGCGCTCTGCCTAACAGTGTTTGGTGTAATTGGGGCAGGTGCCGAGCCGTTAGCCTTTCCTGAAGCTTTGGGTTTTGGTGCAAGTGTTACCGGTGGCCGTGGAGGCAGCGTTTACCATGTGACGAACCTGAACGATGACGGCGCAGGTTCTTTCCGTGATGCGGTGAGCCAGGGAAACCGCATTGTCGTTTTTGATGTGGGTGGTATCATCAACATCAAAACGGCCGTTTCTATCAAGAGCAATATCACGATTGCAGGGCAGACGGCTCCGGGCGAGGGAATTGCCATTCACGGCGGCAAACTCAGCACCGGTAAACAGAGCAACATCATCATCCGTTACCTGCGTATACGCCCGGGCGAAAATACCGCCTCCGAAAAGGACGATGCGCTCAATCTTTACGATGCGAAGAACGTGATTGTGGATCACTGCTCGGTGGAACTTGCTCCGTGGAACAATTTCGGCGGTTCTTCGGACAACGCAAGTTACCGCGTGACGGGCGTAACGGTGCAGAACTCGCTGATTGCAAACCCCATTGGACAACAGTTCGGGGCGCATATCGAATCGGTGGATGGCACTTGGGCTTGGTACTACAATGCCTTCGTGAATACGCACAATCGAAATCCGCTGGACAAGATTAATGACGTGTTCGTGAACAACATCCTCTACAATTTTGAGGCGGGCTACACAACGCATACGAGCACTCATTTCAATCACGACATCGTGAATAATTACTTTGTCTATGGCCCGAAGGGGAGTAACCCGTG
>JAEEGK010002875.1_pt1 | contig 43127 bp, 34 predicted proteins | sample 8958771 | NCBI WGS metagenome assembly JAEEGK01 (sample SAMN16246547, study PRJNA631951) | gut metagenome | biome: gut microbiome; feature: rumen; material: SC-attached | host: Bos | place: Iran: Karaj | collected 2018-10
AGGATGACCAGGACGAGCATGAGGATCGTGGAGACGGTCCAGTCGTTGGACTCCTTCTGGATGACGACGGTGGGGTCGGAGGGGTCGACGTGGATGGTGATGTCACCGGTGTTGGCCTCCGCTCCGGCCACCTGCAGATGGTACTGGAATCCTGCCGCGGTCTCGGGGGTTCCGGTCGTGGTGACCTTTCCGCCGGCCTGCTCGACGGGCTTTCCGTCCTGGATCAGGTAGAGCTTCGCTGTTCCGGTGTATCCGGATGCGAGGGTCACGGTGATCTCGTGGGTACCGGCCCTGAGGGTCTTGTAGTAGGTGTTGTCGGCGATGTTGTTGTGGGACAGGATGATTCCGTCCACTGCGATGTTCTGTACTCCGTAGTCTGCCACGATGGTGAGGTGGTAGATGTCGTAGTCGATGTCGGCGTAGACGGCGTCGCAGACACCGTATGCAACGTCATCGACATTGTTGCCGTCCTCGTCAACCCATCCGGACAGGTATGCGTTCTCGACGACGATCTTGATGTTCTTGTTGATTCCGGTGGTGAAGTCGGAAGCGTAGGCTGTGACGACCTTGACATCGTTCTCTCCGTAGAAGACCGTGCTGTCGAGGTCCGCATCCTTGGAGACGGACTCGGGGATGACGACGTTGGGGTTGAACAGGGCGTAGTCGATGACATCGAAGTCACCGGTGACGACGGGTGTCGCCGCGATGGTGGACTTTCCGTTCTTGTCGACTCCGACGAGCATGATGTCAGCGTAGACGGTTCCCTGTGCGTCGACGGTTCCGAGGACGTTGAGGACCTCACCGACAACAAGGGCGGCATCCTCGCCGACGGCGAGGGTTCCGTTGACGACGACGTTCTCGATGAGAGCTCCGGCCTCGTCGTCATCGAAGATGACGACCTCGCCGTCCACGGTCATGGTGCTGGCGATCAGATCGAGGATCTCCACATGTCCGGAGGCAACGATGTCTCCCTCCATGGCTCCGGAGATGAACAGCGCATCGACATCATCGACGACCATGTTGCCGAACAGGATTCCGGTCAGCATGGAGGTTCCGTTGACGTCGACGGTTCCGACTCCGTCGGTGACGGCGATGTCGAACTCGTTTTCGGGCTCGATGAAGATCGCTGCCTGGTCGAGGGTGATGGTACCGGATGTCAGAGGAGTCTGCACGACGATTCCCGCGTAGGACTCGTCGTCTCCGGCGACGGTGATGTCGCCGATCTCGATTCCGTTGTTGGAGCGGATGAAGAATCCGGGGATCTCGCCGGCATCGTATGTGCTGACGGGATCGTAGGTCAGGATGTCGTCCACCGCGTTGGCGACGGGCTCGATGTACCATACGGTCTTCTTTGTGGTTATGGAGTAGTAAGCACCTGCGGAAAGGTATGCGTCGCCTGCGTCGGTGACGAAGGCGAAGGGCGCATCGCTCTTGGCGACTCCGTTGACGATGACCTCGGCCGCGGCCTTCTTGTCGGTCTTGGCGCCGACGGTGACGGTCGACTTGGAGTCGACGTCGAAGATACCGTTGTCGATGATCTTCCAGGGTGCCTTGACGGTGACGTCGTAGGCGTTGGTGTCGAGTGTTACCTCCTCGGGGATGACGAGGTCCTCGCCGTCGACGACGATGTCCCTCATGAGGTTGACGGTGTCGCCGGCCTCTGCCTCTTCGAGTGCGGTGTACACGTTGGTGTACTTGACCCATCCGTCGCGGACGAGCTTGCCCTCGGAGTCGGTCTCGTAGATGACGACATCCGCCGCAATAACGTTCTTGACGTTGGAGGGGACGTTGAGCTGGTTCTCGATCAGGAGTGTACCGACAACGTTGATCTTGTCTCCCTCGATGGAGGGGATTCCGGTGATTGTAGCTCCCTCGGCGATGGTCAGGGTGTCTCCCTGCTCGTCGCCGATGATGAGCTGGACTGCACCTGCGAGATCGAGCTTGGATCCTGCGGGCATGGCGGAGTCCTCCGCCTTGACGGTCTGGGTTCCAAGGACGAACAGGACGGACTTGTCAGTAGCCTGTGCGATGGCTGCGTCGATGTCGACGTAGTTGTATGTGCTTCCGTCCGCGTACCTGGTGGCGTTGACGCCGGTCTCGGAGTCGATCCTGGCGGAGGTCTTGATGATACCCTCGCCGGTGACGTAGACCTCGCCGATGTTGGAGAACTTTCCGTCGGTTGCGTCGATTGAACCTGTTACAAGGAACTTTCCTGCAGCGTAGACGGAGGTGTTCTCTCCGATGACGAGGCTGTCGTCTACGATGGCGTTCCCGACGACTCCCAATCCTCCGCTGACGGAGAACTCGGGCTGGTCCTCGGTGGACTCGGACACGTATGCCGCAGAGACCTCCATGTTGCCGGAGATCTGGATCATGGCGACCTTGTCCACGGTGACGGCTGCGAGCCTGACGCCTGTGAGGACCGCTTCAACGTGAGCGTTCTCGTCCTCGCCGGAAGGCGTGATGGCGGTGGTCTGGAGGCCGACGATGACACCGTTGGTGTCATCGATCTTCACGAAGAGGGCTCCGGTTCCGCCGGCGTACTTGACGTTGTAGTTGCCGTTGACGGTCATCTTCCTGACGTCGACGACTCCGGCGTCCTTCAGGGTGATGGCGCTGTAGGTGTCGTCGAGGAGGTTGATGGGCACTTCGGAGTCGAAGACGATGACTCCCTCGTTGGTGATGGCCTCGGAGAGGAGCTGTCCGTAGACTGTGACGGTGGCCCCCTTCTCGACGGTCATCTCGGATCCCTCGTGGGTGACGAGACGTCCTGCCTCCTGGATGATGGCTGCGGAATCCGCCTCCATCGTCAGGTCGCCGTAGACGACGACGGTACCCTCGATGTCGAGGGTGCCGGCTACGGTGGCATCTCCGGAGTAGGTGATGCCGTCGTACTCTCCGCCGAACTGGAGGTATCCTCCGAAGAGGGTGGTGTCATCGACGATGACGGTTCCTGCGATCTCTGCGTCGCCGTAGATGATCAGGGTTGCGTCGGAATCGACGGCCAGGGTGGTTCCGGTGGGAACGACGAGCTTTCCGAAGACCTCGACGTATGCGCCGTTGGTCAGGGTCCAGTAGTCCTTGACTGTGACGATCTGGGAGTAGTCGAAGATGTTCTTCGAGGAGTACTCTCCGGTGACCTCGGTGTCCCTGTAGTCGATGAGGCCGACGGAGACGTAGACGTCATCGTTGACTGTCACGGTGTAGTCCTTGTCGAGGTCGGCTGCGGTCTTCTTTCCGTCGATGATCAGGTCGATGTCCTTGACGGAGATCGGCTGGGATCCGGTGTAGTCGATGCCGAACACGACGTCGGATCCTGCTGCGACGTTCTCGATGGCGAAGCTCTCGGTGTACTCCTTTCCGTCGACGGTGACAGCCATGCTGTCACCGAGGGTGAAGTACACGTCGTACTCTTCGGTGACGGGGACGACGGGCTTCAGGGTGGCCGTGATGGTCACATCGGAAGCGGGCATGACGAAGCTGCCGGTGTTGGTCTCGTAGTCGTAGGTGTACTCGACCGCGGGGCTGAAGGCGAGGGAATCGACTTCGACTCCGACGCCGGTCTCGATGCTGAAGGCGACGGGTGCTCCTGCGGGGAACTGCTGGGGCTCCATCATGGCTTCGCCGTCCTGGTTGACGATGTTAAGGGTGTAGTTCACGACGGGCTCGCCGACTGTGAACTCCGCGGAGTCGTACATCGTGCTCGTCAGTGTAACTGTGACCGTATACACGCCATCGGCCAGGGCTTCTGTGAGGCCGATGACGAACTGCTTGTCCTCCACGACCTTGGAGTCGATGGAGGACTCGAGGACTGTCTCGGTTCCTGTTGTCAGCTTGGCTTCGAACATCGGGACCGTGACGTCCTGGTTCAAGGTAACGAGGATCCCGCCTTCGGCGAAATCATATTCGAGAGACGTTATCTCGAACCCGCCCTCCGCATCGCTCTGCGATGCGGGGACTATCGCGACCGCGAGTGCCAGTGCGAGCACTGCTGCGGCCATTGTCATTTTCATTGCTTTACTCATATTGTATCCTCACCTGTTTTTCCTTCGTTAAGAAGGGTCAAAGGCTGGTAAACGATCGCACTGGACCTGGTGTCTTCGCCCCCAGTGGGGGTGTACACGGCCCAGACGGTCTTAATTTGGGAGTAATTATCGAGAGCTCCGAGATCGAGCTTCATGCTCGCGTACTTGGGGGCTCCCGGGATATCTGCGGCATCCATTGAAGCGGTGTATGTGACCACTCTGATCTTGCCGAAGGACATCTTCTCCTCTGTGTAAGTGTAGTTGATAGTAATCTGTCCGTCCTCGACGGCGTCGCCGTCCAGCAGCTGGACGGTGACGCGTACCGCTGTGGACTTCTTCACCGCTCCGACCGAGACGGAGTATGCGTTCTCCTTCTCGTCGTACACGGCGGTGAAATCGGTGTCCTCGGTGACGGGGCCCAGGGCGGGGTCCCATCCGGAGAAGTCTCCGGAGGGCGCCTCGAGGGTCTCCCCGTCAGCGACGACACATGTCCTCAGGACGGTGCCATCCCTATCCATGAACCTGACCAAGCGGTTCGAATCCGCCAGGGATGGGTCGGCGGTACAGCTTCCGCTGATGCCGCCGACGGTCACGGTCACATCGTAGACGGATGCCTCGAGGGCATCCGCCTTGATGAGGGCGAATGCAGTCATCGGGGGGATCTCCCCCTCGATGACCTGGTCGCCGGCCGTCGCCGTGACCTCCAAGGAGAATTCGAATTCCTGCTGCAGTCCTATGGCGAGATAGTAGTCCCCGGACACCTCGATGAAGTCGGCATCGAACGCCACATCCTCGGAAGCGTCCGCTGGTACGGCTGCAAAAGCCACAGCGGACGCTGCAAGGAGCAGCGCTCCGAAGGTCATCCATCCTCTGTTCGGGGTCATCTACTCACTCCTTTGCCGCCAGGAAAGCGGCGTTGTCCACGGATTCGAATATTATGGGGGCGGACTTCTCAGAGTCGATTCCGTCGGCCGTGTAGGTCGCCCACACTGTGCTTATGGTGCTTAGGTACTCCTCCGAACCGAGGTCGTACTCGACGGCGGCGATGGTCTCGCCGCCCTCGATGTCGACCTTGATAACGGGTGAGGTCATGACTATGAGCCTCTCCTTTCCGAAGGACATCTTCGATACGAGGTACGTGTACTGGATCTCCATCTCTCCGGACTTGACGACTGCGCCGTCATCCTCGGCGGTGACCGTGATGTAGATCACGGAGCCGATCTGGTTGAGGGACACGGTGACGGTCTCGGAGTATGCGACGAACTCTGCGTAGAGGTCGAGGTCCTGGGTGATCGGGGTCTCGAAGTCGAAGGGCACGATCGCTCCGACGAGGAACCATCCGAGGAACTCGCTTCCCTCGATTGAGGGCGCATCGGGCTCCACGGCCAGGCCGTTGTAGGCAACGGTCTGCACATCGTACACCTCACCGTTCACGTAGAACGTGACGGTGAACTCCTCCACGACGGGCTCGAAGAGAGCGTGCAGGTCGAGGTCCTGGGTGATCGGAGTCGCGAAGTCGAAGGGCGCGATGGCTCCCTCGAGGAACCAGCCCAGGAAGGCTGCTCCTGCGATGACGGGGTCCTCAGGCTCGTCCGCGACGTCTCCGACAGCTACGGTCTGATAGTCGTAGACCTCGTCATCGACGTAGAACGTCACTTCGAAGGTCTCCACTAAGGGCTCGAACTCAGCGATGAGGACGAGATCCTCGGTGATCGGGGTTGCGAAGTCGAACAGCTCTCCCTCAACGGTGTACCATCCGACGAACTCCGCTCCCAGAAGGACGGGGTCCTCGGGCTCGATTGCGAATCCTCCTACAGGAACGGTCTGGGTCTCGTAGACCTCCTCGCCGACGTAGAACGTCACATCGTATGTCTCGACCACGACGGGCTTCAGGGTCACCGTGACGGTGACGTCGGAAGCAGGCATCGTGAACGTGATCATCCTCGATTCGGTGTCCACAGCGAAGTCCTCGGGCATGGGCTCGGCGGTGGCCGAGACCAGCTCGATTCCGACGATGTCGCCGAAGCTTATCTCCACCAGGTCATCTGCGAAGCATTCGAACAATCCGAGCTCCTTGCCGTCCTGGTCCAGGACGGTGAGGGTGTAGAGCGAGTCGTAGCTGATCATCGCGGTGTAGTTGCCTTCCACAGCGACGAACTCGATGATTCCCTTCTCCTGATCGATGTAGAAGACCATATAGGGCTCGAAGTCGACGTAGGCGAGCCTCTTTCCCTCGGGCACGGACACGTGGTACACGACCTCCTGTCCTACCTCGTAGGACACGGTCTCGATCACTCCGTTCTCATCGACGTAGGTGACGGTGCTTCCTCCGACGGGGATCTCCGCGAACACCGCGGAGACCTCGACGTTCTTGGCGGGCATGAGGAATGTGTTCTCTCCCTCCAGCAGCGGCTGGCCATCCACGTAGATGGCCACCGTCTGGTAGCCGTCGTCAGGTGTCGCCGTGATGGTGATGAGGTCTCCCTCCTCCGCCTCTGTTACATCGGCGGATGCCGTTCCGTTCTCGGAAGGCAGCACGGTGACCGTGTACTTCTCCACGAAGGGCTCGAACTCAGCGATGAGGACGAGATCCTCTGTGATGGGGGTCTCGAAGTCGAACAGCTCTCCCTCGACGGTGTACCATCCGACGAACTCCGCTCCCAGAAGGACGGGGTCCTCGGGCTCGATTGCGAATCCGCCCATGGGGACTGCCTGCTCTGCGTAGATCTCCTCTCCGACGTAGAAGGTCACGGTGAACTCCTGCACGAAGGGCTCGAAGAGCGCGTGCAGATCGAGATCCTGAGTGATCGGGGTCTCGAAGTCGAAGGGCTCTCCGGCTCCTTCGAGGAACCATCCGATGAAGGTGGCCCCTGCGAGGACGGGGTCCTCGGGCTCGATGGCGAATCCTCCGAAGGGCACGGTCTGCTCATCGTAGACGTTCACATCAACGTAGAAGGTCACGGTGAACTCCTCGACGAAGGGCTCGAAGAGGGCGTTCAGCGCCACATCCTGCGTGATGGGGGTCTCGAAGTCGAAGGGTGCGATCGCTCCGGGCTCGAACCAGCCCATGAAGACCGCTCCGGCCTTCACGGGGTCCGCGGGCTCGACGGCGTAGCCGCCGGCCTCTACGGTCTGCTTGTCGTACTCTGCTCCATCAACATAGAACGTCACGGTGAATCCGACGTCCTCGTAGAAGGCGTAGAGCTCGTAGTCGTGAGTGATGGGTGTCTTGAAGTCGAAGGGGACCTCGGATCCCATCTCGTACCATCCCTCGAACTGCTGTCCGGGGTAGTAGGGGGGATAGAGCTCCTTTGCGAGCTCTCCGTCCTTGACGGTCTGGATGTCGAACACTTCGTCTCCCACGTAGAACGTCACGGTGTGCTCCTCTCCGACGGGTGCATCCTCGTACTTGGCGTACAGGTCGAGATCCTGAGTGATCGGGGTGTCGAAGTCGAAGGGCTCTGCGGCTCCCTGGAGGAACCATCCCTTGAACGTCTTTCCGGGGATCTCGGGCGCGTCGATCTCCTCGACGGTGTCGCCGTAGTCGACGGTGATCGTCCTGTAGACTCCGCCGTTGACGTAGAACTCGACGTCGAAGGTCTGCACGAAGGGCTCCATGAGGGCGTACAGGTCGAGATCCTGAGTGATCGGGGTGTCGAAGTCGAAGGGCTCGTCGGCTCCGGCGAGGTACCATCCCATGAAGACCGCTCCGGCGAGGACAGGGTCCTCGGGCGCGTAGGCGCACTCTCCGGACACGACGACCTGGGAATCGTACTCCTCTTCGCCGACGTAGAACGTCACATCGTACATGACATCGACGATGGCGAACTCGACATCGTAGCCGGGCATGACGAATGTGAGGACACCGTCGTCGAACTGGAATTCCAGTCCCTCGGGTCCGGCCACTTCGACCTCCGCCGCCTCGATGTACCTGGAGACGTCTATCGACATCTCCTTGCCCTCTGCCGCCGTCTCGGAGACGATGAGCACGGCTCCGTAGTACACCTTGACGGAGTACTCTCCTGCGGGGATCTCCTCGAAGACCGCACCGACGGTGACGTCGGATGCGGGCATCACGAAGATTCCTGTCTCGGACACCTCGATGGAGGTCTCGCCTGCGTAGGCGTAGTAGGACTTGAGGACGTAGCCCTCGTCCGCGTCTGCTGCGATGCAGACGGGTGCTCCGAAGAATGCGTCCTCGGGGACCTGCACGGTTCCGCCGACGATGCCCTCGTCGATGCTGATTGCGTAGGACTTGAGCTCGTAGTATGCGTACAGGTCGAGGTCTGCGTAGATCTCGGTGGCGAAGTCGAAGGGGACCTCGGAATCGGCCTCGTACCATCCCATGAACTCGCAGCCTTCCTTGACGGGTGCCTCGGGTATGGATGCGATGGTCTCGCCGTATGCCACGTCGACCTCTCCGATGAGGTCCTCTCCGTCGTAGAATGCGACGGTGAGGACGATCGCCTCATAGTCTGCGTACAGATCGAGGTCAGCGTAGATCTCGGTGGCGAAGTCGAACTCCTCTCCGTCGAGGGTGACCCATGCCTTGAAGGTGTATCCTTCCTTGACAGGTGCCTCGGGTATGGATGTTACGGTCTCGCCGTATGCCACGTCGACCTCTCCGATGAGGTCCTCTCCGTCGTAGAATGCGACGGTGAAGGTGATCTCCTCGTAGTCTGCGTAGAGATCGAGGTCGGCGTAGATCTCGGTGGCGAAGTCGAACTCCTCTCCGTCCTCGGTGACCCATGCGACGAAGGTGTAACCTTCCTTGACGGGTGCCTCGGGCGCGGAAGTCACTGTCTTGCCGGACTCGACCTCGACCTCTCCGATGAGGTCCTCTCCGTCGTAGAATGCGACGGTGAAGACCTCCACAGGCACCTCCGCGAAGACCGCACCGACGGTGACGTCGGATGCGGGCATCACGAAGATTCCCGCCTCGGTCACGGGAACCTCTGTTCCATCGGTCTCGAACACGTAGTAGGATACGAGCTCGTAACCGAGGTCGGGCTCCGCGACGATGGCCACGGGGACTCCGAAGTAGGACGTCGAGGGAACGATGACCGTTCCGCCGATGATGGAATCATCGATCTCGATGGCGTACTCCTCTCCCTCGCCGAACGCGGCGTAGAGCCTCACGTCGGCGAGCAGGGGCATGTCGAAGTCGAATGCCTCTCCGTCGGCTGTGAACCAGCCGACGAAGGTCTCTCCGGGGACCTCGGGGTCCGCGGGCTCTGTAACAAGATCGCCGACATGCACGAATTCGGATCCGTACTTGACGTCATCCACGAAGTAGATGACCTGGGCGACGTATGCCTCGGGCAGGGAGAACTGCCTGGTCAGCTCCGCACCGGGTGCATAGACCGTGAGGGTGTACTCCACATCCTCGGACAGACCGTAGGATGCGCGCACGAGCCTCTGCTCCTTCTGCCCCGTCTGTGTGAACGTTCCGCTGTAGTCCTGGACAGACTTGCCGTCCTCGTCATGCGTGATGGTGAAGGACAGGTTCGTCGGATAGGCGATGTCGAATGTGACGATCAGAATTTCGTACTGGTCGGCATCCTTCAGACCGACATCCTTGATGCCGTAGTCCGCCGCCTCGGCCTCCTCGACGTCTGCGACGACGAGGTAGGCCCCGAGCAGCAGGACTACTGCGAGGATTGCCATCAGTACTCTGTTCGTTGCGTTCATTGATATCACTGTCCGGGCGTAGCCTTGTTCGACTCGCAGTGCGCTCCGTTTACTCCATCGAAGACAAGCCACATGGTGCTGATCGTCTTGCTGGTTATGTCGAATGCCTCTCCGTCCTGCGTGAGGTCTGCGTACTCGATGGTCATGGAGATGAGGTTGTCACCATAGGTCTCCTCGTCCCAGTCCATCGCGATTGCGTCGCAGGACCTCTCGATCTGGACCCAGTCCTCGATGTCCTCGAGGTACGCGATCTCGTAGTACCAGACGGTCATGGTTCCCTTGGGGATCGCGAGTCCGTCCTTGGACTTCAGGGTGAAGACGACGTCTCCTCCCTCGGTCTTGGTGTAGTCGAAGAAGGTCTGGATCCTGTCCAGGTCCTTCGAGGTGATGATGTCCTCTGTGAACTCTGCGGTGTAGGTGAGGCCGTCTTCGCTGACATTCCACTTGACGAACTCGAAGTGCTTGTTCGCTTCGAAATCATCGTCGTTGGGGACGGCGGTGAACACCAGGGTCTCGGGGATCTCGACGTCCAGCACGTAGAACAGGAGGTCGAAGGTGAGGACATCCTCGTCGATGTCGGCGACATCGAAGTCCATGGGGACATTGACGATGTACCCGATGTACTCCTCACCATCATAGGTGAAGTATCCGCGCACGGGGTCGTTGACGGTGACGGTGACCTCCTTGGTCTTGGAGGTCTTGTCGTACGTCGCCGTGTAGGTGGCGTCTCCGGTTACCTCGGTGACCTCGGGATCCCATCCTGCGAAGGTGTAGGTGAAGTCGTCATCCTCGTACGCAGGGGGGTCCCTGATCTCGGGGACCTCTCCGTAGGGCACCCTGATGGTGGCGGTTCCGTCATGCCAGATGAAGGTGATGTCGTACTCGTTGACCTTACCCTCATAGGTGGCTACGATCCTCCACGATCCGTTCGCCTTGATGAACTCCACGTCCTCGGAGGTGTATGTTCCCACTCCGGGGATGCTCCATCCGGCCCAGCTGTACGAGTATCCCTCGTCGGAGGGCTTGTAGTCGTCGAGCAGGTCCTGCATCTCCCCGTCGTCGAAGGGCGCCTCGAGGTAGTCGCCTCTGATGACCTCGTCGGTCTTCAGGACGGTCTCTCCGTCGAAGCTGACCCACTCGATCTCGAGCGCGTAGATCGCGTTGAGCTCGTAGATCCTGTCGGTACCGGGGTATCCGTAGGATGCGGGGTAGATCAGGCAGTCGTTCCTCTCGATGTCGTTGAGGTCGTAGGCTGCGTTCCAGGCGAAGAGCGTCTCCTGGTCCTCGGCGAGCCATCCCATGAATATGGCGGTGGCGTCCATTCCGTTGGCCAGCATGACCCTGTCGTCCTTGGATGCGTATCCCTTCCACCAGATGTCCACGGGCTTTCCGTTGTACATGTCGTGGTACAGGATCGCGAATCCCTCCCCGATGTCGGGGGTGGGGACGTATGTCGCCTCGACGACCATGTCGTCGAAGATGGGAAGCAGGCTGAAGTCGATGGCGGTGGGGATGTCGTTGACGCACCAGCCGACGAAGTTGTTGCCTTCCTTGACGGGTGCCTCGGGGACCTCCTCGACGAAGCCGCCGATCTCGACGAACACAATGTCGATGACGGTCTCTCCGTCCATGAACGTGACGGAGACGGGTGCGACGAAGGGCTTGAACTCTGCGTACAGGTCGAGGTCCTCGGTGACGGGGGTCTCGAAGTCGAAGAGCTCTCCCTCTACGGTGTACCATCCGATGAAGGTGGCTCCTTCGAGGACGGGGTCGTCCTCGGGTTCGACTGCGCATTCTCCGACAGCGACTGTCTGAGAGGCGTAGACCTCCTCGCCGACGTAGAACGTCACGTCGACGGTCTCGGGAGGCACGAACGCCTCGTAGGTCACCGTGACGGTGACGTCGGAGGCGGGCATGGTGAATGCACCCGTCATGAGCTCGAGGTCGTAATCGAAGTCCTCGATGACAGGGTCGGTATCGACGCTGACAGCATCCGCTCCGGTCCTTGGGGGGATGAAGAAGGAGACGTAGTCGCCCTCCTCGTACTTCTCGGAGGTCGCGATGGTCCTGCCGTCCTGGTCGACGTAGCTCACAGTGTATGTGATGACGGTCTCGGGCTGGAAGTCTGCAAAGACGGTCACGTTCTCGGCGGGCATGACGAATGTTCCGTCGTCCTCGACGACGACAGGCATCATAGCCTCGGTGAGCACGGTGTATCCGTTGAACACGTAGCCTTCAGCGGGCGTGTTGGTCAGGGTGACGGTATCTCCGGCCTGGGCCTTCTCCTTGTCCGCGGTCACAGATCCGTTCTCGATCTTGGAGTACACCGTGATGATGTACTCTTCGACGACGGGAGTCTCCACGTAGTCCGCGTACAGCGTCATGTTCTCCATGACAGGCATGGTGGCGAAGTCGTAGGGGACGTCGGATCCCTCTCTGTACCATCCGGTGAAGGTCATTCCCTCGTGGACGGGCTCGTTGGGGATCTCGGTAAGGTATGCACCGACGATGACGGTCTCGGTCGCGACCTCTTCCTCCGTTATGCCGTCGATGAAGACGACGGTGGCGGTCTCGGGCACGATGGGCTTCAGGGTCACCGTGACGGTGACGTCCTCTGCGGGCATCGTGAAGGTGATCACTCCGTCCTCGCACTCGAGATCTTCGATCTCGGGCTCGGATGTGGCGGACTCGACCTCGACTCCGAGGTACATGCCCATATCGATCTCCACGGAATCCTCGGCGAAGTACTCGAAGTCGCCGATGGGCTCCCCGTCCTGGTCGACGAGGTAAACGGTGAAGGGCGCGATGTAGCTGATCGTCGCGGTGTAGTTTCCTTCCGCTGCGGTGAACTCGACGGTGCACGCCTCATGATCGATGTAGGGGATCATATGGGGCTCGAAGTCGACGGAGCCGAGCCTCTTTCCCTCGGGCACGGTGGTCACATGGTAGACGACCTCCTCTCCGATCTCGTAGGACACGGTCTCGATCACTCCTTTCTCATCGACGTAGGTGACGGTGCTTCCTCCGACGGGGATCTCTGCGAACACCGCAGATACCTCGACGTCCTTGGCGGGCATGAGGAAGTACGCTTCGTCGTCGACGACCTCCAGAGGCTGTCCGTCGAGATAGATCGCGACGGTCTGGTAGCCATCGTCAGGTGTCGCCGTGATGGTGATGAGGTCGCCCTCCTCCGCCTCTGTTACATCGGCGGATGCCTTTCCGTTCTCGGAAGGCAGCACGGTGACCGTGTACTTCTCGACGGGGACGTCGGGAAGGAAGATCGCTCCGACGATGACGTCTTCGGCGGGCATGGTGAACGTGCCGTCATCCGATACGGCGATCGGCGTTTCGGTGGACTCGGTGTAGGCGTAGTACGAGATGAAGATGTAACCTTCATCCTCGGTGTAGGACAGGGTGACTGTGGCACCCTCTGCGGCCAGGATCGTGTCGGGAAGGACGTCTCCGCCCTCGATCTCGGGATCCACGGTGATCGTGTACTCGAGGACGATGGGGGTGAGGACGAGCTCGAAGTCGACGTCCTTGGCGGGCATCTCGAACGAGAGGACTCCGTCGGTGAAGTCGAACTCGACATCCTCAGGTCCGGTGACGCTTGCTGTGACTCCCAGTCCGATGTGCTCGGAGAGGTCAAATGAGACATCCTCTCCCTCAAGGAAGAAGTCGTCCGCGATGATCTTCTCATCGAGGTAGACTGCCGCCTCATAGGGGACGGGGATGAGCTCGAACGTCGCCGTCAGGGTGACATCGGAAGCAGGCATTGTGAAGGATCCCTCGTATGTCTCCATGTCGAAGACGAAATCATCGATTACAGGCTCGGACGTGACGGAAACGACCTCGTATCCGGCGGGTGCGACGATCTCGAACTCGATCTTGTCGCCGAAGTTCGCGGTCTCGGTCTCTCCGATCTGCTTTCCGTCCTGGTCTACGAGCGTTACGTTGTAGTCGATGGCGACGTACGATCCGTAGAGGGCGGTGTCCTCCGTGATGGGGGTGGTGAAGTCGAAGGGCGTGAGCTCTCCGGACAGGTACCATCCATCGAAGGAGTATCCGACCTTCACGGGCATCTCGGGGGCCTCGACGGTCTTTCCGTACAGGACGGTCACAGGCTCTCCGAAGGGCTCGTCGTCGACGTAGAACGTGACGACAGGGTCCTCGTGGACCGTGAAGGTCCCTTTGTACTCGACGGTCTTCGGGTTGTCGAAGATGACCAGCGTGTAGTCCCCTGCCTCGAGGGCGCTTCTGAGCCACATCGTGGTGAGCACGTTGCCGTTGACGGCCATGTTGCGGTTCACCTTTACCGGTGTATCGCCGTCGTATATGCTTCCGACCCACTGGATTCTCGGATCGAGCGCGACATCGAAGGTGGCGCTGACACCATAGACCAGTCCGTCCGTCGTATACTCTGCGGTGAAGTCGTCACCGTCGGCGGCATCTGCGCCGACGATGGCGAATCCGCCCGTCAGAGCGACGGCGAGGACTGCGAATAGTGCTATTGCTTTAGTGTTCATCTTCCAACCTCAGGCCTGTGCTTCGATCTCGAACAATGCAAAGTTGGTGATAGCGGACGCGCCGCTGTCCAGCGTGATGGTGGACATGACAGCGTACTGTCCGGGCTCGGTCGCGATCGTGAGGATCGCTTCTGTGATGTCGTCTACGCTGTAGACGTCCTTGCCGTCGATGGCGAACTCAACCTGGTCGACGAAGACGTAGTTTCCATCCCACATCATGTAGACGTCGATGGCGGCCGTTCCCTTGCCGATGACGTTTCCGTCATATGCGGTGGTGACGAGCTTGCAGGCGTCCTCCTCGACGGCGATGCTGGCGACGAACTTGGTCGTCTGCTCGGTCGAGGGTGCCTCGGGTCCGTAGTGCGCATAGACAGTCAGGTTCTCTGTGACAGGTGTGGTCGCGAAGTCGAATGCCTCGTCGGCTCCCTCGCAGAACCATCCGGCGAACTGGACTCCGATGAGCTCGGGGGCCGGGGGGACGTCCTGGAGTATCTCTCCCGAGACAGCCTTGACAGTCACGGGCTCGAGGTCGGAGGATACGACGAAGGTCACATCGCAGTAGACGATTGCGGGTTCGAACATGGCGACGATCATGACATCGTTGTTGGGCATCTCGAAGGTGGACCCCTGGATGGCCTGTCCGTTGAGGGTCAGCTTCGTGAGCTTGTATCCCTCGGCGGGGACGATGGTGAGGGTCACGATGTCTCCGTAGTATGCGGCGGTCTTGTCTGCTGTGATCTGTCCGCCATCTACAGGCGATGCGAGCACGCTGATGGTGTGCTCGACGGGTGTGGGGTAGAGGATGGTTGTAGAATCGTCTCCGTTGGGGGTCGTGATGTACGCTGTGTACTCTCCTCTGGGGATCACGTCTCCGAGCTTGACCTTGATGTCAGACTGCCCGGGGCGGATCTCCAGCTTCTTCACGAGCTCGTCGCCGTAATAGAGGGCGAATGTTCCGCCCTCTGTGGCAGGCTGGTTGAAGAAGACCTTGACTGCGACATATGTCGGATAGTCCTGGAAGTACGCTTCTGTGATCTGGAACTCTTCAGCGGCATCGGACTCCGAAGGAACGACCAGCACGAATGCTGCGGCGAGCACCATCAGGGATGCCACTGCCATTGTCAGTTTCTTCGCGTTCATCTGTTCATGCCCCCAGCACGGGAGTGTAGACGGTCTTGCTCATTTCTCCGGCGGCGTATCCGAACTCGAAGGATCCGGTGACGGCGAATGCTCCGTCGTAGTACTCTCCGAGCTCCTCGATGAAGGTCTCGTCGAGGATGACTCCGTGGGAGTGTCCGTCGCTCTCGTATTCGACAGCGACCTCGACAGCGTCGGTCCAGACCTCTCCGTCCTCCTCGTAGGTGTAGTTGACGTACATGGTTATGGATCCGGATGCGATCATCTTTCCATCGAGCGCGGTGATGACGAGGGCGATTGCCGCTCCCCTCTGTCCGATGGTGACAAGGACGTTCTTGGAGTAGTCGATCTCCTCGCAGGTGACGGTGAAGACGACGTCCTCGTCGGGCATGACGAAGGTGATGTATCCGGTCTCGGGGTCGTAATTGTACTCGGTCTCGTCCAGGTCATCGGTGGTCACATCGGTGATCTTGCAGAGGGGCTTGCAGGGAACGGGCATGAATACCTCGGTCCTGGGTGCGACCTTCTCCACGGGTGCGAGGAGCTCTCCGTTCTGGTCGACGAACGACAGGTCGCGGGTCTCCTTCTCGATGATGGGCTTCAGGAGGACGTTGGATGCGGGCATGGTGTAGGTCCAGACTTCCTGTCCCTCGGGAGTGGTTCCCTTGGTGGCGTGTCCCTCGACGATCTCGGGATCGTCGACTTCCTGGTACTGGTAGATCACGTCGACGACGTTGTATCCGTACTGGGTGGTGACGTATGCCTTCCTGAGCTCTCCCATGTATCCGGTCTGGTCGAAGGGGTCGATGGCTCCGTGGTCGTCCGCAAGGACGTTCACGAAGTACCTGGTCATGGTGAGATCGGCCTTGGTGATGGTGATCTTCGAGATACGGTTGGTGTCGTCACTAGTTACCTGTATTTCCGCTCCATCTCCGTTGTACCATGCATAAGTCTGAGTGGTCTGGGGACCAGAAACGTAGACGTTCTTAGACGTGGTAGGCGTAGCCTTGTAAGTTATGGCGAAATCCCAGCCCTCGACGGTCCATCCCTTCTTGGAGAGGACCATAGTGTTACCGCTCTCGTTAACGATGACCTTTTCGTTGGAGCCCTTGGCCGGAATGTCGGCAGAGAACTGTCCGATGGTGAGGGTGAGGTCGTAGTTGGTATTGTTCTCGACGGTGATGTACTCGAGCTTCTGTTCAGAGAGCAAGTAGTCGAGTTCGCCCTCGACAGTCATAGCTGTGCCCTTAACGTAAATCACGGGCTCTTCCTGTTCCTCGTCATTGGGGTCTTCGTATACCATTTTGCTGAGATATCCGTCAATCTCGGTCCAGGTAACCTTGTAGACCTCTCCGACGACTACATCGAAGGACCATATGTATGTGAAATCCGGACCTGTTCCTGCCTTAACGTCGACCTTCTTAGAGGTCATGGTCTGCGTGTGAGTCGCCTTGGAGCAGTATTCGGTGAACTCGACCGTAATCGTCTGGTCATCATCGGTATTAGCACCGAATGTGAAAGTTACGGGAACATAATTCAGTTCGCACTTGAGGGTGAAGAATGCCTTGTTCGCGGTCTTGGTTATTCCGTCGAACGTGCATTTCCACTCGGACCAATCGTTGGACGGGATGGGCTGGGGTATGGGCACCACTACGTCATCAGTTGTATCATCAGGTGTATTATTGTTGTTTGTTTCCGTGGGGAATACAACCTTTCCGTCCTTCATCGCAATAGCAGTGGACTTGTAGAACTTAACGAACTCGGACTTGAAGACCAGGGTGTCGTTGCTGTAGATGCCAGTGATAACTCCGACCTTCTTGTCATCCGTGTTCGTCTGGAGGATGACAGGAGTTCCGTCTCCGACAACCTCTCCTGAATCGGTCTCGATGTTGTAGTACATGAAGACATCTCCGACAGAGTACTTCTTGTCGCCGTCATCGAGGTAAATGGTCAATTCGGTTGCGTAACCCTCGGTGATGTGCAGGACGACAGGTTCCTCCTCGCCAGGGTAGTACATGTTGTTCCTGATCATAGTGAAAGTTCCCTTCGTCTTGCTGACCTTGGTCAGGTCGGTGAGTTCGCCGTTGGGCGAGAAGAACTTGTAGTTGCTGGTGGAGTTGGCACCCTCGATGGTGTACTCGTATCCGAATACGACCTTGATCTCTCCAGTAGTAGCATCGATCGGAATGACCCTTCCGTTCTGGTCTTTGATGGTGAGTCCGGATGTCCATACGTTTTCTACTACTTCGGTAGTGGCGGGGTCGTCGTCGACGATCCACTTGCCGTTATCACCCGGTGCAACTTTCTGAGCAAGGACGACGGTATATTGCTCGGGCGCAGTGACGTAGAGCGTAGCGCTCATGGGGGAATCCCATACTACGTTCCTGAAGGTCGCGGACTTCGGGGTGTACACGGGTGTTGCGGAAGACTTTCCGTCGAGCGTTACGGTGACAGGGTACTGGTTGTCGTAGCTGGCGGTCAGTGCGATAGTGTTGTTGAAAGTCGCGAGGATCAGCGTGTTGTACTTGTACAGTGCGCTGTTGACGTTGATTCCGCCGGATGTGAGGTTGACCTTATCAATACCGGTCATGTCGATGTATGATCCGAATGCGACGGTGAGTGGGGTCTGACCGACTGTTTCAGTGTTAGCATTGTTGTTTGTAGGATCATTGCTAGCAGTTACTGCGGTAGGCGTGGTTCCATCATAGACGCTGGAACCCTGATAGAATGTTCCAGTCTGGTAGCTGGTACTCATGAACACCCTGATGAGCTTGGCATCGAATGCGCCATCGTTATAATTGGTTGCGATGAACTGTCCTGCGTTCCAGATAGCACCATTTGCGCCAACCGAGAGTGCTCCCTCAGGTTTGACGACGGATCCCTCTGCAATCTTGAGTATGCCGTCGACAGCAAAATCGCCAGCGACATAGAAGCTGCATCCTGCCTCGACCAGAGCGGATGTTGTGAGAGTCACCTTTCCAGGAGTGCCAGTAATTCCGGTTACCTGGAATGTCCTGAGCTTGATGTCAGCGGGCATAGGTGCACCTGTCTTATCCTTAGTAGCGTTCTTCAGCTCCAGAGTATATGTGTCTGAATAGACCATTCCAGAGAGCGTCACGTTTCCGATGGTGGTATAGATTGTGTTTGCCCCAAGAGTGACGGTTCCGTCAACGAAGAGCTTGTTCTGTCCTGCGGTGATCGTGAAATCTCCCATTCCGACCTCGAGATCTTTGTCGGTCATGAAGGAGTGAACGTCGTTATACTCGTCCATGTATCCGAAGGCTATGCTCGCCGGAAGTTTTGCGCCTTCCAACAGCGTGAGCTTCAGTGTGCCCGCGACCATGAATTTGCTGGGCTCATCACCGACAGCTGCACTACCTTGAAGTGTACCAGATGTGATTATCTCTCCGTTACCGGACAATAATCCTGTATTCTTGACCTTTTCAGAGACGCTGACCGTTCCGTCTATGACTACTGTTCCACCCGTATTAGACAATCCAGTTACATCAAGGTCGCAGCCGATATACATGCTTCCTCTGTTGTACTTCTGGAGCTCTTCATATCCGGCCGGCATTACCATAAGTTCGTTACCTATGTTTGTATACTTGCCTTCCAGGGTAACTGAATTGATTATAGCTACGTCATAATTGTAGATGGCTCCATAAAGGCCATTCTTGATAGTTCCTCCATTTATCGTCAGTTCGGAGTTTGCTTCATTCTTTACGTAGAGTCCGTACTCGATTACCCCTCCATTTATTACAAGAGTGGTTCCTTCATCTTGTCCGGATCCGGTGACAATAACGGAAGAGGCACTTCTGCCACTCTTGAAGTGATTCATTCCACCAATGTAACCGCCGTTGATGGTCATATCTCCCCTGTTCACAACTGTGTACCAGTAAGACTTCGAGGCGTCCACCTGCTCATACTTTATGGTACCGTTGTCCACTGAGTAAGAACCGGATTCTACCGTCATTACTCCGCCCATGGCGTTGTACAGGACGGCCATTCCCGCGGTAGCTGTACCGTATGCGTTGACGATTCCTCCCTTGCCCTTTTCGGATGTGTCCTTGAGCGTCAGACCTTTTGACTCGTTCACTATAACCGAACGAAGACCATCTGCAGCCTCTTCCCAGCTATCTGGATCGGACACCTTAACTGGGTTCAAAGCCCCAGTCGCCGTGACTGTATATCCGTTGAAATCAATCACTCCGGCCGATTTGACCAGATATGCTGTCATTCCACTGTTTACAGTGATGTTAGCACCTAGTTTCACGTTGAATTCTTCGTCTCCAGTGATCGTTGCTCTGAAGTCGGGCTCTGTCGTGACTGTTGTAACCTCCTCAGGGATCGCCGCGCTGTTCTGGTCAGTGTCTGCCATAACAGCGAATGCAGCGAAAGCCATTGCGAGAACAGCCAAGACTGCCAGGAATTTCATTCCTTTCGTGTTCATTCAAATTTCTCCTTTTTTTTCGCATAGCTACTCGGCCTCTGAACCGGGTAACCTTCCAAAATCTGGAAGGAGATGTCGAAAATCCTCAGCCCATACATCCGGATCCCATCACCCTAATCGATGGACCCGGGGGCCTTTTACTATCTCAGCAGACTGCAACCTCCCGTAGGCCCCTTATTTCCTCAAAGAAGCTACAGTCTGCCAATCATCCTTCATCGAATCAGATTATTAAACGAGGTTCGAGATTCTATCTAATTCTTGAAAATCAGTGAAAAAGCGTCACAAAACAGCTTACAATTCAACAAAAGAATCCATTTTTCACAAAAGAATAGGAATCACATAAAATGTGCAGATATGGCATAAGTACAGCCTAATGCACCCAAGGAACAGAGTTCGCCCAAAGCAACTCATCCTTCGATTATCCCGATGAGCTCGCGGATCGTCCTAGCGGCCTTCCTGCCCTTTTCAGTAATCAGAATGACATTCGTATTCGTCCTGCCCGTGCCGAAGATCTCTATGATCCCCATCTCGTACAGATCGTTCAGCTTGGACGCCATGTTCACCGACCTGGAGATATCGTTGTAGACATCCGACTTCACAACCGGTGACAGCGAATCCAGGTATAGGATAAGCGTCAGCATGTGCTTCCCCTCAAGCTTCTGCACTGTCGTCCTACCGTCTCCTGGATTCCTGCGGTCCTTCTCGGAGAGCAGCCTCTTCACATCCTCCGGCAGGTCCTCGAACGGCCTCGGATTCTTCCAAACGTTGTCCCTCCCGTCGAGCTTCCCGCCCACCGGTATGGTCCTGCGGCCGTTCCCGGATCCCGAGGAATCATCCTCCGTTACATGCACATTCTGTGGCGGATCCCCATATAATGCCATGAATCCGCATATTCCGTACTTACAATATAATCTTGTTTCCTTGTTTCATTGTTACCAGTTAATCAGCCAAAAGCATAATTATCTGGACATGCCGTCCGATGTGGAAGTATTCAAAGCGAAGGTGTCGGTCAGAGGTCAGATCTCCATTCCGAAGGAGATCCGCGATAAGCTCGGCCTCAAAGAAGGCAATTACGTCACATTCAGGGAGGAGAACGGACGCATAATCATCGGAAAGGGTGAGTTCGTAATTACAGAAAAGATAGAGAAACGAAACAAGAGCTAACTGCCGGCAGCACAACCGAACGTTCCCGAAGACGATCCCGTCGCACGGGATCGGCCAAAAAGACCCGATGTGCCGCAGCGACGAGGATACAATCCTCTGCACCGATCCGAAGATCGCTCCGAGGACCGTCGGGGTTCTTACTGGATCACAGCAGCTAATATTACAATTTTTTGAACAGTATAGAAAATCAAACTAATTTCATCTGCGATCAAGTACTTCATCCAACATTACACCTATATAATCACTAAACCGTACATGTTACTATGGGACAATACATCATCACCAAGACATCGAACGACGGCTACAGGTTCAACCTCGCAGCCGGAAACCACGAGATCATCGGCACATCCCAGGTCTTCAAGTCCCTGCAGTCCGCCAAGGACAGCTGCGGATCCGTCAAGAGGTTCTGCGACGCCGAGATCGAGGACCAGACCGTCGAGAACTACGAGAAGAAGAAGAACCCCAAGTGGGAGATCTACCTCGACAAGGCCGGCGAGTTCAGGTTCAGGCTCTGCGCATCCAACGGTGAGAACATCCTCGCATCTGAGGGATACACCACCAAGGCCGCAGCCAAGAAGGGTATCGAGTCCGTCAGGAACAACGCCGACTCCGAGATTGTCGTCAAGGAGGAATGAATGCGGAAGGAGAGGCGAGAGCCTCTCCGACCGTCCCTTTTACAATTCTACTTAAGACGATTTCGTCCGAACTTCTTGCTTATCTTTCCATCAAAAGGCAAATTTCAAATCACGCCCGAAAGGACATGGATCGCCTCCGTTCTGAACGGATTCACAGGGAGGGCATCTTCATAGATTGTCTATCCGAAGACGGAACATCGTTCTCCATCCGCACTCCGTGCGGCAGACGGCCCCACACGGGCCGTTGTACAAAGAAGGATATAATGCGGTTCCCCGTACCCGCCCTCGCCGCCTCCGGCCGGTGCGCGGTAGTTACGATACAAAGTGTACGTAGGATGTGACGATGGGGGCGTGTGAATCGAACTCGCCGGCCCTTCGACGACCATAGTGCCGCATTCGCCCGCGGCAGGGCTGCACCCGCTCCGGAGACGGTTACCGTCCCGCATCAGATCAATTCTGTCGTCCAGTTCAGCCCCTGGATGGTGTTGTCCGTCTCCCTGATCTCCTTGGATATCGCATCAGCCTGCTTCCTCAGGGAGCTCACATCCACGGTGCTCAGCACCTTGATGTCCGTCGCGGACCTGCGCTCGGCCCTGTCGCTGGCATCGTTCAGGAAGGACTGCAGTATCTCGCACTTCCTCGTCAGGGCATCCCTGCGGGCGAGGAGCGCCGTCAGCGTGCGGCCCCCCTTATCCTTCACGGAGCAGTTGGTGAGGTTGATCCTGCGGATGAGGCACTCCATCTGCTCGGTCATCGTATCCAGCTCCGCCAGCAGGACCTTCGGGTCCTCGCTGGGGACGTCCCCCTCCTGCACCTTCGAATTGTTCGACAGCCTGGTCTGCAGCTGTCTGAGCCTGACATCCAGATCAGACCTCATCTTCAATGCCTCGGCAAGCTTCATGCCCATGGTAACCGATTGCACCTATATGAAAGGCCGTCGGTACATCTTACAGTACTGCTTCTGCCCGCCCTTCGGCTCTCATCCATCCGTCCTGTCGGCTGACAGACATTCGGATATCCGCTCAGATATGGAGCTCAGCTCCGACATCTCGCCGGCCATCACCGGCCTGTACGATGCCCCGCCCCTGTTCGCATTGACGCATCCGATCATCTTGTTGAATATCATCACGTTGTTGCTCCTCAGCCTCTGCAGCAGTTCCTGCAGATCCCGGTCATCCCTCATGCCGGGCCTTCTGAGGAACGCTTGAAGATCGAAGAAGCACTCCTGCAGGTCTCCCGAGAGCCTGTCGAAGTTCTCCGAGGTCACTGCGGTGCCGGATATATCGGAGCAGATGCGGATGTAATCCTCAAGCACGTCGTGCAGCGCCATACGGCCGTCCGCATCGTATCCTTCCGCAAGCCTATACCCGTCATCCAGCAGGAATTCGATCACATTCATCGTTATGGCATCCTCGCCCTGAGATCTGGGAACGTCGTCGTATGTCAGGATGTACCTCTCCCCCCTTCCGGTGACCTCCTTGAACGGTCTGACCTCCCTCTCGCGGACCGTAGGGTCCTCCAGGGATCTCGTGACCTGATAGTAATCCGTTCCGTCTTCCTTCATCGCGATGAAATCTATCCCCGGATGCTGATCGTCACACTATACTTCTGTCGCTTCAGTTATAATTTGACAGATTTCATGTAATTGTTTTTACATGTTTTTACAGTAATTTGTCATCGATGATTCCACATAATAGACAGATTCAGCCCATAACTATCGATTTTTAATCTAATCATCAATGATTATTGCCTAAATAGAACCTGATTCATCCCTATTATTGTAAAAATGTCCAATTAACACTTTTTACAAATAACTAAATACAGTCCGCGAGGTAATCGTAACATGGAGCCGAAAGAGCTCATCGAGCTGATCAAGAAGAGGGACGGAAGCGTCTCCAAGGCTGCTAAGAACAACGGAATCAGCAACAGGCAGACGATGTACAACTACATCGAACGCTACTGCAACAACCAATACGAGAAGATCCCCAAGGACGTCTGCAAGTACTTCCAGAGGCTGGAGGTGAACGGCGGCTCCGGATCCGCAGGGGAGATGGACATCATCGCATCCCTGAGGGAGAAGGGCGACCTGCAGGGGGAATCCAAGATACTGCTGTACATGGAGGACCTCGCCAGGGACCAGATAAGGGAGCTGGAGGACGAGCTGAGGGACTTCGACGTACAGTGGACGGATCAATCCGATCCGACCGGCATCGAGAAGAGAAGGCAGGACTGGGTGCAGTCCCACATGGAGGACATAGCGAAGCTGAAGGAATACATCGAGAAGGTGGAGGAGGAGCGCATGAGGATCAACAGCGAGATCGCATCGAAGTGCTCCTTCGTCCCCGACGATGATCCCATCGACGTCAGGATCAACAGGCTCGTCGAGCAGGGCGGATACGGAGGCCCTTCCTGGAAGGGGAAGGACTTCGGAGTGATATCCATCTGCGACAACGGGGAGTACATGGTCATCGTCGACGAGACCGGGCTCGACTCCCGCGATGTGAAGCTGTACATCTATGCGATCATCGGCGGGAAGAGGACCACCATCGCGACCTACGGCTTCCCCAACCACAACGAGAACTTCGTCAGGTTCAGGCTGGTGCCGAAGCTGTCGTACTACTTCGAGGTGAAGAGCCCCAGCATGGACTACCCGAACTACACCTCCGGGATCCTGGTGCTCACCAACGACACATGAGAGCACGATGAAGGAACGAAACTCTTTACGGGCGTCGGTCACGGCGTCCATCCGATTCAAGGAGGAGAAGATATGGAAAACTATGATCATATGACAGGCTCCGCCCGCGGGGCCGGTAACGCATACGAGTGCAGCAGGGACGATCTCCTGGTCATCAGGGAGCTCCAATCCCAGGTGGAGGTCATGAGCAAAAGGCTCTGCGTCATGGAGAGCAGTCTCGACGAGATGCGCTGCGAGAGGAACCGCATGATTCGCGAGAACGAGGTCCTGAGGAACGATCTACAGGAACTCATGGCCTTCCGGGCCCAGCCTGCACCCGGCGACATCTGCCTGGATACGGAAAGGGAGTTCCCCAAGGAATACTACGCGAATGCGCTGGACGGCCTAACGGCCAGTGCGCTGGAGCTGTTCAGCGGGATCAAGGTACTCGCATGCTCCCTGGGGGGATTGCCCTCGGATGAGACCAGCAGACAGCTGGAGGAGGAGATGAAGTCGGCAAGATGAACCGAGGCCCGCCTAGGCGGGCCTCCCTGAGGGCTCCGCCCTTTCATCACAATGATTGGAAAAATAAACGGGCCCTGCATCGCAAGAGGCCGAAAACGAATATGGGCAATCACCAGCACCTAGGATGAGTGGCTGGATAGCAACTTGTTAAGCAGAATGAACGAAACCTAACCCTTATATCGGAAATCCAAGTTGCTTCCGCATACGAGTTCCGGCATGATTGCTCTGAGAATCCGTGCCCATTGGCGCATAGGATCGTCCGCTCAGCACGGCCGGAACATGTATGTTCCCGAGGTGCTACGACATGAGGATGGTTCTGTACGGTCTGCCGTGCGTGGCAAAGGCTGAGATTGTCTCCAGGATGGACTTCGTCGAGCACATCAGCGAATCCGAATGGCTCGGAACGCATTCGGATGTCGACCCCTCAGAACTAGCTCCGGAGGATCTCGGGGACCTCAGAAGACGTTTCATCAAGGAGATCAAAGATCATCGGGAGAACATCGCGGTCGACACCTGTTTCTCGATCCCTTCCGAGGACGGATTCCGCACCGTCTTCACCGATGACGATGCCGGATGCTTCGACGTGTTCATCTATGTGGACCTGGCCGCAGACCTCATCCGCGACAGCATGGAGAGATGCGACCGCACCCGCGCCTCCATCGAATACATCGAATCATGGAGGGATTCCGAGATATCCGAGCTCCAGTCCGTCTGCATGGCCCTCGGCAAGGAGTTCATCATCTTCGATCCGAAGTATGACGCATCCCTGGAATTCCTCAGAGGCCTGTTCGACGGCTCCATCCTCACGGCCCCACAGGTCGCCAGGATCGCGGCCGACCGCATCCTCGCCGCCACCGACAGCCGCGTCATCCTCATCTCCGACGGGGACAAGACCCTTACCGACTACGACCTGACCAGGAGCCTGGATGTGCCGATCCTGATAGACCTGATCGACGTCTTCGAAAGGGACAGGTACACCACCTTCCAGTTCTGGGCGGTGTACAGGCTCTACAGGAACATCCCGGACCTGGACCAGAGGAAGCGGAGGACCGCCGAAGCGGCGGTGTTCAACCGCGCCCTCCTGGACGATCTGGGGCAGATAGATTCCTACAGGGTCGTTGTCACCGGCGGTAACGAGGACCTCTGGACTTACGCCGCAGCCCGGACCGGCGTGTTCGGGATGGTCGTCGGCGCCGACACAGAAGCGCACCGCAACATGTCCCAATTCGGAAAGGCGCTCATCGTCAGGTATCTGCACGACGCCGGTCGCTACGTGATCGCCCTCGGCGATGAGGTGGTGGACCTCCGCATGCTCGAGGAGGCGGACAGAGGTTACCTGATCGCCCATCTGAAGACGAACCCCTCGGTCCAGGCTGCGGTCTCCGGAGGAACGAACCTCAAGCAGCCTTCGAGCAACGAGGCGCTGTTCGACGGCGTGCAGGTCGTCGGCAGCATCCACGAGGATGCGGCCGCGGATATGGATGCCCTTATGGGATGATAGGTCCGCTTATACATCCTTGCCATATCACCAACCTGGACATCGCCCCCTCTTCTGATTTGTATAATTCCACAATTAATCGAATTTTATACACAAGAGCCCATCAACAGATCATGGAGATTGTCTGATTCGCGAACAGTACTGACATCAGCAGACCGATGGAGAACATCGTGTTCGTGGAGCTGCTGCGCAGAGGGTATAACGTCAGAGTCGGGTGCTACAGGGATTCCGAGGTGGATTTCCTTGCAATGAGATACGACAGGGTGGAATACATCCAGGTATGCCAGACGCTGATGTCTGACGATACCATGGAGCGGGAGATTAGGCCTCTGATGAGGCCGAAGGACAACTATCCCAAAACGGTTCTGACGCTGGACCGTTTCGGCCTGGGGGACAAGAACAGGATACTAATCAGAAACATCCTAGACTGGCTCATGGATGAATGATCCCGATCCTGGCGTGATTACCGGGTTCATCTGTGCATCAATAAGACAGACCATTTGTTTGATCAGATATGCCCGCCATGTCCTTCGTCAGTACATACATCGGATGAAGGTCACCATCTGATTCAGATTACCCTCTCTGTTCTTGCAGATGTATTTGAATCCGAGTCCCTCGTAATAGGGTACCAATTCATCATGGCAGTCGAGCCGCAGCGTTCTGCAGCCCACCTTCTTTTTAGCAATTGATAGTTCATCGAGGGCCGCTCATACGAGTTCCTTCCCAAACCCTTTGGGTGCATCCTTGGATCTGGACAGCTGCCCCAACAGGTATGATTGCGCCACCTTGCTATCCTGCTCTATGTTCATCCTGTGTGCAGTCTTCTTGTCGATGTTCGCATCCTTAGTCACTTGAAGACACTTGATGCCGAGAGTCACATAGCCTATGACATGATCTCTGTTGTCTATCGCAACATATGTCCTTGCCAATGCCCTCTTCTCCATCTCAATGGCCCTATCATGCAAGAACGATTCTGTCGATGAATCATAGACTGATTTGTAATACTTGAGTATGGCCGATACGTTCTGTTCTCCGAATCTTTTCAAAAGGACAGATAGAGGTATGACGTCGAAATCTTCTACTGTCACTCGATCGACCTTTGGAGATATCTGGCCATGAGGCGGTTCATAACCTCCTCCTCATTATCATACCTGATTTTGACTTTACTATCCACCTTCAGATGCGGTTCCTCTTCTGCGAATGCAATCAGGTTCGCCAGCGCCTCGTGAATTGGAACACCTTCGTGTTCCTACTGTTCAGTATGTCCTCTATCAGCTTTGTCTTGTCGACGTAGTACCCGCCATTCTCGCGGATACTCTTGAAATCGTCGTTGCAGGGATATCTTTCACACCCTTGGCATCCGAATAGCTTCATATTATCGTTTTCTCCGTCCGTTGATATCAACAAAATCCAAGGATCTACGAGAATACGAAACAGGCTGCCCTATACATCGACGATAGGCAGAATCAGGAATATAGGTATTGATAGGAAGAATGAGTGGACAGGGCGAGAGCCACAACTCCCCCGCCAGACATCTCACAACCAGTGGAAAACATCAGTGGAAACACTGATTCGACTACTGTCACTGTCCGATAATTATCATGAGTTTGCATTTGCATCATCCTAGCTTTCTGTTATAGGATCCCCTGAGAGGTCAGGTAAACCTCTTACGGTGTTCTGCACCGGGAAACCTCTTAACAACACTACCTCAAAGGAGGACAGCAAATGTCGAACGAGACACAGAAATCAGAACAGAACAGCACATTGAACAAGCTCAGGAACGAGTTCGGTCAGGTCAACCTCACCGACGGAAGCGAGCAGAAGAAGGCAGCCGCACTCAGTTTCAGCGGCGGCGGACTCTACATCGGCCTCAAGATCAACACAAGGACCAACCCCAGGACCGGTGCCGTCGAGGAGTCACCCCGTCTGACCACGATCATCGGCAAGAACAACTACTTCGACCTTCCGATCAACGGAAAGTGGTGGAAGGAGTTCGCCGACTTCGCTCTGAAGATGAGCATCGCCCTCGACGGAGTCGCAATGGTGTCCGCGAACAGCAACGGAGACGAAGAATACGCCAAGCAGCTCATGGCGAAATTCAGAGGCGCATGAGCGAGAAGGGAGAGTACGTCATCGACCAATGGTATTTCTTCCACCATTCCGAGGTCCGGAAGAAGCGGTATCACGCCGATTCCCTGGAGGAGGCGAAGAAGAAGCTCGAATCGCTTATCGCCTTCGACTCCACCTCCAGGGTCCGGATCTCCAAGAAGGGTATCGGAAGGAAACTGTCTGTCATCTCTGTATGGCAGGCTCCCTGACGCCCCATCACCAAAACAACGGAGGAGCAGAGATGTCCGATTTTTACCATCCCATTCGTCCATGTGGCAGATCTGCCCCTCCGTCCCAGAAATTCCCCCGTCCGGAGGGAACCCAATCCGGACTCACACCCATCAGGTGATAGAAATGTCTTCAGCAAACAGTTTCAACGGTCCGCAGAAGCTCTCGCCGTCGGAGGTCACCCGCATCCTCAGCGGGATGTCACCCCTCCAGGCGACGAGATACTACAACAAATGCATGACCAACCCGAACACGCCTGTGGAGAACGTCAATCTCCTCATGCAGTTCAGAGCACAGAATCCGAACAAGTTCCTCTCCGAGGACCAGATGAAGGGATCCCGCAGATCGAAGGGCTCCTGGATGGCCGGCAAGGGCTATTCCGGCGGATGGAAGGACAGGTCCAACGGGCGTGTCTACTCCCAGGGATACTCCTACGACAGCTACGGACGCGCCTACGACCCCTCCGGCAACGAGGTCGGGGGATGGCACGACGGCGGCGTCGATACCAGGGATTACGGTTTCGTGACCGGCGACCAGTACGTCAGGGGCGGTGGCTCCGGCGGAATGTTCAGGCGCAGGCAGAAGCCCATCTCCCAGGTCAGGTCCATCGCCGAGATCGGAGAGACCCTCAAGGGCTTTAACGATCCCATCAGGGGAAGGTTCTACATCGAGAAGATCATCAACAATCCGAGCTCCAACCCGGAGACCGTGAAGAATGCGATGCACTTCCTCGAGGTTGGCAGCACCTTCATCGCATCCGACGAGCAGATAGCCCAGTACAGGGCGTCCCATCCCAACGTCGGAGGCCAGAGGCAGGGATTCCTCAAGAGGTTCTTCCAGAAGCCCATCGACCAGGCACGCTCCCCTCAGGAGATCGCCAACACCGTCACCCATCTCAAGAGCAACGTCGCGAGGACCAGATACTACGACAAGGTCATCGGGAACCCCAACTCCAACGTCGAGACCATCGACAACCTGATCGCCTTCAAGGAGGCCAACCCGCATCTCTTCGCATCCCCCGAGGAGGTCCAGGCCGCACCCCATGATGATTCCTTCAGGTCCAGGTTCTGGAAGTCTAAGGAGGAGTTCGATGCCATGTCCCCGAGGAAGAAGATGTTCTTCGTCGGGGCCGTGAACAGGAAGAGCCGCCAGAAGAACTGCGCATACGGACTCCGCGTAACAACGGATCCCGAGACCTCCCCGGCTGACAAGCAGGCCTTCACGGAGGTCGTCAACGAGAATCCGGGACTCTTCTTCAGGAATCCGAAACCGAGCAGGAAACAGTCTGCGGAGTGATCGTCCCATGAACGGAATCATACGTTACTCAGCGATAGCTATGGTCGTCGTCATGGCGATGGCATCTGCTCTCATCCTAGCGGATGGTTCCGATGCATACTCGAACGACTACACATTGGAATACGAGGTCGGCCAAGAGGTCGAGACGGATCTCACCGAGATCACCGGCAAGGAGGGCCTGTTCCTCTACAGCGGCTCCCTCCCCGCCGGCCTCCACCTCGATCTCGATCAGGTCGAGAAGACCTGGTACGGCTGGAAGTACAGGACCTATCTGCGCGGGACCATGGAGGCCTCCGCAGGGACCTACACCTTCACCCTCTCCGATGACTCGTACTTCTACAGGTTCTACGTGCTGGCCTATGCCGGGGAATGCACCGTCACATACGATGCGGGTATCGGTCTGGTGAAGGGTCACGCGACCTGGTCGGAGACCATAACCAAGGGATCCTATGCGTCATTGCCGCAGGCATCCCATTCCAGCGGTGCGTACACCTTCAAGGGATGGGCGACGTCCTCGACGGCGATCGTTTCCTTGGAATCCTATGCGGCCGTCAAGGACACCACCCTGTACGCTGTATGGGAGAGGAACACCGTCGGAATCTCCGATGCCACGGCCACCGTAACAAGCGGCCAGACAGCGACCCTCCCCATGGCCACCGACCCCTCAGATGCGATGCTCTCCGTCGTCTCATACGGAGGCTTGAATGAGAATGCCGTTATCATGGACGGCCATTCGGCGGTACTTGACATGACCGACGTCATGCCCGGAACGTACCACGTCATCGTCGAAGCCTCCTATACCGGATACATCTCGGGCCAGGCGGAGATAACCGTCAACGTACCGATAACCATCGTCAAACCCATAGAGTACGTCCTCAGCGAGGGGGATCTCTTCTCCTACACCCCCGTCACCAACCCCACCAACGCAACGATCGTCATCGATTCGGTCACCCTGAACGGCAACACCGTCCCGGGCTGCGCAGGTCTGGAGGTGGTCGGGAGGACCGTGACGGGAACCCTCTCCAACGTGGGAACTTATGCAATCACCTACACCGCATCGATGGAAGGCTACGTGGATGTGACCAACACAGTGTTCGTGAAAGTGAACGAGAGACAGGCTTCGGCCCCAGCCCCGATAATGGGGATCATCACGGCGACGCCGAGGGCAACCGAGCCTAGGGTCTACGACTTCGTCCTTTCCGGATACGCAAACGCATCCAACATAATCTGGTCCATCGATCAGCTGGTCTTCGCCACATCGTCTCCGACGGCACTGTACGAGTTCCCCTCGTCGGGGGCATATACGGTCAAATGCACCATCGCGGGTCTGGACGGCTCCTTCGTCTCCGAAGAGGTCAGGATCATCTGCCTCGACAATTACTACAGGGAGGCGGCATGGGCCGGTCTGGAGTACTCCTACGTCATCGAAGGGGACCACCAGGCATCCGTGGAGAGCGGATCCCCGTTCTCCGTCAGGAGCGAAGTGATAGGCGAAGTGTCCTACACGGTCATCTACGGCACACCCTCGGAGTATGACATCGGCAGCTCCTACCATGTCACCGTGGGTTCGGAATCCTGGTCCATCGAGATCTATCAGGCGGAGACATCGGCTCCTGTGGCCGACTTCGACTGCCAGGTCGGCACCGACGGACATACCGTTGTTGTGCTCTTCAGAGGACACGGCGCATCGTTCTACACCTACGACTTCGACGGCGACGGCATCCCCGAGCAGGGCAACGGATACACCTACCCCTCCGAGGGAAGGTACACCATCGTCTGCAAGGCGGTCAACAACGTCTCCGAGACCTCGTGCTCCAGGACGGTATCCATCGACATCGTGCCGTCAGAGAGGGCGGACGTCCTCCAGCTCACCGACTTCGAGATGCTGGTGGGCGAGAAGCAGGACATCGTCTTGGCGGTCACTGACGGCGACATCGTCACCGTGTCCGGTTCCGGATCCGGTTTCGTAACCGTCAGGGACAACACCCTGAGAGTGGCCCCCACAGAGAAGGGAACATTCGATCTCACCGTCAAGGTGCATCACAACGATGGAACTTCGTCATCCAAGACCGTGAAGCTCACGGTCAGGGGTTCCGAGGTCCAGGATCTGGAGGAGGAGAAGCACGATTACATGGTCATCATGGCCGTCTTTTTCATCATCTCAGTATCAGCGATAGCCCTGTTCGTCCTCAAGGACATCCATCCGAGGACCGCCAAGGCTCATAGGCTCCCCGGGATCGGAAGGCTTCTCAATGGAAGGAACGGGGGTGGATTCAGATGACCGACATCGTCGTGCCCGTGACAACGGTATGGGATGTGGTCGCGAACGCCCTGGATGACGGCTATTTCTGGCTGGCATCCGCCGTCGGACTCTTCGCAATCGCCCTGATCATAAGGAGGCGCATCGGAAGGAGGTGCTGCATCTGCCCCTCCCTGCGATAATCCCCGCTCTGGCATCCATGCTCGCCTGGGTCGGCATCGACCTGGGCATCTCCTGGCTTACCCAGGACGGCACCGATGTGCAGTACGTCTACGGACTGGACTTCACGCAGTTCATCGAATCCTATTGGCTCTCGATCCTGCTGTACGGCCTCATGGTCGCCGCAGCGGTGTATCTGGCCATACCCAAGCATACGAACGACGGCCGCGGGGTCCGTTTCTGAAAACCCCGCACCAAACGAGTTGAAAACATGTTCAGCAGAACCAAACTGGCCGCCCTCACTGCGATCCTCGCCATGGTGTTCGTCGGTGCTATCATCGCATCCGACGATTCCGACGCCATCGGCGAGGACCTTAGCTCCACGTACGGCGAGCCTACGAATATCAACATCGCCCCGGGATACAGGTGGACTTACACACCCGAGTTCCCCAGCGATCTAACGCAGTACCTCACCGTCTCTCTCCAGGTGAACGACGGGAACATCGGATCCGTGTCCAACAAGACGGTGACCGTCAATATCCCATCCAACGCCTCGATCGGAACGGTGTACAACATCGTCATCAAGGCGAGCATGACCTCGCCCGTCTCCCAGACAGCGTATCAGTACGTCACCTTCACGGTGGTCAACGGACTGAACGTCTCGGGAACGATTAACGACATCATCAAGGGAAGCAACATCAGCTTCACCCCTACCGGGACATCCGACATGGGAACGGTCACCTGGGCCGTCACATCCGGCAAGACCCTCCCCGCAGGACTCACCCTGAGCAACGGAAAGGTCACGGGTACACCCACCTCTACGGGACTCCAGACCGTCTACCTCACAGCGACGGCCAACGGCCAGTCCAAGAACCTCGAGGTCTCCTTCACCGTCTACTCTAAGATCGTCGGAGGTTCCACCGAGACAATCAAATCATACAACACCACAGTTTCTTCCACAGCGATCACCAACGGCACCGATATCGGGGTCACCTGGGCGGTCACCAGCGGAACCCTTCCCAGCGGATTCTCATTGAACTCCAGCACGGGAGTCGTCTCCGGAAAGTCCAGCGCAGTACAGTCCACAACGGTCACCATCACGGGAACATCCAGCCATGGACCCACCCAGACCGCTACCAAGCAGATCACCATCCAGTCCGAGCCTGCGCTCACCCTGAGCTGCAACCAGTCGATCCTGACCTACAAGAACAACTCCACCGAGAAGTCCGTCTCGATCACCTCCTCCGACTCATCCGCCAAGACCTGGTCTGTCTCCTCGTTCAGCGGCGCGACCATCACCAACGGCACCCTGAAGGTCAAGAACTCCACGGCAGTGGGGATGAACCAGTCGGTCACCGTCACCTGTACCACGGCATACGGCCAGACCAAGACAGTGAACGTCACCGTCAGTGTCGAGGATACTCTCGCCATTTCCGGGGATTCTACATTGAACCTCCTGGCCGGTACCGAGGGATCCACCACGGCGTTCACCATAACCGGAGGATCCTCCAACAGCCTGTCGGCATCCACCGACGATGCGGGTCTCACAGTCCGCATCTCCAACGGGAAGCTCTACGCAGTCGACAACTCCGCCGAACAGAACCTCTCCGCGACCGTGACGGTCACATCAGCTGCAGGCCAGACCGCTTCAGCGAACGTCGGCATCAATGTGTACAACCAGCTCGTATTCAGCAGCGTACCCACTGCGGGCGCGATCATCTACGCGGTGTGATATCCATGGAACGCAAAGCATTGATTGCGATCGCCGTCCTCGCGGTGTTCTGCTCGTTCGCCGCCGTCCTCTCCGTGGGGTCCGATGAATCGGATGCCTTCGGAAATCACGGTACGAGCTCCTCTCCGCTCTCTTCCCTCAGCCTCGACGGATACGACTGCGCGATGGACTCCAACAAGGACTACTACGTATACGTCGGATCATCGGTCAGCATCGTCTGCGAGGGCGACGGCGGAGGGCTCGACGAGTTCGCATACAACATCACCGGCGTGACCTCAGGATACGGCCTCACCTACAACAGCTCGTATTACAACCCGGGCTGCGCAGGTGAGGGAAAGGTCTCCGGTACCATCAGCAAGGCGGGTAACATCAGCGTCAGCTACGACGGATGGAACGGTTCCAATAATTACAGCGGTTCCATCACAATCCACGCCATCGCCCAGCAGTCCTCCAGCCACACCTACTACCTCAGATACGACGCCAACGGAGGATCCGGCGCTCCCAGCACCCAGTCCTGGACGGGAACTACAAGCTCCCACTCGTTCACAGTGGCATCGGGAACACCGACCAAGAGCGGTTACACCTTCAAGGGCTGGGATACCCAGTATTCAGCGTCCACAGTCCGCTACACCGCGGGCCAATCCATTTCCGTCTCATGGACGGCCGATGACGGCGACGTCACCCTCTACGCGGTCTGGGAGAAGAACGCCACAAGTTACACATGTTATCTGTACTACAACGCCAACGGCGGATCGGGCGCTCCCAGCACCCAGTCCTACACGGGAACATCGACATCCAGCCACAGTTTCACCGTGGCATCGGGAACACCGACCAGGTCGGGATACACCTTCCTCGGATGGTCCACCAGCAGCTCGGCGACCTCTGCGACATATCAGGCGGGCAATTCGATCTCCGTCACCTACAACGGTTCGAAGACCCTGTACGCGGTATGGCAGCAGAACGTCACCAACTACCAGATCACCATCTACAAGGGCAATTGGGATAGCTTCAAGCTGTTAGGAGTCGACAACACCAATGTCACATCCTCGAGCAAGACCTACACCATCGCCTCAGGCACATCGATCGACGTCGATTGGTACGGAAAGGCGGCGGAGAACGGCTCGGGCGTCGGCTACACATACACCACCACCTACACATCGAGCAATTACAACATGGCCTCGTCCCTCTACGGAACGAGCCTCGGGGACTCGGTTACCGTCACCAAGAAGGCGAGCTACTACCCCGCCGTACAGATGGAATCCAGCACCGTGTATACATACAACTACACGATCAAGTACAGCGCCAACGGCGGATCTGGTGCTCCCTCCGACACGACCACGACCGCTTCGTCCTCGACGAAGACCATTCAGCTGTCTTCCTCCACTCCCACGAGATCGGGATACCAGTTCCTCGGATGGTCCAAGTCCAGCACCGCCACCTCTGCGACATACAGCGCGGGATCCTCGTACTCCTTCGACTATGGGACCACCCAGCTCTACGCGGTCTGGAAGCAGCTCACCATAACCGTATCGGGCACTCCCGATCAGTACGCCGTCGTCGGCAGCTACTGGTCCTTCTCCCCGACGGTCAGCGTCAGCGGATGCTCCGTATCGATAAGCGGCGCCCCCTGGCTGTCATCCACGGGAACCACGGTATCGGGAACACCCACCCAGACGGGGACCTACGACATCACCCTGACCTTCTCCAAGTCCGGATACACGTCCGCGACCAAGACATTCACCGTGACTGTCATCTCGTCCCTCGAATTCACATCCTCTCCTTCCGGAGGTGCAATAATCTATGCAGTTTGAAACCAGATATCTTGCAATAATAGCGGCGGCCATCATGGCCATGACCGCTGTAACCCTGGTCGCGTCCGAATCGGATGCCGACCAGGCATACGACAAGGACTACGGGGAGTTCTACTCCTACACCCTCCAGTTCGTATTCGACGGAGCCGACGCCCAGACCATCGATTGGGACTTCGGCGACGGCTCAGAGCATTCGACCGATTGGAACCCCAGGCACACATACGCCGACAAGGGTACCTATTACGTAACACAGACGACCAACAACCCCAAGGGATCCACCGTCGAGGTCTACAAGGTCCAGATTATGGGATTCCCCATCATCACCTTCAACTCCAACGGTGGCTCCTCCGTACCTCAGATCCAGCAGACCGCCTACAACGTAACGGCCGAGAGGCCCTCGGATCCATCCAAGGCCAACAGCACGTTCGACGGATGGTTCTGCGACCAGGAGTTCACAACCCCCATGGATTGGGATGCCGCCGTAACCAGATCTATGACCCTCTACGCCAAGTGGACCCTGACCTCGGCACCAGTCACCACCTACACGGTCACCTTCGACTCCAACGGAGGCTCCGCAGTACAATCCCAGACAGTCCAGTCAGGCTCAACAGCGACCATGCCCGTGAAGCCCACCAAGGCCGGATTCGTGTTCTCCGAGTGGAGGCTCAACGGCCAGGCATACGACTTCGGCACACCTGTGACGGGCAACATCACCCTCGTCGCTAACTGGGTGGAGAACGTCCAGCCCGTGATCAACCACAACGTCTCCTTCGATGTTGACGGCGGCTCCAAGACCGTCGCATCCAGGACCGTGGTCAACGGATCCCCCCTCACACTCCCGTCCTACGACGGCGTGAAGGAGGGATACACCTTCGGCGGATGGACCTACAGCAACGTCACCTACCAGCCCGGCAACACCGTCACCGTGACCAGCGACATGACCTTCAGGGCGCTGTGGGTCTCCGATGTGCCAGTACCCTCGGAGCAGGACGTAACCGTCTCCTTCAACGTCGACGGCGGCTCCGCACCCGTGACCTCCATGACCGTCAGATCAGGCTCAACTGTCACCCTCCCCGCATACACCGGAACCAAGGAAGGTTACACCTTCGGCGGCTGGGCCATCGGTATGCTGACCTACCAGCCCGGCGCATCCATCACCGTCTCCGGCGATGTCACCGCCAAGGCCGTATGGACCACCGCATCCGATGATTCCGGGGAATCCCAGGAGTTCCTGGACAAGGTCATGGACTTCCTGAAGGAGCCACTCGGCATGGCCGTTGCCTTCGTAGCCATCCTGGCTGTGATCGTTGCAGTCATCATGCACGGTAGGAGGTACTGAACATGTCGGCCTGGAGCAGTCTGGTCAAAGCCGTCTCGAAGCTCTTCTCGAAAGGCGGAGCGTCATCAACGGCAACATGGACCAAGACATGGACCGCTAACGGTGTGAAGAACATTCAGACCGTCACCAAGGTCGCCGGCGAGGCTGTCCAGGCCGGAGCTAAAACAGTTATATCCTGGGGGAATGCGGCCAAGGTCGCATTGGTCGGGGGGTTCTCGTACCTCTTCCTGACCGGCGGGGCATCCAATGTGGTGTCCCGCACCCTCGGGATTTCCGAAGGGGCCGCTCAGATCCTGATAATCTTCGGGTTCATCGTCATCATGATACTGGTGACCAGGTACCTGATCAACTACGTCAGGAACAGGTTCGGCCTCAAACAGGAGTATCTGGAAACTCCGGTCTTAAAGGACATCGGCGTGGCCGTATGGGATGAAGAGCGCAACAGATGGGTGAGGAGGCGGGACTGATGTACTGGATACCTCTCCTCGCCGGGATCCTCAACGCATCCTTCATCCTGGACCTGATGGTCACGCTGGGAACGGGCGAATCATTGGGAAGCCTGCTGAGCGACGCCTCCGGCAACTCCGTAGCTGCCGCCATAGTCGAAAACATCCCGACCGACCCGACGGTCTTCTGGATGATCTCGGGGTTCATCCTCTTCTTCGTATGCGCCATCGAATGCCTGGTGATCTACCTCGCGTTCTACTCCGACGTCTCCGAATGCAAGAAGTGCATGGATTCCTGCGAGACCAACAGGAACTTCGGGAAACCCCTCGGAAGGGCATGGGGAGGAAGGCAATGAGGATCATCCGCATGATGCTCGGCATAGCGGCCTTCGCCGCCTCCTCCTGGATCTCCGCATATCTCTCGGATGTGCTGGACATCCCCGAGGAGATCGCCTTCATTTCCATCGGAGGCATACTGGCCTTCCTCGGCGGGATGCTGTTCTATTCGGGGGTGAGATCATCGAGATACTCGTTCCTGTACTGATGGTCGCCGTCGGATTCTACTTCTTCCGCTGGTCGTTCAGACGGACGAAGCTCCGCATGGACACAGAGGTGAAGGATGTCTTCTGACCAGGATCAGGCGGGACCCCTCCCCGAGGATGCCCAGCCTGAAAGGGAACCCATCCTCCCGAGGCCTCTCGAGGTCAGACAGAGGGATACCAGGGGACTCATCTTCAGGATAATAGCGCTGGCGGCACTCTGCGCAACAGCGGCCGCCGCCTGCTACTATGCGTTCGGTCCCGAGCTGCTGAAGGAATACCTGGCCGAATACTGGCCTGTGTTGGCGGCTCCCTTCGTGGGCGCGTTCCTCGGGTACTGGACGGTGAAGAACCTCTACCGTCCCACGGGGAGGGTAGTCGTCTGCCTCCTTCCCGAGACCCATACTTTCAGGGCCGTGTTCATCCCCGACATGATGTTCAGGTACTTCGAGCAGGCCGGTAACAACGTCCTCTACCACACGCCCAACGGAACCCCCGTTTACGTTGCGGAGGACATCGATACCGAGCGCGGATACATCCTGTACAGCTGGATCCATGAGCTGGACTCGTTCACGGTCATGACTAGAGAAGAGACGTACAACAACTGGAGATCGGTCCTCGAGGAGGTCCTGAGAGAGAACCTTCAGATCCTCGACCATCCGCACGTCATCGGACTGGGCTATGCGAGGCAGTGCCTCCGCGACCAGCTCGATCTCATTGCAGAGACACTCGGACTCACCAAGCGGGACTACCGCAGGGATATGTCCGTCGGGGAACCGGAGCCGGAGGGGTCCGATGAGTAAGGCCATCGACTACATCAGGGAGATGGAGCACGGGCTGATCATAGCGGTCGGCTCGGGGAAGCAGGGCAAGTCCTGCTCCCTCCACTCGCTCATAGCGATGTGCTGGCCCGACCGTCCCGTCTACATGCTCGATCCGCTGGTCTACGACATCACCGCCTTCCCCGGCTACCGCAGGGTATCGGGAACGAAGGAGATCCCCGTCGGCGCGGTCACGGTGATCGAGGATGTGAATAGGATCTTCCACTCCAGGGGTTCCTCCAGGAACTCCGACATCCAGGGGTGGCTGTCGATCATCAGTCACAAGAGCAACGTCGTATGCGTCACCACGCAGAACATGGCCGACACGGACATCGCTTTCGTCAGGAGCCAGGACGCCGTCGTGATGAACAAGTACATGCACGAGGAGGATCTGATGTTCGAGAGGCCGGAATTCAAGGTCGGTCAGGCTATGGCCAACCGCTGGATCGACATCGCATCGTCCAGGAATCCCGGCACGGACAGAAGGGCCTGGTGCTTCTTCCCCAGGTTCAACGAGTGCATCGCGATACCGAAGGTCGCTTGGTGGACGTACAGGAACAGCCACATGCTCAGGGACGTGGTCTTATGAGCATCCGCGTCACCTCCGACCCGGAAACGGACAGGCTGCTGTCCCTCAGGGCATCCTCGCGTATCCCGCTTCCGCCGGAGATAGCGCTGGCGGATCCGAGGCGCTCCCCCGGATTCTTCCGCCTGTCCACGTTCTACGACGCCTACGGCCTCGGCGACCACCCGCTGGTCGGTCTCCTGAAGAAGGAGATGATCGACACGATGATGGCTGCGGCCGTGGCGAGGTCGGAGCATCTGGACCGCGTCGCACATTACGGCGCATGGCTCGGGAACGAGACCGTAACGGTCGAGGACCTCACCCTTCCCACGAAGGACGACGGGGAGGGGAGGGCCACGAGGCCCCGCAGGGGCTGGTTCCCCAAGGGCGGAGGCGCAGCCGACGCCCATCACGGTCGGGGCGGAACCCGACCCCCTATCCCCATGTGTCGCCCGTCGGACGCGTGAGCGGACGACGCGCACCCGGAGCGAACCTTAGTGAGCGGAGGGTGCGGGCGACAAACAGGCCGAGCGGGCGCCGATACAGGGCGTAAGCCCGTGGCGACCGCCGGCCGCCTTCCAACGGCGACGTAGTCGCCGCTTACCTCCCCTCACCGGGAGAAGATCACATTCAATCAAACACGGGTCCGAGGGAACCCGTTCACAGAATCCCCCGAACGGCATCATGAACCAATTGGAATACTACGATCTCAAAGCTGAGGAGAACCGTCTCCGTCAGATGGAGAATCATTTTGAGAGATGCCGTATACAGGGCCTTGCAGAGCAAGCCGCATTGATGGAGCATCCGGTCGTATCATACGTCAAGAATCTCCCCGTGGAGTCCCCATCGTATCCTGCCATAGAGTACCTTAGACTTGCAAAGCAAGTCGACCTTCCTCTTCAGGAAGTCTATAAGCAATTTCAGGAAGGGAAACGCGTCTTCCAAGACCCCTCAGGAAACACCATCTTCTTCCATCCGTCATATCACGAGTTCATCGACTGGACATTCCCCGGTCACGATAAGAATCGTCCCGAACGCAAGGGGTGCGGCTTCATAAGGTCCAAGCAAGGCGGAATCGTCTACAGCATGTGCCCAGACCATCCGGAACATTTCATCAAGGGCAAGAGGATCCACTGCTGGTCCCTCCATTGTCCCGAATGCTTCAATGACGAGGCCCTCAGACAGGGTGTCGAAACAGAGAAGCCTCTCCTCAGATACGCCAAGCTCATCGAGAAGCAGACCGGAAGACGTCCGGAGGTATCCCATTGGGTGGTATCGCCTCCGCAGGAATGGGCCAAGTGCATGATGCAGACCAAGGATGAATTCGATGCAATGTTCCAGATCGTCATCGACGACCTACAGGCCTGCGGAGCATCCGCAGGCGCCACGATATTCCACAGCCACAGGCAGAAGCAGACCGAGTGGCAGCTCGCTCCTCATTTTCATTCCCTTCTCTACGGCCACATCAAGACATCGAAGTTCCGCAGGCTCCACCCCGGTTGGATCATCAAGAAGGTCCATCCCAACGAGAGGATCAACAGCATAAGGCACACTCTGGCCTACCTGTTCACCCACATGGGCCTCGGAATGGCAGAGAAGGATCCCGACGGCATCGATTGGGACCTCGAATTCATGGACCTGATGATCCCAGGCATGAAATCAGGCAAGGGCGACTACAGGGAACAGGACTACGACCGCCTATCAGACGGCAAAGGTCGCCTGGCAGGCGACCTTGAAGGCTTCGACTGGGAGGAATGGACCCAGAAGAAGCTCTTCAAGAGGACGAGGCTCAGGGAATGGGGCGGCATCGGTCGCAATAAAATCAAGAAATTAGGCACACACAGGCTCTACAAGATCAGGAGGTGCAGCGAATGCGGCGACCTCCTGAGGGTGTACGACGGCATCCACGACAGCATAGGAAACTACGTCAGATACATCCAGGATGTGGAGGTCGTATGCTTCGCCCAGCATCACAGCGTAGTGATGACGGCATATCTCCAATTCAAGGACCGCCTCAAGGCCAACGGCCAGACCCTCACGGACTTCGCAAAGTCCATCCTATTCGCGGTCTCCGACATCGAACTCACAAAGCAGAACAGCGATCTGATCATGCCCGGACCCTTCTCCGAGCCGGACGGCTACTTCCTGAGACGGCAGGCTATTGCACATTCTGGTTCTGCTAACTAAATTGTTCAGTACTATCACCTTTAAAATCGTCAACCTGTTCTTATCATAATCATGTTCAATGAGGAAATATCTCTTGAACTTTTATTGGATGAAGGTTATGATTTAGATGCGGCTGGTTTGCTAATTGATACCGTTCTGTACTATCATATCGTATCTAACTCCATCCTTTCGAGATACAATTATGTATCTTATTCACTTGACCGAAAACATAATGGAAAAATGTCCTATAAAACCAGACACCAACAAATCAAGATGAATAATTATTATAATTCTGCTATCAATGGTGATTTATGGGCATAGAATCAATTGGGTGATGAGTATTGTCGTGGCTATAGGGTAAAACAATCTTATAGTGAGGCAATAAAATGGTACACTCTAGCAGCTGAAAAAGGCTATATAACATCTCAATACCGCTTAGGGTGTATCTACTATTATGGTGAAAATGTCGAAAAAGATCGTCATAGTGCATTTGTATGGTATAATAAAGCAGCTATCCAAGGTCATGTCGAATCTCAGTATTTATTGGGCAATATGTACTATGATGGGGATGGCGTAGATCAATCATATGATGAGGCTTTCAAATGGTATCTGAAGGCTGCTGAACAGGGCTATGACTACTCTGAATACAGCATTGGCTATATGTATCATCATGGCCAGGGGGTAAATCAATCATATTGTGATGCTATTAAATGGTATGAATTAGCTGCTGAAAATGGAAATGTCGATGCGAACATTGCCTTGGGAAAAATGTATTATTACGGCAGTGGTGTTAAACAGTCTTACAAAAAAGCATTTTATTGTTTTTTAAACTCGGCATCCCAGGACGATTATTCGGAATTTATGGTTGGCCTTATGTACTATCGCGGGAGAGGTGTTAAACAGTCTTATGAAAAAGCACTCAATCGGTTCATGAGATCTGGTAAACGCGGATATGGTTATTCTCAAGACATGCTCGGAAACATGTATCAATATGGTAAAGGGATCGAGCAGTCATACGAAGAAGCGTTTAAATGGTATAAGTTAGCAGCTGAACAAGGTGTTTTGAATTCTCAATGTAACCTTGGATATCTTTATTTCAATGGATTTGGAGTAGAGCAATCATATGAAGATTCAATTGATTGGTATCGGCGTGCGGCAGAGAAAGGAAATATAAGGTCGCAGTTAAACCTGGGCTACATATATTATTATGGTAAAGGTGTCGAGCAGTCATTGTGACTTCAGACTTTCTTGAAAGCTCTGAAGTTCTGTCTGGTCGTTATAACTGTGCCTCGGCCCCCATGATCCCCTGTCCAAATCTGCATGTCCGTTGC
>JAEEGK010002876.1_pt1 | contig 43126 bp, 28 predicted proteins | sample 8958771 | NCBI WGS metagenome assembly JAEEGK01 (sample SAMN16246547, study PRJNA631951) | gut metagenome | biome: gut microbiome; feature: rumen; material: SC-attached | host: Bos | place: Iran: Karaj | collected 2018-10
CCGGGGTGTACGTCATCTCGTCGAAGTCAAAATCCTGCGACATGGCGGGCTTTGCCGCCAGCACTGTCAGTAGTCCAGCTAATAACAATTTCTTCATAGTTTAGGTATTATCACGGCGCAAAGATACACAAAAAAAAGAAGAACCCCAAAAGTTCTTGAAAAAACTTTCGGGGTTCGTATTAATATTAAGCAAGCTTAGCTTTGTTCTTACTTAACAAAGAACTTCTTACCGTCCTTGATGTAAAGACCCTTAGCGGCCTTAACCACGCGGCGACCAGAGAGGTCGTAGATGGCACCACTCTTCTTGCTGGGAGTCTTCACGTCAGTGACTGCCAGAGCCTCCTCGTAAGCCTCCTTGCCCATCAGCGAGATATTGTACTCGTAGCTCCAGGCGCGGCGGGCATATCCATCCTCAGGAGTAGCATCCTCGGGAACGCTGAAGATCAGCTTCGTAGCGATGGCACCTGTTACATCAACGCCTTCGTTGAAGATGTCGAAGGAAACAACGTTGCCAGCTGTATCGTCCTCGTTATAGGCAATATTGATACCCTCCTCTGCATAATAGCCATTGGCATCGATGTAGTAGTCGGGCTGTACATCCATCCACTTCACATTCTCTTCCTCGTCCATGTAGGAAACCTTGACATAAGCCTTACCCTCCAGCAGGTCTTCAGCAGTTGCAAGTCCTAACACCTCAAGGGCTTTCGTTACGTCGATGGCCATCTTTGTTCCATCAGCATCCTTAGCGGGAACCTCTGCGATGACATCCTCAGAAGCGAGCACTTTCTCCTCCTCAGTCACATCGGCAGAGTTAACGCTGAACTCCTGGAAACGGAAGTAGATGTTGTTAATTCCAACTTCCTGCTCCTTACCTTGGTTGCAGTTGAAGGCGATGGTCCATGTACCCTTCTGGTTGTCGGCAATGCTCATTTCATCGGTCTCGAAGTCCTGCCATTCCTCGGTCAGGTCGAAGTTACCGATAGCCTCATAATGGATATAGGCACCGGGGTTGGCGTGTACCTGCGACTGAATCTGTGTCGGGATATCAGCACGTGCCGAGAACTTCACCTTATACTTCTGGTTCAAGCCGAGCGTGTGGGGGATGGACACGAAGAACTGGGTCTGCCAGTCCTGAATGACACCGGCACTATTGGGGAGGTTGCTTGCCATCAACGAGTCACGGGCTTCACCTGCCTCATTGTAGAACTTCTTTGTCCAGTACTTAACTTCCTCCACCTGGGGATTGCCTTCCTCATCGAGTTTGGGATTGCCTTCTTCATCCAATACGGGCACCTCTTCGGTCTTTTCATAGATAACGGTGGTCACCTTCATAGCGGGCTGGCCGTCAACAGGATCATTCACGACTTCAGCCGGTCTGTCGATACCGTCAATACCGTTACGACCAGTGAAATTGGTATACTGATTATTCTGAGGCATCACGTCTTTAGACAGCGTACCTTCACGCAGGAAGTTATACCAGCCCTCAAATTCCTTCTCAGGCTCTGGGTCTTTGACTTCCAACTTGATGTCGTCGAAATAGACAGTGTTACCATCCTGCATGGTAGACAGGTTGAAAGCAACCGACTGGAACTCCTTACCGCTGCCGCTCTGGGTGTGGTTGGAACTAACGGTGACAGGACCCAGCGTGTAGGTCTTCCATTCGGTCGTATAGCTCACATCGCCAAACAGCTGATAGAAATTGTAGTCACCGGGTTTCCAGTGAGCCTGAGTCTGTAAAGAACCTGCCTTCTCACCCCTGATCTTCAGAGTCAGACGAACCTGCTGTCCTTCGGGGATAGCCTCGGTAGCATATACAAAGAACTGAGAGTCCCACTCTGTCCAGTCGGGCTTGTTGTTTCCCGTGTCTATCGTGGCAGTACCGGTGGCATCGGCCTCTTCCTTGGTACGAATAACGACTCTTGCACAGTGATTTCCGGGAATTGTGGGGTCTTCCACAATCTCAGCAAAGCCCATGAACATGCAAGGAGGATTGTCTACCGTTGCATTGGCAGATGGTTCAGCATACTCCTGTCCGCTGGCTTCGTCAAACTCGACACCTTGACGCCAGTCATGGCACCAGAAGCTCGACCAGGTTGCGGACTGCTCGCCTTCCATGTCACTATTGGTGGCAAGGTTCATCCATCTCAATTGTGCAGAAGCACTGCTTGCGAGCAGAATGCCTGCGATGAGCGTAAATAATTTCTTCATAAGCTAATTGTTTTTAATTGGTTAAATAATAATGTATATGATATTAGTTAGAATCACGGTGCAAAGTTATAGGTTTTCGGAGAAAGCCGCGTTTCGTTTTGTTGCTTTTGTTTTTCTGTATGTCTCAAAAATGAAAAAGAGGGCCGAAGCCCCCTTTCTATCGTGCTATCAGACTGACGGCAAAGCCTCCACCGGGGGCTTCCGTGAGCTTCAAAGTATCGCCTTTTTTCACCGTTCGCTTCGTGATAGTGTACGCCTGCGGGTTGGTCTCGTAGTGGGCTCCGGGGGCATCGGCGTAGACGGTGCAGTCGTACTTGCGGCCCTTATCAAGGAAGTCGAGCTTAATGACAGACTGGTGTCCGTTCTCGTCGCACTTACCGCCGATGAACCAGTTAGGAGTGCCCTTCGCCTTGCGGGCTACGGTGATGTAGTCGGCAGGCTCGGCCTCAAGGTAGATGCTCTCGTCCCAGTCGCAGGCCACGTCGCGGATGAACTGGAAGGCGTCGTCGAACCGCTCATAGTGCTCGGGCAGGTCGGCGGCCATCTGCAGCGGCGAGTACATCGTCAGGTAGAGGGCCAGCGATCCGGCGATGGTGATGCGTGCCCAGGAGGTGTTGTCGCTCCACTCCTTCAGCTTGGTGACGAAGATGCCGGGCGTATAGTCCATCGGACCGCCCTGCAGACGGGTGAAGGGCAGGATGCAAGTATGGTCGGGGCGTGAGCCGCCAAAGGCCTCGTACTCCGTGCCGCGTGCCGACTCGTTGCCGACAAGGTTCGGATAGGTGCGGCAGAGGCCGGTCGGGCGGGTGGCTTCGTGGGCGTTGACCATGATGTGATGCTTGGCAGCCTCCTTGACCACGTAGAGGTAGTGGTTGTTCATCGACTGTGAGTAGTGGTGGTCGCCACGGGGGATGATGTCGCCCACATAGCCCGTCTTCACGGCGTCGTAGCCGTACTTGTTCATCAGCTGGAAGGCTTTTTCCATGTGACGCTCGTAGTTCTGCGTCGAACTGGAGGTCTCGTGGTGCATGAGCAGTTTCACGCCCTTGGAGTGGGCATAGTCGTTGAGCATCTTGATGTCGAAGTCGGGATAGGCGGTCTGGAAGTCGAAGACATCGCGCTTCCAGAGGTTGGCCCAGTCTTCCCAGCCGACGTTCCAGCCCTCGACGAGCACCTCGTCGAGGCCGTTCTTGGCGGCGAAGTCGATGTAGCGCTTCACCTTCGCATTGTTGGCGGCGTGGCGGCCGTTGGGCTTCACCTTCTGCCAGTCAATCTGGTCGAGCTTGATGCTGGGGAACTCGTCGGTGTAGTTCCAGCTGGACTTGCCAACAATCATCTCCCACCACACGCCGCAGTACTTCGTCGAGTGAATCCACGAGACGTCCTCGAGGGCGCACGGCTCATTGAGGTTGAGGATGAGGTTCGAGGAGAGCATGTCGCGGGCATCGTCAGAGACCATCACGGTGCGCCAGGGCGTGGTGCAGGGCGTCTGCATGCAGCCCTTCAGGCCGGTGGCGTCTGGGGTGAGGTGGCTGACGAAGGTGAAGGGCTTCGGCAGCGGCGCCGAGCAGGCAGCGGGGTTAGGCGTATAGGCATTGCTGCCGCCACTGAGCTTGGTGGTCAGGGCCTTGGTCTGGGCATCGACCAGCTCGAGGTGCATCGTAGCGTAGTCGGCACAGGCGGCCTCGTGGATGTTGATGTAGAGACCGTCCTGACTCTTCATCTGCAGTGAGGTCTGCACACCCGTGGGCGAGAAGACGGCCACACTGGAATTGCCCCAGTTGACGGCCTCCTGCATACGGCTGCGGATTTCAGAGAGTTTCGACTGCTGCGTCTCCTGCTCCTGCGTGTCGTAGTCGCCGGGGAGCCACCAGGCTGTGTGGTCGCCCGCCATTGCAAACTCGGTATGCTCCTCCCGGATGAGGAAGTAGTTCAGCTCCTGCTGCTGCGGGAACTCGTAGCGCAGACCGATACCATCGTCGTAGACGCGGAAACGGATGATAATGGTACGCGTGTGAGGAATCAGGGCGAGGCCGGGTTCGTTGCCTTTGCCCGTGTACTTGGGCTCCTTGGTCGTCTGCTGGAGCGTGGCGGCCAGCTCGTTGTAGTGGTTGCGGATGGTGGCCGTCTCACCCCAGACAGGGCGCCACGTTTCGTCGAACTCACTGGTTTGCTCGTCGACGATTTGGAAACCCTCCAGCAGGTTGGGTTCGCTAAGGTTGGGCGAGGCGTGCTTGTCAACAGCCAGTTCCAGGCCGAGGTGCGAGGGCAGTACGACGGCACGGTTCTTGTAGGTCATCTCGTATGTCGGCCGGCCAGCCTCGTCGACAGAGAATTTCAATTCGATGTTGCCGTTCGGCGACTTCACGTTGCCGGCCACCGCCAGCAGCGGCAGCATCAGCATAGCAAGAATTACTCTCCTTGTTGTCATAATTTTCGTTGTCTATTTACGTCCACTTTGTATAATTAATGTGCTGATTTCGTTGTTGAAGTCATCGGCTGCAAGGAGCTGCTCCAAGCTCAGGTGCATACGATAGCGCCAATAGTGACGGGGATTGGCGGGGATGTTGATGCGCTCGGCGTTCTGGTCGGGCAGGCGCAGGCGGTCGTCGATGCTGAGCCAGTCTTGCAGTGACAGCAGACAGAGCATCGAGGGACAGGTGAGATGACGGCTCACGATGTCCTTGGCCAACCAGCCTGGCAGAGGATGGGGGGCATCGCCACCACGGTAGAGCATGGTGTTGAAGTAGTCCTGCGTGCGTTTCTCGTCCTCATCCCACCACTGACGGAGCGTCGGCATGTCGTGCGTGGATATGGTGCAGACGGAGCGGTAGGGGTATTGCGACAGGTGGCCGAAGCGCACGTTCGAGTCTTTCGGCATCGATTGTATCTCAAGCGAGAGGATGCGCAATTCGTTCATCACCCAGGGCACGCAGTCGGGCACCATGCCGAGGTCTTCGGCACAGACCAGCATACGTGTGGCCTGCGTCAGACGCGGCAGTTTCTTCATGGCCTCCTGATACCAGAACTGGTTGTTGCGACGGTAGAAGTAGTCGTTGTAGAGGCGGTTGAAGCAGAACTTCTGCTCCTCTGAAAGCTGCTTATAGGCATCCTGGAACTGCACGGCAATACGCGGATGCCAACGGTCAGTGCGCTTGTGGTCGACGAGGAACAAGCCGTCCTGGAACTCAACACCGTAGCCCTCTATCTCCTCGCGACTCATGCCGAGGGCAGGGCTGAACTGCCCCATCAGTCCCGACTTCTCGGGCATGGGAATCTCCCAAATACGGAAGAAGCCTAGGACGTGGTCGATGCGGTAGGCATCGAAATATTGAGCCATCTTGCGGAAGCGGCGCACCCACCACTGGCAGCCGTCCTTGAGCATCTCGTCCCAGTTATAGGTGGGGAAGCCCCAGTTCTGTCCGTCGGCAGAGAACGGATCGGGCGGTGCTCCGGCCTGTCCGTTCAGATTGAAGTAGCGCGGCTCAACCCAAGCCTCTACGCCGTCGCGCGAGATACCGATAGGAATGTCTCCTTTCAATATGACGCGATGTGCGCGCGCATACGCATGAGCAGCCCGCATCTGCCGGTCGAGCGTGAACTGCACGAAATACCAGAACTGCAACGCCTTTTTGTCCTTGAACGACGACTTCTGCGAGTTCTCCACCGTAGCGCCAGCAGGCCATTTGCCAAACTCTGCCGTACCGTAGAGGTCGCGGTAGTAGCAGAAGGCGGCGTAGGGAACGAGCCACTCCTGGTTAAGCTCAAAGAACTGCTTGTAGTCAGCAGTGCGCTGCACCTTCGTCCACTCCTGAGCGAAGACGATGCGGAGGTAGTCCATCTTGGCCGACATCATGCGCTCGTAGTCAATCTGCGGCAGTGCGTTCAGTTCCTGGCGCAACTGTTCCAATTCCTGGCGTTTCTTCTCGTCCTTAATCTCGGGCAACTGGCGCAGGTCACAGTACTGCGGATGGAGTGCATAGATGCTGATGGAGTTGTAGGGGTAGGAGTCCTGCCACGTATGAGTGATGGTGGTGTCGGTGATGGGCAGCACCTGCAGAATACGCTGACGGGTACGGGCGCACCAGTCAATCATCATCTTCAGGTCGCCGAAATCGCCCACACCGAAGCTACCCTCCGAACGGAGCGAGAACACAGGGATGACCGTGCCGGCTCCCTTCCACGGGTAGACGGGGAAGAACGCCTGCGAGAGTTCGTAAACCACCACGTCACCCTTCTCCATCGGCGGCAGTGTAACGGTACGGTTTATGCCGGTCTCCCAAAGCGGTGTAAAATCAACCTCCTCGTCGAGGGCTACAAACTTGAACTCAAACGTGCGGGGCAGCGTGTTGGCATCGAGCGAGATGACCCACTCGTTGCACTCATGCTCTGCCATATCCAGCGCGCGCTTGGCCTCCCAGTTGCCCAACGACTCGCCACCGCCGATGATGGCCAGTCGCTCGTCGGCACGAAGCTGCGGGGCACGCACCTTCAAGCGCACGGTGCGCTCGAACGACTTGTCGGAACTCATCTGACGTTCCCGGGCACACACGCACTCCGTGAATGCCGACGAATAGAGATAGCAGTCGTCGGGAATATCAAGCCAATGGTCGTAGACCATATAGCGCGAAGCTTTGGTAGCGGGGAACTCCAGACGGTGCGGCTCCACCAGCCACTCATGGCGATACTCCTCCTCGCCCCGGCACACCTTATAATAATAATCTATGTACGTGCCAGCCTTTACCGAACGCGACAACTCGCACGTCCAGTGCAGCCCGTCGAGGGTACCCATCTTGTGCTGTTCTGTACTTCCGTTCTCTTCCAGGATGTTCAGCGTCAACTCTTCGCCGAACGCTGTCTGATACTCTAGGTTAAATAAGATCTTCATGCTTTCAGTGTTTTTAGTATGGTGCAAAAGTACGAAAAATAATAACCCGCCGTTCACCGACGGCGGGTTATTGCAGCATTATCTTGTGCAAACGTTTGCACCCTAATCCTTCTTGTCCTTGATGACGAAGACGCAGACAGAGCCCAGCAGGAAGAGGACACCGGCTACAGTCATCATCGTCGACTGGTGGTGGCCGACGAGCGACAGGATGGTACCGCCACAGATGGCGGCAACAATCTGGGGAACGCAGATGGTGCCGTTGAACAGTCCGAGGTAGGCTCCCATGTGACCATAGCCCTGCAGGGCGTTGGTGACGATGGTGAAAGGCATGGCGAGCATGGCGGCCCAGCCGCAGCCAATGAGCAGGAAGGGAATGATCTGCAGATACTTATCAGGACAGTAGGGGATGAGCAGGAAGCCCAGTCCGCCGAGCACAAGGCTGACGCTGTAGGCCATCTTCACATTCTTGAAGCGCGGCAGGAGCGTAGCCCAGACCACACTGCCCATAGCCTGGATGGCATAGAGCACGCCCGTCCAGTTGGCGGCCTCCTGATAGTCGCTGGTCGCCGGGTCGATGGTTCCCCAAACGGTCTCGGAGACGGCATCGACGACGTAGGTCCACATATAGAGCATGCCCGCCCAGCAGAAGAACTGCACCAGTCCGACCTTCCAGAACGTAGAGGGGGCGTTCTTCAGCAGGGTAATCCAGTTGGCCGACTCCTTCTTCTCCTCAGAGACAGGATTGTACTCACGGTATTCCTGCGGGTTCCACTCCTTCACCTTCAACGTCGTATAGATGACACAGACAATAAGGATAGCTGCGCCGATATAGAACGACCAGATGACCGTGTCGGGTACGACGCCCTCGGCAGCTACGTTGCTCAGGCCGATGGCAGCGAAGATGTAAGGGAAGAGAAAGCCCACGACAGAGCCGGCGTTGCAGAGGAACGACTGGATGCTGTAGGCCTTGGCTTTCTGCTTCTCGTTGACCATATCGCCGACAAGCATTTTGAACGGCTGCATCGCCATATTAATAGATGTGTCGAGCAGCATCAGGGCAAAGAGTCCAAAGATGAGCGCCGTGCCGACGGCCATGCCGAACGAGCCGGCATTGGGCAGCAGGCACATCACGGCCACGGCGGCGGCAGCGCCCACAAAGAGGTAGGGAATACGGCGGCCGAAGCGCGTCCACGTGCGGTCACTGAGCGTTCCGACAATCGGTTGCACAAGGATACCCATCAACGGCGGGAGTATCCAGAAGAACGACAGCGAATGCGGGTCGGCACCGAGGGTGCGGAAGATGCGCGAGATGTTTCCACTCTGGAGTGCGTAAGCTATCTGCACTCCGAAAAATCCGAAGCTCAAGTTCCAGAGCTTCCAGAATGATAAGTCAGGTTTTTGTTTCATATTATTTTATCTTGTTGTTCCTCTTATTATCAGTCGTGTACGCACGATACGCTTCTCAACCTTCTCGATAGGCGAGCGGCCCTCCACCTTGTCGATGAGTATTTCGGCGGCCTCCTCCCCTACCCGCTTGCCGCGCTGTTCGACTGTGGTCAGCATCGGGTCGCAGGCCACGGCACGCTGACCGTTGGTGAAGCCGCAGATAGAGATGTCCTCGGGCACCCGCAGCCCCATGCGCTTGACGGTGTAGAGGATTCCGATGGCCGTGTCGTCGTTGACGGCGAAGAACGCATCGGGATAGCGGTCGCCGTCGAACATGTCGGGCGTTATCAGCTCCGCATCCTGACGGTTGTCGCAGATGCGCATCAGCTGCTCGTCGAAGGGCAGGCCGCGCTTCAGCAGCGCATCCTTGTAGCCGTTGAAACGGTTCTTCGAAATCTCCAGCTGCATCGGTGAACCATAGAAGGCAATGCGCCGACAGCCCGTCTCTATAAGATAGGTCACGGCATTGAAGGCTCCCATATAGTCGTCGACAACGACGCGGCTGGCGTTCACGCCGGTACAGATGCGGTCGTAGAAGACGATGGGAATCTGCGAGTCCAGCAGTTTCTGGAAATGGTCATAGTGGCGGGTGTCCTTAGCTTGCGACACGATGACGCCGCACACCTTCTGACGGTGGAACATCTCACAGATGCGGGCCTCGCGCTCATACTGTTCATTGCTCAGCGCCACCATGATGTAATAGCCGTGGGCCATCGCGGCCTCCTCGATGCCGGTCAGTATGCTGGAGAAGTAGTAGTGGGTGAACTCCGGCACGATAACACCAATAATCTTCGACGAAGCCACGCGGCTGTGGCGCAGAGCCTCGCCGATGACATTCGGATAGAAATTATGTTCGCGCGCAAACTGCTGAATCACCCTCCGCCTCTCCTCGCTGATGCGGGGCGAGTCCTTCAAGGCACGCGACACCGTTGCAACGGAGATTCCAAGCTCCTTTGCAATGTCCTTCATCGTCATTGGTGCACTCTCTTTCATGCCGGTTTTTAGTTTGCAGTGCAAAGATAGGCAATTTCAGCATCCGCTGGTTTACTATTAACAAAGAATGCGCGCGAAGTGGCGTGCAAACGTTTGCACTACCATAATAACGAATTTAATCTTAAAAAAGTACATCGAAAGCAAAAGAAAACTACCTTTGCACCAGAATTTTAGCTAAAACTATAATCAAACTAATTAAAATGTAATGATGAAGCAGGTAAACATGAAGATTCCGTTCAGGATGCTGGCCTTGCTATTGGGCCTGTTCCTGTCGGTAGGAGCCTTTGCACAGCAGATTGCCGTGAAAGGCCATGTGAAAGATGCCAGTGGTGAGGACGTCATCGGCGCTACCGTGCGTGTAGCAGGTACGCAGACGGCCACCGTCACTGACTTCAATGGTGTTTTCACTCTCAGCGCCAACCGGGGAGCCACCATCACCGTGAGCTACGTGGGCTACCAGACGGCCACCGTCGCCGCAGCCCCGACGCTGGAGATTACACTCGAGGAAGATGCCACGACGCTGAACGACGTTGTGGTCATCGGTTATGGCGTTGCCAAGAAGAGCGACCTTACCGGTTCGGTGACGGCAATGAAGCCCGACACGAAGAACAAGGGTGTCGTTGTCAACGCTCAGGATATGATGCAGGGTAAGATTGCCGGTGTGAACGTCACCTCAAATGACGGTACGCCCGGTGGTGGTGCCACCATCCGCATCCGTGGCGGTTCGTCGCTGAATGCCAACAACGACCCGTTGCTGGTCATCGACGGTGTGCCTATGGATAACAACGGTGTGAAGGGTGTGGCCAACCTCCTTTCGACCATCAACCCGCAGGACATCGAGACCTTCAACGTGCTGAAGGACGCCTCGGCCACGGCCATCTACGGTAGCCGCGGTTCTAACGGTGTCATCATCATCACGACGAAGAAGGGTCGCAGGGGTCAGAGCATGCAGGTGTCTTACGCCGGCAGTTTGACTATCAGCACCAACAAGAACACGCTCGACGTGATGGATGCTACCCAGTATCGCAACTTCATCAAGGACATCTGGGGCCAGCAGAGCGATGCCTACCAGATGCTCGGTACAGCCGATACCGACTGGCAGAAGGAAATCTACCGCACGGCCATCTCGCATGACCACAACGTCACGTTGTCGGGCTCGTTCAAGGAACTGCCCTACCGCGTCTCGTTGGGTTATACCGACCAGCAGGGTACGCTGAAAGGCTCCGACTTCAAGCGCGTGACGGCAGCCGTTAACCTGAACCCGTCGCTGCTCGAGGATCACCTGACGCTGAACCTCAACGGCAAGGGCATGTTTGCCCACTCGCTGTTCGCCGACGGCGGTGCCGTGGGCGCAGCTTTCCGCTTCGACCCGACGCAGGATCCGTATGCCTACACCTCACCTTACCACAAGGCCATGATGGGCGACAAGGTCACCCAGACGCTGAACAACTTCGGCGGATTCTTCGAGTGGCCCACGGCTGGTGCCTACGGCGACGACTCATGGCCCTACACCTACGAGCGCAACGCCACGAGGAACCCGCTGGCCATGCTCGACCTCGTGAAGGAGTCGGCCTACAGCCGCGCCTTCATCGGCAGCGCCGACGTTGACTACAAGATTCACGGTTTCGAGGACCTGCGCCTGCACTTGACGCTTGGTGCCGACATCTCGAAGGGCCGCCAGCACCGCATGGGCAGCCCCATGTCGCCTCAGTACACCTACTACGGCAGCTACGGCGCCGAGGAGATCACGAAGCGTAACCTCTCGCTGTCGACCTACGCGCAGTACTATAAGGACTTCGCCAAGGTTCACCACTTCGACATCATGGGTGGTTACGAGTGGCAGCGTTTCTGGCGCTCTCAACACAACGACTACATCGGCTACTACCCCTCGACGGCAGGTGCCAATGCCGGCAAGGAACGCGACCACACGCCCTACAACTTCAAGACTGAGAACTACCTCGTCTCGTTCTTCGGACGTATGAACTACATCTTCGACGAGAAGTACTACCTGACAGCCACCATCCGCGACGACGGCTCCAGCCGCTTCGAGGACCACTGGTCGCTGTTCCCCTCTGTGGCACTGGCCTGGAGAGTCAAGAACGAGGACTTCCTCAAGGATGTCGACGCCCTGAGCGACCTGAAGCTCCGCCTCGGCTGGGGTAAGACCGGACAGCAGGATGTGAACAACGACTACGCCTGGATTCCCACTTACTCGATGTCGACAGGCACCAACGGCTTCTATCCCATCACGGGCACCGGCGTGCTTTACCGTCCCGACAACTTCACGCCCGACCTGAAGTGGGAGACCACCACTACTTATAATATAGGTCTTGATCTGGGCTTCCTCAACCAGCGCCTGACGGCCAGCGTCGACTGGTACTACCGCAAGACCACCGACCTGCTGAACTATGCGCCCACCGTGGCCATGTCGGCATTCCGCAACCAGGCCTGGCAGAACATCGGTTCACTGAAGAATACCGGTATCGAGGCCACCATCGGCATCAAGCCCATCCAGACCAAGGACTGGTTCTGGCAGATTGACTACAACTTTACTTATAACAAGAACGAGATTACCGACCTCTCGGGTGTCTCTACCGACGGTGCACCGGTGCCTAACACGGGTATCACTATTGGTACCGACAAGTACCTGCAGTACCACCAGGTTGGCAAGCCTATGAACTCGTTCTATGTCTTCCAGCAGGCTTACGACCAGAACGGCAAGGCCATTGAGAACGCTGTCGTCGACCGCAACAGTGACGGACAGATTACCGACGACGACCGCTACTTCTACAAGAGCCCGGCAGCCCCCGTCACGATGGGTCTGGCTTCGCGCTTAGAATATAAGAGCTGGGACTTCGGCTTCTCGCTCCGCGCCAGTTTCGACAACTACGTGTTCAACAACATCGAGTCGGGTCAGGCTAACGTGCAGCCCAACGAGGTGTGGGCCCTGTCCACCTATCTGGGCAACCGCCCCATCAAGGCAGTAGCTGAAGGCTGGCAGACCTACGATCCCACGGCTCTGCTCTCCGACCGCTATGTTCACAACGCCTCGTTCCTGAAGTGCGACAACATCACCCTGGGCTACTCGTTCAGCGACCTGCTCAAGTCGGGCAACTACCACGGTCTTTCCGGCCGCGTCTATGCTACGGCCAGCAACGTGTTCACCATCACAAAGTACGACGGTCTCGACCCGGAGGTGTTCAGCGGCTACGACAACGAGATGTATCCGCGTCCGCTCTCCTTCATCGTCGGTCTTAACCTGAACTTCTAAGACAAAGCAAATCGAAAATCGAAAATAAGTAAATCGTAAATAATCATGATGAATATCAGATATTTCAAGACAATAGCCCCTGCAGCAGCCTTGCTGCTGACAGTAGGCCTGAGTTCGTGTACGGGCGACCTCGACGTCACACCCATCAACCCGAACCTTGCGCTGGAATACGATGCCGACGGCCTGTTCAACAAGTGCTATGCCAACATAGCGCTGCAGGGCAACGGCGGCGCCAACGGCGACTGCGACATCGACGGTCTCGACGGAGGTACGACAGGTTTTGTCCGCCAGATGTGGAACTCCAACGAACTGACCACCGACGAGGCCCTCTGCTCGTGGGGCGACAACGGCATCCAGCAGTTCTGCTACAACACCTACGATGCCAGCCATCCGATGCTTAACGGCTACTACGCCCGACTGACCACCGGCATCTCCTACTGCAACCAGTACCTGAAGGTGGCTGGCGGCCAGGATGCCACTAAGACGGCCGAGATACGCTTCATCCGCGCCTTCGAGTACTATCTGCTGATGGATGCTTTCGGAAACATTCCGTTTGCCACCTCGCTGACAAATCCTGAGTACAAGACGCGCAAGGAAGCTTTCGACTGGATTGAGAGCGAAGTGCTCGAACTGGAGCCCGCCCTCGCCGACGCCAAAGCCAAGAAGTCGACCGACGCCACCTACGGCCGCGTCGACAAGGCTGCTGCCTGGGTGCTGCTCATGCGCCTCTACCTCAATGCCGAGGTCTACACCGGTACGGCCCAGTGGCAGAAGGCTGCCGACTATGCCAAGAAGATTATGGACAGCGACTACCGTCTGCTCACCAAGGGACAGAACGGCTGGAGCGCCTACCAGATGCTCTTCATGGGCGACAATGGTGAGAGCGATGCTGCCTACGAGGGCATCTTCCCCATTCTCTGCGACGGTCTGAAGACCACCAGCTGGGGTACCTCGCTCTTCCTTATTGCCTCGACCTTCGACGGCGGCATGCACGCCAACCCGAGGGACGACAACGAGGCTGCCACCAACGGCACGCAGGAGAAGTGGGGCGGCAACCGCGCCCGCATCGACCTGGTGAAGAAGTTCTTCCCCGCAGGTGACGCTCCTCAGATAGCCTCATACGACATGACCGCTGCTGCCGGCGACGACCGCGCCCTGTTCTGGGGTATCGACCACACGCTCGACAACGAGAAAGGCTTTGCCGGCGACTTCTCCGACGGCTATGGCGTGGCCAAGTTCATCAACTACAAGTCTACGGGAGCAGTCGTGCTGGGTAGCGATGCTCAGTTCCCCGATGCCGACTTCTTTATGTTCCGCGTGGCCGAGGCCTACCTCAGCTATGCCGAGGCAACGGCCCGCCTGAACGGCGGCAACGCCACCAGCGAGGGTGTTAACGCCCTGAACGCCATCCGTGGCCGCGCCAACGCCTCGCACAAGTCGAGCTTCACGATGGACGAGATTCTCGACGAGTGGAGCCGCGAGTTCTACTTCGAGGGCCGTCGCCGCGTCGACCTCATCCGCCACGGCAAGTTCGGCGGCGACAACAACTACAATTGGACCTGGAAAGGCGGCGTGAAGAACGGTCGCAACTTCCGTGCCTCGCGCAACATCTTTGCCATCCCCGCCGCACAGGTGAAGGGTGCCATCATCCAGAATCCAGAGTATTAAACCATTTAAAAGACAAAGAAAGATGAAAAATATATTCAAGTCAACACTGCTGCTGCTGAGCACCGTGTTCCTGTTCGCTGCCTGTGCAGACGACAACGACTCAAATCCGACTTTGCTGAAGCCCACGACCTTCGTGCTGAACGCGACGCCTTACGCCGCGTCGGTCATCGACCTGGCTACATCGACAGGCATACCCTTCACATGGAACCAGCCTGACTATGGATTCCCCATCGTCACGCAGTACCAGTTCCAGGTTGGTGTGGCAAAGGGCGACGCCCAGCAATTTGCTACCATCGACGACGTATTCACCACGGCCAGCGGCATCTTGAACGCCAACAAGGTTGCCAGCGCCATCAACGAGCTGATGGGATGGACTGAACTGACCGAGGAAGAGGCTGCCAAACTGCCTGCCACTGTGAGCACGCTGGTGCGCCTGGCCGCTCATACCGCCGGCACCGACACCATCTTCTCGAACACTGTCTCGCTGACGCTGGTGCCCAGCCTTGTTGTGGCTCCGTCGTTCCCCGAGTTCATCTATATGATGGGTAACTTCAACGGATGGACCGATCCCGTTGCCCTGCGCAGTCCCGCCCAGGATGGCCTCTACAGCTGCTTCAACTGGCTCGACGGCGGTTTCAAGTTCCGCCCGAACGAGAACAACTGGGACGGCGACTGGGGACAGGATCCCGCTGGCGCATACGGCACCCTCATCGTCGACGGCGAGGAGGACTGTAACGACGCAGGCAAGAGCTTCCCCGACCAGGCTCAAGTTCCCGGCTTCTTCAAGATTGATGTCGACATGACCGCTATGACGTGGGCCATCACGCCCATCACGTCAGTCAGCATCATCGGCGGCTTCAACGGATGGGGCGGCGACGTAGAGATGACCTACAATACCGGCGGTGGCTACTGGGAGGTAACGACCAGTGAGGTGGAAGGCGAGTTCAAGTTCCGCGCCAACCACGACTGGGCCATCAACTGGGGCGGCACAGCCGACGCTCTGACGCAGGACGGTTCGAACCTGAGCCTCGATGCTGGAACCTACACGTTCAAACTCTATATCACTCACGAGGGCAACAGCCACGTTGAAATCACACAATAACCCAAAACACGTAGTAAGCAAATGAAAAAGATATTGTTTTTTGCAGGCATTGCCCTCCTTGCGGCAAGCTGCACAGAAGACTATGCCGACTGGGCCGGCCTTCAGCGCAATGCCGCTGAAGAGGCCAAGACCGTGACTATGAAGGTAACGCCGACGGCCGGCGACATCAATCTGGCTGCTGCGGGTGATTCCGTACAGCTGTTCGCTCCATCTGTAGCCATCAGCGACGAGGCCACCACCACCTTCAACGTCAACCTGACCACTGGCGAGGAAGGCTCCAGCGTCGTTTCGCTGGTAGCCGACAATGCCGGACGGGTGCTGAAGAGCGAGCTGCAGGACGCCGTCGTGTCGTTCTACGGCGCACGCCCCGTGCCCCGCGCCATCAGCATGGCCATCGCTGCCTATACGATGGTCAACGGCCAGAGCATCAAGAATGTGGCTTCGGGTACCCTCAGCGTCATTCCCGAGGCTCCCGAGGTTGAGCAGGCCTATTACATCACTGGCAACATCAACAATTGGGAAAATGCCGACAAGACCTACAAGGTGACCAACGACGGCAGCGACCCGTACGCCAACCCGACCTACACGCTGCGCCTCGCCGCTCCTGAGAACGGTGGAAACATTGAGTTCAAGCTGACGCCGGAGTCAGGCCTCGGCGGCGACTGGAGCAAGTGCCTGGCCGCCGGCAGCGAGGAGGGCAAGTTCAACTACAACAACGATGGTGGCAACCTGGTCATTACCGCCGTTCCCGATGCTGTCTACTACGACCTCGTGTTCAACATGCTCGACCAGACCTGGAGCGTCAACGCCCTCGTCATCAACATCGAGCAGGCCTACTACTTTACCGGCAGCATCAACGGCTGGAACAACACCGACACCACCTACAAGCTGACCAACGACGGCAGCGACCCGTACGCCAACCCGACATTCAAGATGCGCATCCCCGCTCCCGAGGATGGCGGCAACGTCGAGTTCAAGATGACGCCGGAGTCAGGCCTCGGCGGCGACTGGAGCAAGTGTCTGGCATCTGGTAAGGGCGAAGGAACATTTGCCTACAATAACGGCGGTGACAACCTCGTCATCAACGCTGTCGAGGGTGCCAAGTACTACGACGTGACCTTCAACATGATGGATCTCACGTGGTCGTACAAGGCTGTCAACTTCAACCCGTTCATCTACTTCATCGGTGCCACCGACGGCTGGGCCAACGCCGACCAGAAGCTGGCTCACCAGGGCGACGGCGTCTACACGGGCTACTGCTACGTGGCCGACCCGAACGGATGGGGGCTGGCCTTCAAGTTCCAGCGCGTGGCCGGCTCGTGGGATAACGAGATCAACGCAGGCACCTTCACGACCAAGACGGGTGTCACCGGCGACAACGATATCAAGGTGGACGAGGCTGGTGTCTACTACTTCACCGTCAACCTCGCTGAGGGCAGCATCTCGGCCATGAAGGTCACCAACATGAACCTTGTGGGCGACTTCAACGGCTGGAACGCTGCTGACGATGCACAGCAGATGCAGTGGGATGCCGAGAACTTCTGCTATGTCATCACCGGTGCTGGTGTCACTGACAAGGGTTGGAAGTTCACCACTAACAACAGCTGGGACGTCAACCTCGGCGGCGACCTGGGCAACCTCGAAGGCAACGGCTCCAACATCTCGGCTGTGGGTACGACCATCAAGCTCTACCCCACCCGCAAGACTTCAGACAACATCTACTGCACGGTAGAATAATCTGAAACAACCCTAACTGCAGACGGGCTACTCTGAAGCGAGTGGCCCGTCTGTTACTATCCAGAAGAAAAGCAAACTACTATGACTAAGAAAGAACTACTGACACACCTCATCGCCGTCTGCATGCTGACATTAACTGCACTCACCGCCACTGCCGACGACAAGCTGACGGAGCATTTCGAGACCGGACTGCCCACGTCGGCTCAAGCTACTGAGACCACCGCAACGCTGGCATCAGGCAACTGGCGAGTGAAAGGCGTGGCCGGCAAGAAAGACAACAACAGCCTGCGGGCCGCCATGAGCACCGACGGCTACCTCGTCACGCCCCCACTCTGCCAGCCCGGCCGCATCACGTTCAGCCACCGTGCATCGGGCAACGGCAAGCAGCTCGTGGCCGAAAAGTCAACTGACAACGGCGCCACCTGGACCACGCTGGGCACGGCCACCGTCGCGTCGTCGACGCCCTACGGCACGAGCAGCTTCAAGTGCGACTCCCGCGAGGAGGACACACAGGTGCTCATACGCCTCACCTGCAAGAGCAGCACCATCTATGTTGACGACGTCACCATTACGCTGAACGCCGCCAGTACGGCACCCGTCACCGAGCCCGACGACCCCACCTACGTCACCGAAGGCACATGGGTGCCCACCAAGCCCTTCCCCACGGCCCTGAACACCATCTATATAGCGCCCGACGGCGACGACCTGACGGGCGACGGCACCATCAGTCGGCCCTGGGCCGGCCTGCAGAAAGCCGTCGACGCGGCCAAGCCCGGCACGCACATCGTCTGCCGGGGCGGAACCTACGTGCAGAAGCCACAGGCCGACGGCAAGTTCACCGTCCGCATCAAGAGCAGCGGCACGGCCGAGGCGCCCATCGTCATACGCTGCTACGACGGCGAGCAGCCCGTCTTCGACTTCCGCGACGGACTGACGGCCGAGCGCGTCGGCGAGCGCGGCATCCTGCTCACCGGCAACCACTGGTGGCTCTTCGGACTGCACATCACCCACGCTGCCGACAACGGCATCAAGCTCGAAGGCTCCTACAACCGCATTGAGCGCTGCCAGTTCTCATACAACCTCGACACCGGTCTGCAGTTAGGCTTCGGCCATAAGTTCAGCGACACCTTCCCCGGCCTGAGCAAGAACGACGGCACCTACTGCGCCTACAACGACATCGTCGACTGCGACTCGCACCACAACTGCGACTACGACGCCAACTACGGCTCCGACGCCGACGGCTTTGCCTGCAAGATGCACAACGGCCGCGGCAACCGATTCATACGCTGCCGCGCCTGGCGCAACTCCGACGATGCCTGGGACCTCTACGAGACCGACTACGACGTGGTGCTGGCCGAGTGCTGGGCATGGGAGTCGGGCAAGCCTGAGGACCACCTCTGGGTGAAGGACTTCATCAAGAAGAGCGGCAACATGTCGTTCTCGGGCAACGGCAACGGCATCAAGCTGGGCGGCAACGGCACCGGCGGCTCGTCGGCGGGCATACACTACGCCTACAACTGCATCGCCTTCGGCTGCAACAGGAGCGGCTCGGTGAAGGGCTTCGACTGCAACAGCCACAAGGACGGCCACGTGCTCGTGGGCTGCCTGGCCTTCGACAACGGCTACGACTATATGTTCGAGTCGGGCGGCTCGCAGGCCAACACGCGGTTCTACAACAACATCTGCTTAGGGAGGCAGGAAATCTGCGTCGGCACCGACGACTACAACGCCATCAGCACGCCGATGTCGAAGAACGGCTGGACCAACCACCTCGTCACGGGCATTGGCCGCGACGACTTCGTGACGCTCGACGAGGATGAAGCCCTGAAGCCACGCGCCATCGACGGTTCGCTGCCCCGCCGCTTCGGCCGCCTGACTGCCGACAGCAAGCTTGTGGACGCCGGCAGTGCCGAGTACGACGTGCCGGCAGCTCTGCTGGCCGACTTCCCATTCCTCAAGCGCACCCTGACGGGCACCGCCCGCGATCTGGGGCCCTACGAGCGGACCAGTGGCCCGGCCAACGGCATCGCGACGCCGTCGTCACCGCCTGCCGCCCACGGCGAGCCCGTGAAGCGCATCGGCCCCGACCGTCGTCTCGTCATCGTCCGCAATGGCAACGTCTATCGCCTGACTGGGCAGCAGGAGCCTGAGGTATGTAGGCGGTAAGATAACACAGAGTCAGAAACCCGCCGCCTTTCGCCCAAAACCCGGCGCCTTTTGTCCAAAACCCGGCGCCTTTTGCTCGTAACCCGCCGCCTTTTGCTCGTAACCCGCCGCCTTTTGCCCGTAAACCCCCGCCTTTTGCCAGAGTGTCGGTTCAGGTGTCGGTTCCAGCCTCCGAAGGGCGAGACAAGGCACTATTTTGCCGATGAAACCGGCCATTTTTGCTATTATAGTTGTCATTCGCACTTTTTATCCTACACTCCCTACACTTCCTACACCTAAAAAAATAAGACAGGTGTAGGAAGTGTCGGTAGTGTAGGATAATTCCTGTGATTAACAACTATATAGGTAAATAAGGAAGTGGAGCGCTTTCTGCAAACGATTGCACAACACCAATAATATAATTAGGTACGCGCTCCTCACCGGAGTTTACCTTTTTTCGTAACTTTGCACCTGACAATACAATAATCAGAAAAACTTAACAAGCATATGAGAAGATTATACTCCACAATGGTTTGCTGCCTCATGGCCGTGGCTACGATGGCACAGGGGTGGCCCGAGAACTATGGCGGCGTCATGCTGCAAGGATTCTACTGGGACGGTTATGCCGATGCCCAATGGGTAAGACTTGAAAAGCAGGTCGACAACCTCTCCACGACATTCGATCTCGTCTGGCTCCCACAGAGTGGCGACTGTGGCGGGCAGTCAATGGGTTACGACGATCTCTATTGGTTTCCTGGCCATTACAACAGTTCGTTCGGCACGGAGGCAGAACTGCGGTCGCTGATCAGTACCTTCAAGGCGAAGGGCATTGGCGCCATTGCCGACGTGGTGATTAACCACCGTAGGAACGTATCCACATGGACGGACTTTCCCGCTGAGACCTATAAGGGCGTGACCTATCAGCTCACCTACAACGACATCTGCTCCAACGATGAGGCCGCCAGGAATGGTCAGAAGGTGGGACCTAACAAGGATACCGGCGAAGGCTGGGACGGCATGCGCGACCTCGACCACATGAGCGAGAACTTGCAGAAAAGCGTGAAGGCTTATCTGCACATGCTGCTGGAGGACCTGGGCTATGCGGGCTTCCGCTACGACATGGTAAAGGGCTATGCCGCCTCCTATACCAAGCTTTATAATGAAGACAGCAAGCCACAGTTCTCCGTTGGCGAATGCTGGGACAGTTCGAACACCATCAAGAACTGGATTGACGGAACGGGCAAGACTTCGGCCGCCTTCGACTTCCAGTTCCGCTATACCGTGCGCAATGCCATCAACAATGGTGACTGGAGCAAACTGGCTGCACAGAACGAAGGAAACTGGCCATTGGTAAGCAGCAGTTTCAACAATGGCAGCTATCGCCAATATGCCGTGACCTTCGTCGAGAACCACGATACGGAGTATCGCTCTGCTTCAAACCAGCAGGATCCGATTCGTAAGGACACGCTGGCTGCCAACGCCTATCTGCTGGCCATGCCTGGTACGCCCTGCGTATTCTTGAAGCACTGGAAGTCATATAAGCAGGAAATTGCCAATATGGTAGCTGTTCGCAAAGCCGTTGGCATCACCAATATGAGCAGGCCAATCCCCATGGCCACCAATAAGGATTACTATGCTGTCCAGGTGGTTGGCAGCGGCGATAAGAAGCTGCTCTGTGTGGTGGGAAGCAAGGCCGATAGCTATACACCTTCCAGTGACGTGTGGAAGAAGGTTATCAGCGGCTATCACTATGTCTATTATGTCAGTGGCATTGAGCCGAACGCCATTACCCTGCCAGAACTGAAAGAAGACGAGGGGCAACAGGAAGGCGAATTCAGCGGCGTTCCATCGTTCTGCTCAGTCGGCGAAGGCGAGATCTGTGCCTTCTTCGAGGCTCCAGTCACATGGGGAAGTCAGATTTACACCTGGGCATGGATGAATGGTGGCGACGGAAAGAATTATGTGGGCACCAGCTGGCCTGGTGTTGCCGCCACACTGATTGGTACGGCCAACAATGGCAACAAGGTGTTTAAATGGATATCCGCCAAGACTACGGCCCCCGACAATATCATCTTCAGCGGTGGTGGAAACCAGACTGCCGACCTGAAGTTTGTGAAGGGCGGCTACTACAACCAGGACGGTCTGAAGGCCAACGTTACCACAGGCATCCGTGCCATCACACCCGACAATGGCGATGCGGCTGTCTACTCCCTCGACGGCCGACGGATGAAGCATCTGAAGCCAGGAATATATATCCGCAACAACAAGAAACTGATAATCCGTTAAAGAACTGCCCTCACTACAAACCAGCAGTGCAGCAGAAACGTCTGCACGACGCCATAATGGCGCTGCATCACAAGGTATCGCTCACGCAGCGATGCCTTGTGGTTTTTTGTGGTGGCTCCCTCTTCCAGATAGTTGGCCACGACCATACCTATATTATATAAGGGCAGCGACATGCGCTCGGCCTCGCGCATCACGCGGATGCACCAGTCGACATCGGCCGAGAAGCGGTAACGGGTGTCGAACTGCAGGTTCTTGGCAATGTCGGTGCGGGCGTAGAAGGCCTGGTGGCAGACGAGCATGCCCTGGCGGAACGAGCGCCATGTGAGCCGCTCGGGTGGCTGCAGGCGACGCGGACGAAGGAAGCGGCCCTCGCCGTCGACGATGTTGGTATTGCCGTAGAGCACGCCGGGCAGCTCGTCAGTAGGCAGCTCGCCCAGCCGGCATCGGCGTACCACTTCCTCCAGGGTGTCGTCCTGGGCAAACGTGTCGCCCGCGTTCATATAGACGATATAGTCGCCCGAAGCCTGCGTCAGTCCCTTGTTCATCGCGTCGTAGATGCCCTGGTCGGGCTCCGAGGCGATGATGACGTGGTGCTGGTTGCTTTCCGAACTGTCCGACTGCCGCTTGTATGCCTCGGCCATTGCCAGCGTACCGTCGGTCGAAGCCCCGTCTATTATCAGGTGCTCCACCTCCTCGTAGGTCTGACGCAGCACGCTGTCGAGCGTCCGCTGAAGCACAGCCTCGGCGTTATAGGTGATGGTGACAACCGTGAAACGTATCATAGCTTATAATGTTTCTGAGCTATCGCCTCGTTATAGACTTCGGTGTACTTCAGGGCCACGATGCTTTCCGTGTAGTGAGCCAGCACGTTGTTCCGCAGTACCGACCGCTCCAGATTTGCCGTGAGTGCCCAGTATATACCATCGGCGAGACTCTCGGCTGACAGCCGTTCTGCCAGATAGCCATTCACCTTGTGGGCAATGATGTCTTCCTGACCGCTTCCGCCGAAGGCCACGGGGGTAGCGCCACAGGCCTGTGCCTCAATTAGCGTCTGACCGAAGGTCTCGTAAAGTGAAGACGACACAACAGCATTAGAGGCCGAATAGATAAGCGACATCTTATGCGAGTCGTTGACATATCCATAGTAAGTATAAGCTACAGGAACCCGTCCCAGTGTTTCCTCGTTCTTAATTCCTCCGAAAAGCAGCAGGTGAATGTCGTCGCGGCTGACCTTTCCCTGATTGGTCAACAACTTCAGAGCCTCTACCAAATAGGAGAAGCCCTTGATGTCATCGTCGATGCGAGCGGCTCCAAAGGCAATCAGGTAACGGCCCTTCAAATGGAGTATAGAACGGGCATCGGCACGGTTGATCATCGGGAAATGCGACAGCGAGATGGAGTTAGGAATAACGCTCACTGGCTTGTCGCCTATCAGTGTACTCTTTCGGGCACACTCTGCCAACCATTTGCTAACGGCAACGAACCGCACATTGGCATGCTCATACAGCCTCTTCTTGCGCTTATAAACCCTTGAAGAGAGGTCATGGGAACTGGGGAACCTCAGCAAGCCACAATAGGAGCAGACCTTTTGGTAATGGTCACACTCGTAGGCGTGGTGGCAAATGGCCGTCATCTCCCACATATCGTGCATCGTCCATACCACGGGCTTGCCCGATGCGAATATTCTTCGAAGGGATTTCAGTGAGAGAAATCCCTGATTGATCCAATGCAGATGAATAATATCGGCCTCCTGAAACTCCCGTGTCGTGGTGATATCAGTACCTGTGTTGGCTATGGAGACCTTCCACAGATTACGGCGGCTAAACAGATTGTTTACCCAAATAACGAAACGTTCCCAGACGAAGTTCAGCTCATCCCTGACCCAACGGTGATGATCGGCGACATACAGGGCATCCGTCTGTTTCTCCATTACCAGCATCTTGGCTTTGACACCGTTGTTGATCAGTGCCTCGGTCAGCCGATGGGCAGCAATGGCTGCCCCACCCTTGCACTCGCTCGTATTGACTATCAGAACTCTCACGGGAAAAAGTTGTTAACGGTTATCGGCAATCGATAAACCTTAACCTTCATTCTCACGCCGTTTTGCCTCCTTCTCAGCTTCCTTGGCGCGCTGCTTGGCTTCCTTCTCGCGGCGTTTCTGCTCCTTGGCAGCCTCCTTTTCGCGACGCTTCTGTTCCTTGGCCAGTTCCTTCTCGCGCTTTTTCTGCTCCTTGGCCAAACGCTTCAGTTCGCGCTCGTTTTCCTTGGCGGCATCTTTTTCTGATGCTGCCTCCTCCTTGGCCTTCAGCGACTCCTCCAACTTCTCGCGGAGCATCTCCTTGTCGAAGGTGAAGACATGGCCGAACATTCCCACCGACAGCAGCTGGTCCTTACCCTTCAGGTGAACCGATGTCGTGTTCAGCAGCACATAATTATGTACCTCTAACTTCGAGTTCAGAGCCAGCTCGATGGTCTTCACGGCAACACTCTTGCCGAGATTAGTCAGCACATTATCGCCGAAACGGCTCTCGGCCTCTTCTGCCACATATTCGTCAACAGCCTTCATCATGGCCTCCTTGTGGGCCTGCTTGTCGGGCACAGTCAATGCCATTAATACTGCTACGAGCAGAAGGATCACAACAATCAGTAACTTCTTCATATTATTTACATCTTTAATAGTTATTCTGCCGCAAAGGTACAAAAAAGAAGTGAAAGGAAAGCAGCGCAAAGCGAATTATTTGCTGTTCGCGCGCACAAATGGTTGATTTACGTCAAGAACAGCGCATTTTTCTACATTTTCAGCGCCAAAAGTATTGCGTAATCCGAAAAATCGCCGTACCTTTGCATCGTCAAAAGAAAATAGTTAATAGATTGTTTTAGGTTAGTAGTAATATTTATAGTTTTAGGTTTTTAGTTATTGGTAAAAGAAAGTTTTCAACTGCGGATAACAGGTGGCCGTCGTGAGACATCCATTTAAACTTTCAAATTTTTAGCCCATTGTGGCTGAAAATTTCTTTTAGAGAAAAGGATTTTTAGTTAAACATAGGCTTGTTCCGCTGCAGCTCGTGAGAGTTGCAGCGGACTTTTTTGCTATACGCCTTTCTTATACTCTCCCGGTGTCATTCCCGTCAGCCGTTTAAAGTATTTGGAGAAGAACGACGGGTTGGGGAAATCGAGATTCTCCGAAATTTGCATGACTGACTTGTCCGAATGGCGTAGAAGCACTTTTGCCTGCGTGATGAGGGCACGGTCTATCCAGTCTTTGGCGGTAGTACCGCTGGTCTGGCGGATGACGGTGCCGAGATACCGTTCGGTAAGACAAAGGCGGTCGGCATAGTAACCAATCTGGTGCTGCTGGCGGCAGTGCTGGTTGACAAGCTGGATGAAGCGGTCGAAGATGGTCTGCTCACGCGAACGGGTGGCAGCCTGAATGTCGGTCTGTTGGCGGAAGAGATGGTCGTAGTGGTGCATCAGCGCTGCCACGAGGGCGGTGACGACGGGACGGTCATAGCTTTCACTATGCACGACATGCCAGATGGTGTCGAGAATGTGACGTGCTGTGCTGATGTCGCCCTCGCTGACGGGCAGTTGGAAGTCGCGCACCTGACCGTTGAAGGCCGGCGGCATCTGCCCCTGGGCGAAGGGCATGGGGAAATCGGCGAAGAGAGCCATGCCATAGATACGGAGGTCGTCGGAAAGACGGATGGGGTTGATGATGGTGCCCGGCCCGATATAGACCAAAGTGCCGGCAGTGACGTGGCGGTCTTGCAGGTTAAAGTTGATACGGGCCTCGCCACTCAAGATGATGCCGAAGCGGTGGTCGTTGATGGTGAACGGCGGCTTCTGGCGCATCAGCAGACTGAACACGGTGTGGTCGCCGTGAACCATGCCGACTTCGCCGTTAAAGACTATATTCTCGCTAATCAGCGCAAGATGAGGCGTGAGGATGTCTCGCATACGCGACAGGTCCATCAGTTGTGGCTGTTTGTTCATATTCCGTCCTTTTTGTTTGCAAAGATAATCTTTTTCCCCGAAACAACAATCTCTTTTTGCACAAATCGAACAAAAAGAACATCTTTCCGCGCTGAAGGATAACGAATCTTTGGGAAAAACGCCGTACCTTTGCGGCAGTATTAGAAACAGACCAAATGAAGAAGTACATTTTAAGCTTAATGATGCTGCCGATGGTGGCGACAGCGCAAACGCTGGAGGAATGCCAGCAAGCGGCAGAGCGGAACTATCCGCTGATAAGGCAGTACAGACTGACAGAGCAGACGACGGAACTGACGGTGGAGAACATTCAGAAGGGGTGGCTGCCGCAGATCTCAGCATCGGCACAGGCTACCTATCAGAGTGACGTTGCCGGCTTCCCAGACCAAATTCAGGGTCTTTACCAGCAGATGGGCATCGACATGAAAGGGCTGAAGAAAGACCAATACCGAGTTGGCATCGACGTGAGCCAGACCATCTTTGACGGGGGAGCCATCAAGCAGTCCAAGGCGATAGCACGTGAGCAAGGCAGGGTGCAGGCGGCACAGACAGAGACAAACCTCTATCATGTACGCAAGCGCGTAAACGAGATGTACTTCGCACTGCTGCTGCTCGACAACCAGATACAGCTGAACCGCGACTTGCAGGAACTGTTGGCTGGCAATGAACGGAAACTGGCCTCGATGGTGAAGGGCGGCACTGCTGCCGAGAGCGACCTTCAGAACGTCAAGGCAGAACGGCTGAACGTCGTCCAGCAGGCCACCAACCTCGAGTCGCAAAAACAGATGCTGCAGAGGATGCTGTCGACATTCTGCGGCATCGAGATAAAGGCGGTTCAGAAGCCAGAAAACTACACAACGGAACCGACCCTATTGTGTAATCGGCCGGAACTGAGGGCGATTGATGCACAGATAGGTCTCTTCAACGCTCAGGAGAAGGCGCTCGATGCGGCACTGATGCCGCGGTTAGGCGTGTTTGCGCAGGGCTATTACGGCTATCCGGGACTGAACATGTTCGAGGACATGATGCGGCACGACTGGAGCCTGAACGGCATCATCGGGGCCCGACTGACGTGGAACATCGGGGCTCTCTACACCCGCAAGAACGATAAGGCTAAGTTACAGCTGCAGCGCGACGTGGCAGAGTCGAACCGCGAGGTATTCCTCTTTAACAATAACCTCGAACAGATTCAGCAGAATGAGAACATCGCGCGCTACAGGAAACTGATGGCCGACGACGAAGAGATTATCTCGCTGCGCTCGAAAGTTCGCAAGGCTGCCGAGTCAAAACTCTCGCACGGCATCATCGACGTTAACGACCTGGTGCACGAAATCAACCAAGAAAATGCAGCCCGCGTGCAGCAGTCGATGCACGAGATTGAGATGCTCAAGGAAATATACGACAACAAATACACGACAAACAATTAAGGTTATGCGAAAGATATATGTATTGGCAGGCGCGGCGCTGATGATGGCAGCCTGCGGAAACAGCGAGAAGGAGTATGACGCCACGGGCACGTTCGAGGCTACTGAGACTACGGTATTTGCCGAACAGAGCGGCGCCCTGCTGACATTCAGCGTCAACGAGGGCGACAACGTTGAGGCTCATGCGGAAGTAGGACTTATCGACACCACGCAGATCTGGCTGAAGATTCAGCAACTCAATGCCACCAAGGAGGTATATCAGAGTCAGAAGCCGGATATGGCACGCCAGATTGCCGCCACGCGCCAGCAGTTGGACAAGGCAAAACAGGAGCAACAGCGATACCAAGAACTCGTTGCCGACGGAGCCGCTCCCTCGAAAATGCTCGACGACGCCATCAGTCAGGTAAAAGTGCTGCAAAAGCAACTGGATGCACAGATTTCATCGCTCAACACGAGCACCCGTGCCCTGGACAAGCAGACGGCCGCTGCCGATATTCAGGTAAGTCAGCTGCGCGACCAGTTGCGCAAATGCCACATCGTGACGCCCGCCAAAGGCACCGTACTCGAGAAATACGTGGAGCGCGGCGAGTTTGTGAGCACAGGCAAGCCCCTGCTTAAGATTGGCGACACGGAGGATATGTACCTGCGTGCCTACGTCACCTCGGCTCAACTGCAGAACATCAAGCTTGGCCAGCAGGTGAAGGTGTTTGCCGACTACGGCGACGGTCAGAAGAAGGAGTACCAGGGCACCGTCACGTGGATTTCCTCGCAGTCGGAGTTCACGCCCAAGACCATTCTCACCGACGATGAGCGTGCCGACCTGGTGTATGCCATCAAGGTGGCAGTCAGAAACGACGGATACGTCAAGATTGGAATGTACGGCGAAGTAAAGCTATGAACGCCATTGAAGTAGAAAACGTCAGCAAGTCGTATGGTGCTGTCAAGGCACTCGACGACGTGTCGTTCACCGTCGGCAAAGGCGAGGTCTTCGGTCTCATCGGTCCTGACGGCGCTGGCAAGACGTCGATGTTCCGCATCCTCTGTTCGCTGCTGTTGCCTGACAGTGGCACGGCGACGGTAGACGGCTTCGACGTGGTCAGGCAGATGCGCGAAGTGCGTTGCCGGGTGGGCTATATGCCTGGCAAGTTCTCGCTCTATCAGGACCTGACCATTGAGGAAAACCTGACCTTCTTCGCCACGCTCTTTGGCACCACCGTCGAGGAGGGCTACGACTCCATCAAGGCCATCTACTCACAGATAGAACGGTTTAAGAACCGGCGGGCCGGTGCACTCTCGGGCGGCATGAAGCAGAAGCTGGCGCTGAGTTGCGCGCTGGTACATCAGCCCAGCGTGCTCTTCCTCGACGAGCCGACGACGGGCGTTGACCCCGTCAGCCGCAAGGAACTGTGGGAGATGCTGCTGATGCTGAAGGAGCGGGGCATCACCATCGTGGCCTCTACGCCTTATCTCGACGAGGTGCGCTGCTGCCAGCGCGTGGCGTTTCTCGACCAAGGGAAGGTCAGGGGCATTGACACGCCGGAGGCTATCCTTGAGCGTTTCCAGGATGTCTTCAATCCGCCTGGCATTGAGGCGGTTGCTGTGATACAGCAACAGACAGAACCGGTCATTGAGGTAGAGCACTTGGTGAAGGCTTTTGGCGACTTCCGTGCTGTCGACGACATCTCGTTTACGGTGAAGAAGGGCGAGATCTTCGGCTTCCTTGGAGCCAACGGTGCTGGCAAGACCACGGCCATGCACATGCTGACGGGCCTGAACCAACCGACAAGCGGTACTGGCCGCGTCTGTGGCTACGACATCCGTACGGAGTACGAACAGATCAAGCGCCACATCGGCTATATGAGCCAGCGATTCTCGCTCTACGAAGACCTGACCGTCGCCGAGAACATCCGCCTCTTTGCCGGCATCTACGGCATGAAGAAGGAAGATATAAAGAGGAAGACGGATGAGGTGCTGCGCCAGTTGAAGTTCGAGGAGCACAAGGACGACCTGGTGGGCTCCCTACCCCTTGGCTGGAAGCAGAAGCTGGCCTTCTCGGTATCTATCTTCCACGAGCCCGGCGTGGTGTTCCTCGACGAGCCCACGGGCGGCGTCGACCCCGCCACGCGCCGCCAGTTCTGGGAGCTGATCTACGACGCCGCCCGTCGCGGCATCACCGTCTTCGTGACCACCCACTACATGGACGAGGCCGAATACTGCGACCGCATCTCGATTATGGTCGACGGCAAAATCAAGGCGATGGGCACGCCCGGCGAACTTAAAAAGGAATATCACCAGCCCGATATGGACCACGTGTTCACGTATCTTGCAAGGCAAGCCACCCGTTCAAGCGATTAAGTATATGAAACAGTTTCTGTCATTCGTCATCAAGGAGGCCAAGCACATCCTGCGCGACAAGCGTACGATGCTGATACTCTTTGGCATGCCCGTGGTGCTGATGTTCCTCTTCGGTTTCGCCATCACGACTGACGTGAAGAACGTGCGGACAGTGGTGGTAACCTCGCAGATGGACTATCAGACGCAACAAGCCGTAGAGCGGCTGGCGCAGTCGGAATACTTCACAATCACGCAAACCGTCAGTACGCCACAAGAGGCCGAGCGGCTCATACGCGGTCAGAAGGCGGATCTGGCACTGGTGTTCGGAAATAATCATAGCCTGCAGTTTACCGTGGATGGCAGCGACCCGAACATGGCGCAGCAATGGACTGCCTACGCGCAGCAGGTCATTGCCAACCCCAGCGCATCGCCGGTCAACCAGAAACTCCTCTACAACCCCCAGATGCGCTCCGCCTACAACTTCGTGCCTGCCATCATGGGTATGCTGCTGATACTCATCTGCGCCATGATGACGTCGATAAGCATTGTACGTGAGAAGGAACGCGGCACGATGGAGGTGCTGCTGGTGTCGCCCGTGCGGCCCCTGATGGTCATCATCGCCAAGGCCGTGCCATACCTGGTGCTGGCCTTCGCCATCCTCATCACCATCCTGCTCATGGCGCGCTTCGTCCTGGGTGTGCCGCTACAAGGGTCGCTGTTCTGGATTCTGGCCGTCAGTACCTTATATATACTGTTGGCACTCTCATTAGGCCTGCTCATCTCCAATGTAGCACAGACGCAGCTGGTGGCCCTGCTGCTTTCGGCCATGGTGCTGCTCATGCCCGTGGTAATGCTGTCAGGCATGCTGTTCCCTGTGGAGTCGATGCCCACCATCCTGCAGTGGATATCGGCCATCGTGCCGCCACGCTACTACATCCAGGCCATGCGCAAGCTGATGATCATGGGTGTGGGCATCGGCGATGTGGCTCATGAGGTAGCGGTATTGGCAGGCATGACCGCCGCGCTGCTCGCCATCGCACTGAAGAAGTTTAATGTAAGACTGAAATAGATGATGACACTCAGATATCTGATACAAAAGGAGTTCCTGCAGATACGCCGCAACGCGTTCCTGCCGCGGCTCATCGTGCTGTTCCCCATCATGATTATGTGTGTCATGCCGTGGGTGATGCAGATGGAAGTGAAGAACATCGTAGTGGATGTGGTCGACATAGACCGTACCGTAGAGTCGCAACGGCTTGTACAGCAGGTGGCCGCCAGCAACTACTTCATCTTTGGCGGTCAGAAAGCCACCTACGCCGAGGCAATGAAGGACATCGAAAAGGGGCGTGCCGACGTCATCCTCGAGATTCGCGATGGCAAGTACCTCATCGCCGCCAATGCCGTGAACGGCACCAAGGGGGCTATGGGCTCGGCCTACCTCTCGCAAATCATCACCGCCCCCGCCCAGTATGCTGCGGTACCATCGCAGCCCTCCGTGCTCACGCTCTATAACAAAGGCCAGAACTACAAGCTCTACATGATTCCCGCCCTTTTCGCCATCGTGATGATGCTGATGACCGGCTTCCTGCCTACGCTGAACATCGTGGGCGAGAAAGAGGCCGGCACCATCGAGCAAATCAACGTCACGCCCGTATCCAAGTGGGCGTTTATCCTGGCCAAGCTCATTCCCTACTGGCTCATCGCGCTGTTTGTCATCACCGTCTGCCTGCTTTTGGCCTGGCTTGTCTATGGCCTCACCCCCGCCGGTCCCGTGTGGCTCGTCTATGTGCTCGCCATGCTGCTGGCACTGTTCTTCTCGTCGTTCGGCCTCATCATCTCGAACTACAGCGACACCATGCAGCAGGCCATGTTCGTCATGTGGTTCTTCGTGGTCAGCCTCATGCTGCTCTCGGGACTTTTCACCCCCACGCGCTCCATGCCACAGTGGGCTTACCTGACCACCTACATCAACCCCATGCACTATTTCATCGATGCCATCCGCACAGTCTTCATCCGGGGCGGTACGTTCCAGCACATCGCCCACCAGGTATTTGCCCTGCTCGCCATCGGCCTTTTCATGGCCGTCTGGGCTGTCCAGAGCTACAAGAAGAACAGCTAATCAGACACCCTGTTGAGGCTCTTGCGACTAAATTCTCTAGAGAATTCAGCACTTTACTGCCGGCAAAGTCTTCGTTTACTGCCGGCAAAGTATTCGTTTGGTGCCGGCAAAGTATTCGTTTAGTGCCGCCATTTACCTAACTTAGCCAACCATAAGAAGATCTATGGAGCTGTCGAGTTGTATAAAATAATCCAAAAAGTTTGTTAGTATCGGAAATATGTTGTAACTTTGCAGTTGATAAGAACCAATTTCAACCCTTTATAAAGAAAGGAAATAATGATTATGAAGAAGCAACGACTCTTGATTGATATTTGGCTCGTATTCATAACACTATCCGCAATTGTTGCATGCAATAGTGATAATGAAGACGATGATGATGCCATTTCTGTAGAATTAGTAGAGAACTCACAAGAAAACATCTACTCCGACCGTAATGGAAGCCTTTATTTCAAGATTACGTCCTCATCACCATTGGAGGTTGCAGTTATTAATGCAGACAAGAATGTTTCCACTGTGAAGATTCCTGAATATGTCATCATAGATAACTCAAAATACAGATGTACAAGTATTGGTCATGAAGCATTTAGGGCATGTTTTGTACGTAATGTCACTATCCCCAATACTATTAAAACCATTGGGCCCTCTGCATTCGCTGGCTGTTGGCAATTAACCAATATTTCTATTCCAAACTCTGTGACCAGCATTGGTTCCTCTGCATTCGCTGGCTGCACAGGATTGGAAAGTATTTCCATTCCAAACTCTGTGACTAGCATTGCCGCAACCACTTTCCAGTTCTGCTTCAGTCTGGAGAGTATTTCCATTCCCGAGTCTTTGACCAGCTTAGGCTATCGCAGCTTTTATAAATGCTCAAATCTAAAAAATATTATCATCCCAAACGCTGTGACTACTATTGGCGATGAAGTCTTCCAAGAATGTTCGGGCCTGACAAGCGTCGTTTTAAGTAACTCCTTAACCAGTATTCCAAATGGTACTTTTCGATTTTGTAGTAGCTTAACGACTGTCACCATTCCCAGTTTTGTTACCTCTATTGGCGAAAACGCATTTGAAGGTTGCTCAAGCCTTAACGGTTTAACCATTCCCGACGCCGTAACCTCCATTAGCGATGAAGCATTTGCAAGGTGCTCAGGTCTTGGCAGTCTGATTATCCCCAACTCGGTAACCTCTATCGGGAAAAAAGCATTTGCTGAGTCTGACCTTACAGACGTCACTATTGGCAATTCTGTGGCCAGTATTGGCGAAGGGGCGTTCCAGAATTGTATAAACCTGACAAACATCACTATTCCCAACTCTGTGGTCAGCATGGAATGGTATGTCTTTCAGGGCTGTTCTAACCTGACGAGTTTGATTGTCCATTCTAAGAAAATTGGCATTCGATGGTTTGCAGAACTACCAAATCTAAAGGAAGTTGTTATAGGCGACGAAGTGACCGATATTGGTGCCCATGCTTTCGTAGGTTGTGAAGGTCTGACCAATATTACCATTGGCAACTCTGTGACTACTATCGGAGTCTCGGCATTTGATGGCTGCTCAAGTCTTCAAAGCCTTGTTATACCTAACTCCGTGAACACTATTGGTTATGATGCATTCTGGGGGTGTACCTCATTGTCGAACGTCATCATAGGCAACTCCGTAATCGAAATCGGAGTACAAGCATTCTATCGATGCAGTAGTCTGACAAATATCACCATCCCCGACTCCGTAGTAACTATTCAAAGGGATGCTTTTTCATACTGCCTTAATCTTACGAGCGTCACCATCGGCAGTGCGGTGGCAAGAATCGGCCTCAGAATTTTTGACGAGTGTCAAAAGCTAACCTCCATACATTGTAAAAATGCCACTCCGGCATCTGATGTGTTTGAGCCCTTTAGTGTACTCCAATATGAAACTATTACTCTCTATGTTCCAAAAGGCTCTCGTGAAGCGTATATGAATGCAGATCCATGGTACTACTTCACAAACATCATTGAGGAGTAGAGTAAAAAGAACAGCTTAGCTGGCGTGCTTGTTTTAACGAAAAACGAGGGGGCATTTCACACATGTGATATGCTCCCTCGTTTGTTTTGGTTTTTGGACAAAATCAGACGAAGCTGATAACGCCCTGCTGGGGCTCTTGCGGCGCAGCGTCCTTCGGCTCATTGAGGCCGTAGTCACCGGTGGCCTGCGAGTGAATGCTGTCAAGAATCTCACGGGTACGCTTGTAAGTAGGTGTGGACTCTACTGCAGAGATGACGTCGTCGTTGTCGAGGTCCTCGGGACGGAAGAGATAGATGTGCGGGCGGCGCTTGTAGCGGCGCACGCCATCAGAACCTCCATAGTAACGTCCGCGACGCTCCTCACGTGCTGCGGCCTTCTCCTGTTCCTCGGCAATGCGGTTGGCCTCCTCCTGTGAGTGCTTCTTTAGGCGGGCCTCCATGCCGTCGACGTTGGTGATGCCGAAGCCAGTGGCGAGGATGGTAACCTTCACCTTTTTGCCCAGCTCAGGGTCGATGGCGACACCCCACTTGATTTCAAAGTCGCCGAACTTGTCCATGAAGTCGTTGACGTAGTTCATCTCCTCCATCATGAAGTTGTCGTTGCTACTCTTCTCCTCGTTAAAGGCGATAGAGAGCAGAATCTTCTTCGAGTTGAAGACGTCGTTGTCGTTGAGCAGGGGTGAGTGGAGTGCGTCCTCGATGGCCTTCTTCACACGGTCTTCGCCTTCACCGTAGCCAGTCGACATAATGGCAACGCCGCCGTCCTTGAGCACGGTCTTCACGTCGTTGAAGTCGAGATTGATGAGTCCGTGAACGGTAATAATTTCGGCTATCGACTTGGCTGCCACAGAGAGTGTGTCGTCGGCCTTGCCGAAGGCGGCTGTCAGCGACAGGTCGGGATAGATTTCGCGCAGGCGCTCGTTATTGATGACGAGCAGTGCGTCGACGTGCTTCGACATCTCCTCAACGCCATCAAGTGCCTGGTCAATCTTACGGGCGCCCTCGAAGCGGAAGGGGATGGTGACGATGCCGACGGTCAGAATGCCCATCTCCTTCGAGATGCGGGCGATGACGGGTGCGGCGCCGGTGCCGGTGCCGCCGCCCATGCCTGCGGTGATGAAGGCCATGCGCGTGCCGTCGTTGAGCATGTTCTTAATGTCCTCAATACTCTCCTCTGCTGCCTGGCGGGCGCGCTCGGGCTTGTTGCCTGCACCGAGGCCTTCGGAACCGAGTTGCAGGTGGACAGGCACAGGCGAGTCGTTGAGTGCCTGTGCGTCGGTGTTACAAAGTACGAACGTGACGTCGTGAATGCCCTCACGGTACATGTGGTTGACGGCGTTGCCGCCACCGCCTCCGACGCCAATGACTTTGATAATGCTGTGCTCCTTCTCCGGCTCGCCGAAGTCAAGGATGTCTATGATATTATTGTCTGCCATAGTTGGTGTGATTTTTTATTATTCATCGTCGCCAGTCATAATCTGCTTGCCGAAGTTGACGATACCCTTCTTGAACTTGTTCCACTTAGAATTCTCACGGCGCAAGCGTTCACGCTCTTCAGCCTCAGCTTCTTCCTTTTCGCGCTGGATGCGTTCTTCTTCCTCGCGTTTCAGACGGGCTTCTTCCTCAGCTTTCTGTTTCTCGGCCTCGGTAAGGACAACGCCTGCGGGCACTTCGCCTGGCTTGCGAGCAGGGCGCAGCTCGTTCACTTCGACTGAGGCAGCAGGTTTCTGCGGCCCGAAGAGGTCGCCGTTAGGGTCAATGGGTACGCCGGCGCAGTTGATGTCGCCCTTGGCCAGCAGTCCGAGCACGGTGTTCATCATGCCATTGCGCGACTTGATGTCGTCGGTTCCGCCGGTGATGGTGTGTACGGGGAACTTGGCAACGCGAATCTTGTCGATGTGCGTGTGGTTCTGGAAGGCCCGCTCAATGTTCTTCATGTTGGCGCCGCCACCGGTGAGGACGATACCTCCGAGCAGTTTGTCGCAGTACTCCGACGGCACCTGGTACCAGGCGTTCTCGACAATCTCCTCGAGGCGTCCCTCCACAATTTCAATGAACCGGCGGCTCTCCACCTGGCGGTCCTGGTCGATGGAGTACTTCAGGTTATTGTCAATCTCGTTGTTATCGGTATAGGCAGAGGCGTATCTTAGCTTCATCTTCTCGGCATCGCTCTCCTCCATCTGCAGCGTGGCAATGTCCTTGCTGATATTCGAACCGCCAAGGGGAATCACTGCGAGGTGGCGTAGGATATTCTTCGTGTAGACGGAGACGGTAGTCGTATCGGCCCCGATGTCGATGAGCGCACAGCCTGAGCGGCGCTCGGCCTCGGTCAGCACAGCATCTGCCAATGCCAGAGGTGCGTTAAGCATCTCGGCAATGGCGATGCCGGCCACTTCGAAGCACTTATTGAAGTTTTTATAGAATGCCTTGCGTTGCAGGATGTTGAGGTAGTTACCCTCGAGGCGCGTGCACTGTATGCCCACCGGGTCCTGCTGATATTGTGAATCGACCTTGTATTCCTGGACGGCTGTGTCGAGGATTTCCTGGTCAGGGTAGTTCATGTTGCGGTTGGCGTCGACCAGCTCGTCGACCAAGGCGTCAGTAACGATGGTTCCTGCGGGCAGGTCCTTGGCGACGACGTTACGCACTCCGCGTATGGACTGTCCTCCCACGCCAACGTAGACCTGCTTAATTTGTGTCTTCAACTGGGCTTCCAACTTCTTGACGATGCCCTGCAGGCATTGGGCGGTCTTGTCGATGTTGTAAACCACTCCCTTGCGGATGAAAGCCGAAGAGTCTTCCTTGGCAACGGCCAGCACCGAGATGCTGCCGTCGAGGTTCTTCTGTCCCGCAATACCGGTCATCTTCGATGAGCCGAGTTCAATTGCTACTATAAATTCCTTTGCTGCCATACTTCTATTGTCGATATAACGTTATAACGATATTACGGTATTATGAATTACGTTTCTTGCATATTATCTGGTTGTCGAACTCCACGCTGATGCGTTCGTAGCGGTCCCAGCCAGCGTGGCTAAGCCCGTACTTGTAGAACTTGCGCAGGCGCTCCAGCTTCTTGGGCACCTCGTTTGGCGCGCCGAGATAGACGATGTGGTCGCCGACGCGCGGCACCAGCTCCAGCGTGCCGTCGCTGAGCACGTTCAGCTGTTCGGCCTGGCGCTGCCAGAAGTTGTCGGCCTGAATCTGCATGGCCACAGGAGCCAGCCGCTTCTGCGCGTACTTATGGCTGAAGCTGCCAGTTGCCACCAGAAGATTGCCGCCCAGCCGGCTGTGGGGCAGGATGTCGCCACGCTCGTCGACGTAGTACTGCTCGCCGCCGGCCGTCATGACGTGTAGCACGGGCTGGCGCTGCGTCAGGTTGATGCTGACGTGGCCGTTCTGCGTCTTGTAGCACTCCACGGCGTCGACATAGGGGTTCTTCTGCAGCACCTCCTCCATTTGGCGCGTGCTGACAAACTGCATGGGCTGAGCCAGGGGGTACTTGCGCTCCTTCTCGAGCAGCCGCTTCACCTCGGCCGGCGTGAGCAGGCCTCGCGTCTGCTCGTCGGCAATGTGGATGTTCACCTCGGTACACACGGTGGCCTTATCCTCGGGTTGGTTGAACACGGTGATGGCCAGCAGCAGGTAGACGGCGATGGCTATGTCCAGCAGGATGACGATGGTTTTCTTCCAGTTGACGGTCATTTACTTCTTTTCTAATATCTTGGTTATCTGGGGCACTTGGTTGTCGAGGTCGCCGGCACCGAGCACGACGAGCACGTCGAACTCACGGCTCTTGACGAAATCGAGCACGTCGGCCTTCTGTATCAGCCGCTTCTCGACGCCGGGGGCGAGGTTGTCGTAGATGAGCTGCGACGTGACGCCCTCGATGGGCTCTTCGCGGGCGGGGTAAATCTCGGTCAGCACCACTTCGTCGAGCTGGCTCAGCGCCTCGGCAAACTCGCGGTAGAAGTCGCGGGTGCGGGTGTAGAGGTGGGGCTGGAAGATGGCCGTGATGTGGCGGTCGTGGTAGAGCTGGCGTATGCTACGTGCACTCTGGTAGATTTCCTTCGGGTGGTGGGCGTAGTCGCTGAGGAAGACGAGCCGGTCGGTCTTGATCTTGAAATCGAAGCGGCGGTCCACGCCCCCGTAGGTGCGCATGCCGTAGCGCAGCTCCTCGGCGGTGCAGCCGTTCAGCTGGGCCATGGCCATGGCGGCGATGCCGTTCTCTATGTTAATAGGTATGGGCTGTCCGAGCACGATGTCCTTGACCGGCTCTATGGGCGAGACGAAGTCGAACGTGATGCCGCCGTTCTCGATGCGGATGTTCTCGGCGTGGAAGTCGCCCTCGCTGAGGGCGTAGTCGTAGCGTCGCACGCCCTCCTGCAGCGCTTCCTGCATCTCGAGTCCGCGATGGATGATGAGAGCGCCGCCGGGCTGTATGAGCGTCGTGTAGTGACGGAAGCTCTCAAGATAGGCCTCCTTCGTGCCGTAGATGTCGAGGTGGTCGGGGTCGGTCGAGGTGATGACCGTCATCCAGGGACTCAGCCAGTGGAAGGAGCGGTCGAACTCGTCGGCCTCGATGACGACAAAGTCGGAGTCGCTGAGGATGTAGTTCGTGCCGTAGTTCTTCGAGATACCGCCGAGGAAGGCGTTGCAGTCCATCGAGGCCTGGTGCATGATGTGGGCGCACATGGTCGAGGTGGTTGTCTTCCCGTGCGTACCGGCCACGCAGAGACCCTTCATCTGCCGGGTGATGGTGCCGAGCACCTGTGCGCGCTTCTGGATGTCGAAGCCGTGCTCGCGGAAGTACACCAGCTCCTTGTGGTCGGCGGGAATGGCGGGCGTATAGACGACGAGGCACGACTGCGGCTGGCGGCAGGCGTGGGGAATCTCGTCGATGTTCTCCTCGTAGTGTATGAGCATGCCCTCGCGCTCCAGCCGGCGGGTGAGGTCGCTGGGCGTCTTGTCGTAGCCGGCCACGACGAGGCCGCGCCTGATGAAGTATCGGGCGATGGCGCTCATGCCGATGCCGCCGGCGCCAACGAAATAGACGGCTTTGATATCTTTGGTGTTCATGATGGGGTTGATGGGCATGATGGGCTTAGTGGGCATGATGGGGTTATTGGGCATTTTGGGCGAGTTTGATGACTTCCTTGGCGATGATTTCGGCAGAGTCGGGCAGGGCCAGCTTCAGCACGTTCTCGCTGAGCGAGCGGAGCTTCGCCTCGTCGCTGACGGTGTCGATGGCCAGCTTCAGGAGCGTGGCCGGGGCGTCGGCATCCTTCACGTAGATGGCGGCGTCGCGGTTGGCCAAGGCCAGGGCGTTCTTCGTCTGGTGGTCCTCGGCCACGTTGGGACTGGGCACGAGGATGACGGGCTTGCCGATGAGGCAGAACTCGCTGATGCTGCTGGCGCCGGCACGGCTGATGACGAGGTCGGCGGCACGGTAGGCGGCGCCCATGTCAGTTATGAAGTCGGTGACCTTCAGGTTGGGAATCTTCGACTGGCGGTTGTCAAGCTTCGACTTGATGTCGGCATAGTAGTACTTGCCTGTCTGCCAGAGGAACTGCACGTTGCTCGCGGCGACGAGGTCGAGATGCTGCATGACGCTCTCGTTGATGGTGCGGGCACCGAGCGAGCCGCCGACGAGCAGAATGGTCTTTTTCTCAGGATCGAAGCCTAAGCTGCGGACGGCATCCTCGCGCGAGAGGGTGGTCTCGAGCAGGGCCTGGCGCACGGGGTTGCCCGTCAGCATAATCTTGTCGGCGGGGAAGAAGCGCTCCATGCCCTCGTAGGCCACGCAGATCTTGCGGGCCTTGGCGGCCAGCTGCTTGTTGGCCAGGCCGGCGTAGCTGTTCTGCTCCTGTATCAGCGTCGGGATGCCCAGGCTGTTGGCAGCGCCGAGAGCGGCACTGCTGGCATAGCCGCCCACGCCGACGGCCACGTCGGGCCGGAACTCACGCAGGATTTTCTTGGCCTGCCACTTGCTGCGCAGGTAGTCGAAGGCCACGCCGATGTTGGCGGGTTTCCACAGCGGGCGGTAGAAGCCGCGGATGGGCAGCCCCTTGATTTCGTAGCCCGCCGCCGGCACGCGCTGCATCTCCATGCGGCCCTGTGCGCCGATGAACAGTATCTTGGCGTCGGGGCGCAGGCGGCGCACGGCGTTGGCTATTGAGACGGCGGGGAAGATGTGGCCTCCGGTGCCGCCACCGCTGACAATGACTCTTAGCTCTTTATTCATATCTTTTCAATACTAACTTTTTCTGTCCGCATCTTTGCCGACCGGCTGATGCTCAGGATGGCTCCGATGTAGGCACAGTTGATGATGGTCGACGTGCCGCCTTTCGAGATGAGCGGCAGCGGCTGTCCCGTGACGGGTGCCAGACCCACGGCCACCATCATGTTGAACGTGGCCTGAATGACCAGCAGCAGTGCCAGACCCATGATGAGGAAGGCCGGGAAGTTGTTCTCGCACCGTGTGGCGATGCGGGCGGCACGGTAGAGCAGCACGATATACAGGAACACCACGAAGGCGGCGCCGAAGATGCCCATCTCCTCGATGATGATGGCATAGATGAAGTCGGAGAACGCCTGCGGCAGGTAGTCGCGCTCGGTGGAGTTGCCCGGGCCTTTGCCGATGATGCCCGACGAGGCGATGGCGATGTTGGCGTGGCCCACCTGGAAGTTCTCGTCAATCTTATACTCCTCGGCAGGCACCTCCTCGCTGTTGAAATGTTTCAGGATGCGGTTGCGCCAGGTGTAGAATCGGTGGAACACGCCGCCGCCCTTGATGGCATCCTTGTCAACGCTCTCCTCGCCAGCAGCGTTGACGACCTCGGTCATGTGGTTTTCCTCGGTGCGCTTCTCCTCGATGCTGCCCAGCGTCAGGACCAGCACCAGGAAGGCGGCTGCACCCACGGCAAGGAAGGCGGCCAGCTTGCCCATCTGCGACATCGGCACATGGCCGATGAACATCATCAGGAAGATGACGGCAAAGAGCAGGGCCGCCGTCGACAGGTTCTCTATACCAATCAGGAACGTCGTGGGCAACAGGATGAGCAGGATGTACTTGAACGCCTTGCGGTCGGCACCCGTCTCACGCTGCATGGCACTGAGAATCTGGGCTGTGACGAGCACCATCGTGCCCTTGGCAATCTCCGACGGCTGGAAGGTGAAGCCCATCAGCGAGATGACGCGGTTGGCACCGTTGATGCTCTCGCCGCCGATGAGTACCCACAGCAGCGTGATTGCCGTGATGACCAACAGGAAGGGCGTCATCAGCTTGAAGTAGCGGCACGGGACGTTGAGCGTCACCACGGCCACGATGACGCCAGCGACTATCATGGCCGCATGGTAGACAATAGGTCCCATGTAGTTCTGCGTCTTGTATGTCAGGTTGCTCGAAGCCGAGAATACTTCGATGATGCTGATCATGCAGAGGAAGAAAAACACCATCCAGATGACCTTGTCGCCTTTGAAGATATTGCCTATTTTCTTGTTCACCTTGAGTATTTACGATTTACAGAATTTTCGATTGACGAGTTAGAGGGAGCGGGCTATGGCCTTGAACTGCTCGCCGCGGTCCTCCATGTTCTTGAACAGGTCGAAGGAGGCGCAGCAGGGCGAGAGGAGCACCGTCTCACCGGGCTTGGCCAGCTCGTAGCAGGCCTCCATGCACTCGCGCATGGAGTGGGTGTCGCGCACGGGGATGCCCATCTCGTCGAAGTTCTGGTGCAGCTTGGCGTTGTCGGCACCGAGGTAGACCAGTGCCGAGCACTTCTCACGGATGAGTGGCTTGATGGGCTCGTAGTCGTTGCCCTTGTCCTTGCCGCCGATGATGAGTACCACGCGGGTCTTCATCGACTCCAGCGCGTACCAGCAGGCATCGACGTTGGTGGCCTTCGAGTCGTTGACGTAGTGGACGCCGCGCACGTCGCAGACCTTCTCTAAGCGGTGCTCCACGCCGGGGAAGTCGCTTAGCGACTTGCGGATAGACTCCTTCTTGATGCCGGCGATGTTGGCTGCCAGTCCGGCTGCCAGTGAGTTGTAGACGTTGTGGCGCCCTGAGAGGCTCAGCTCCTCCTGCTCCATGTTGAAGGGCGTCGGGTATTCCAGCTTGTACTGCCCCTCCTCGATGTAGCCGATGACGCCGCTCTTCTTGATGTCGGAGAACGGACACTGCACGGCCTTGATGTCGTACTTCTTCAGCTCTTTTGAGATGATGGGGTCGTCGGCCCAGTAGATGAATGCATCCTGCGGTGTCTGGTTCTGGATGATGCGCATCTTGGCATCCGTATAATTCTGCATGCAGTTGTCGTAGCGGTCCAGATGGTCAGGCGTGATGTTCAGCAGAATGGCGATGTTGGCGCGGAACTGATACATATTGTCCAACTGGAACGACGACAACTCGATGATGTAATACTTATGAGGCTCCTCAGCCACCTGTAGTGCCAGCGAATGGCCAATGTTGCCAGCCAGTCCGGCATCGTAGCCAGCCTGACGGAAAATGTGGTAGATGAGAGATGTGGTGGTTGTCTTGCCATTAGAGCCTGTGATGCAAATCATCTTTGAATCAGTGTAACGTCCGGCAAACTCAATCTCACTGATGATCTTGATGCCCTTCGCAATGGCCTTGCTGACCATCGGTGCCGTATCGGGAATACCAGGACTCTTGATGATTTCATCGGCTGACAGTATCTTTTCCTCCGTATGCTGACCTTCCTCCCACTCAATGTGGCGGTCGTCCAGCATCTGCTTGTAGCGATCGGCTATCTTCGACATGTCCGAAACGAACACATCGAAACCTTCCTTCTTGGCCAGAACGGCAGCTCCTGCACCGCTCTCACCTGCTCCTAAAACAACAATCCTTTTCATATTTTCTTGTTTATCTGATCTTTAATGTTATGATGGTCATCGCTGCCAGAATGATAGTAATAATCCAGAAGCGGAACGTTATCTTCGACTCGTGGAACTGGCGCTGCGGCCAGCCACGAAGGATATAGGTCGACGTCGGGTCAAGCTGAGAGTCCAGACGGCGGAAATTGTCGTGAATGGGGGTGGCACGGAACACGCGTACCCGCTTCCCCTTGCGTTTCATCAGCTTGAACCACTGTGTCTGGATGATTACACTGAGACTCTCGATGAAGAAAATGCCGCAGAGGATGGGCAGCAACAGTTCCTTATGGATGATGACAGCACAGACACCGATGATGCCTCCAATGGTCAGCGACCCCGTGTCGCCCATAAACACCTGAGCGGGAAAGGCGTTATACCACAAGAAGCCTATCATGGCCCCGATAAAAGCCGACAGGAACACCACCAATTCCTCAGCATGAGGTATATACATCAGGTCGAAGTAGGCAGCATAGACAATGTGCCCTGACACGTATGCCAGCACCAGCATGGCCACGCCGATAATAGCGGAATTGCCTGCACACATACCATCCATGCCATCATTCAGGTTGGCACCGTTGGATACAGCTGTCACGACCAAAATGGTGATAATGACAAAGAGCACCCAC
>JAEEGK010002878.1_pt1 | contig 43120 bp, 19 predicted proteins | sample 8958771 | NCBI WGS metagenome assembly JAEEGK01 (sample SAMN16246547, study PRJNA631951) | gut metagenome | biome: gut microbiome; feature: rumen; material: SC-attached | host: Bos | place: Iran: Karaj | collected 2018-10
TGGATGAGGATGAAGCCATCACGGGCTTCTCAGTGTATGATGCCGATTTCCAACTGACTAAAGAAATTCCGTTCACCGTAGAGGGAAAATGGGGCATCAGATACAGCTCTTTTGGTGTGGTCATCGCCGGGAAACACCTTTTCAACAATGATGACAAGATTGAGATTTGCCTTACGCCTTGGAAGCAAGGTGGCAAAATGTACACAATGATTCTCAATGAAGACGGTGAAGTGCTGTTTATGCAGGAGGGATCGCTGATTTCCTATTTGTACAAGGCTGGAGATGAGTTGAGATTCGAGATTTCGAATAGTTACGATAATTACAACATCGAGGTTTATGCCACCCAAGGCAACTTCTCGGCCGATGAGATGATAGTCACGACCCAAAATCCCTATCCCAATCCAGCTAATACGACGGTGTCCATCCCATACACCCTTAATGGGAAGTCGGCTGAAATGCACATCTATGACTCCCGAGGCGTTTTGGTGGATGCCAAGACCCTCGATCCCGATGCCGAATGGGTTGACCTGAATGTAAGTGCTTATCGTCCTGGTATCTATGTTTATGAATACAATGGTATGAGTAACAAATTTGTGGTACGGTAATTGTGGCTTTTTTAATTGTCATGCAAAAATCATAGCATTATGAAAAGAATAGCATTGATTGTGAGTCTGTTATGCTGCGTGTTGTCGGCATCGGCTCAAAACACAAAGGGATGGTCGTTGATTCCCTACGCAAAAGTGGCTGGCTCCATCGATTTCCTGTATGGGCCTTATGAGAGCAAGTTTCACGGCGACTTGGGCGTGGATGCCAAATATGATTTCAACGAGCATTGGTCTTTGTTGGGCGGCATTGACTACCAATATAGGAGAACCAATTCAGACAAACCCGAGAATTGGGAAGACGGTGTGCCTGGCACTGGATTCAACAATTATTTTCGTCTGCCTGTCCGCGTGGAATTCAGTTACAAATGGTTTTATGTGAATGCCGGTCCCTATGTCGAACGTGCTGTCAATCCTTGGCTTGATGTGCGGACATACGAGCATTTCGGTTTCGGCGGCATGTCGGAAATCGGAGGTCGAATCAAATTGACGGAAAACAGTCGGTTACGATTGGGACTGCAATTCATGATGGGCCATGATAGGATTGCCTATAAGGTGGGCCATGCAGAAGAGCATTGGACATGCCTGTCATTCATCGGATTACCTTTCTCGGTGGGTTATGAAATTCATTTGTAAAACCTTAAAGCCATGAAAAACACATTGAAAATTATGCTGTTGCTGCTTGCTTTGGCAACTTTGGGTTCCTGTGTGAAAGAACCCGTTAAACGGCGCAATATTGCTCCTAAACAGAACGAGATTATCTATAATACTACCAACTATAAGATGAGCGTCAGCCCCATTGAGTCGTGTCAAGACGAATTCGATATCGTGACAGAGTCGGAAATGGATTTCTTCGGTCCTCTGATGCGTTTCCATTTTTATGGTATTCCTAGTGTTTTGTTGGGCCATACCATTGACTTAACCAAGAAGTCGGACATTCCGCTTTCCTTCGATTTTGGCAACCGCTTGGAATGGCATTCCTCACCTGAAGGGGTGTCGGGAGCTATTGCCGAAACTAATATGGATCCTCAAACATCCTATCCCGACGAATCGCCTTTTGAGAGCGGTTGGATGGAGTTTGTGGAAAAAGAGGACGGCATCACCTTTATCCTTCGTGGAGTGTTGAAAAACGGGGATACCATCCGCATGGAATTGTTTGTGCCATTGGAGCCTTGATTTTATTTTTAACCAATAATAACCTGACAAAATGAAAAACACACTGAAAATCATGGTCCTGCTGCTGGTAGCGGCAACCATGGCAGCGATGACATCCTGCAACAAACAACCCCAAGTCTATGGGAAATGGAAAATCACCGAGGTGTCGACGACCATAGGTGGCGAGTCTTTCGATTACTTTGATGAGTTTTTTAACGAGGCATTGGTCGGACACACCATCGAATTCAGGAAGGATGGATCAGCGATTGCAGATGACAATGAAGAGAATGGTGACTATTATACCTTGAAGGGAGACAAAATGATCATAAAAGACGGCATCCATCATACGGTCAACGATACCGTGGAGATGCATGACATGACCGGCACCATCACAACCTTGACCGAAACAAATATGACCATCGACTTCCTCATTCCAGCCGAACTTAACGACATAGGACTGGATGTCCATTTGATCATGGGATTCGTGAGGGAATGATATTTATGGCAATAATGCAGTCTAAAACGCCCGAGAAGTGATTCTTGGGCGTTTTTTTGTGTTTGTTACAAACCAACGACTTCCCAATGGCCTCCTTTGTCGGGACCGATGCGGCGAAGCAATCCTTCTCGCTTTAGGTTGGCGAGCTGCTTCTCAACACCCTTGGCTGAGATGCCCACTTCTTGTGCTAAATCTGCCGTGGTGAGTTTGGGGTTCTCACGCAGTAGTTCCATGATTTTCTCCCTACTTCCTTTATTTTTCTCCCTACTATTTAAATCTTTTCTCCCCACTTCATTTTGCGACTCAACAAAGGATTGGATATCTTGCTGAAGGTTTTTTCTCAGCGTTTTGAACATGAAATCTCTGAAAATCTGCAAGTTTTCATCTCTTCGAGTGTCGATAAGCGCTTGAATGTATTCGGATTTGTCTTCTTTTAGGATTTTTGTGGGTATTAGGCCGTATTCAAATTGAAGATGATTCATGAGCAGTCGGGCCATTCTTCCGTTGCCGTCCACCCATGGATGGATAGTCACCAATTCATAATGCGCATCAAAACTGAGTTCGTATTGGCTTTTTTTGTCTTCTTTGCTGATGTTTTTTCGCTTGTCATTCAGATTGTTACAGAAGTTCTGTAATCGATTGGGCACCTTGTGGAAATCCATATATGATGCGCCTCCAATGCCAGCACTAACATTTACCAGTCTTAGGTCTCCGTTGGCGGATGAGAATTCACCCAAAGCGGTTTTATAAGTGCTGCCCGTGCTTTTCATCACCATGGAAGCCATCTTTTTCAGCCATTCTGTCGTTATTTCAGTGTTGGCTTTTGCCATTGAAATACTGGCTTCGTAAGCCGCCTTCAAGTCTAAGTTCATCAAATACTCATTGATGTTTTTGCCTTTGGAAGTTAAACCTTCGTCAAACAAGAGTTGGTTCTCCACCTCAGTGATGGTCGAGCCTTCAATGGCTGTAGAGTGGGTGATAAGTGAGTATAAGTAGAACTTGTCGTAGTCCACTTGTTGCCCAATGCCCAAGTTCTCGTAAGTTTGTATCAACTTTTCTATTTCTTCCCAGATGCTCATATTGTTGTTTTTGCTGCAAAGATACAAATTTTCTCCCTACCAACGTATTTTCTCCCTACTTATTTATGTGTTCTCTGTTCGCGAACAGAGAATGGTTGGATGCAAATGATTGAAATACAATATAATAAAACAAGGCTGCCGCAACCCTGCGACAGCCTTAATGCTTTTGTTTGTAAAGACGTTGCGCGCAACGTCTCTACAGGTTGGGTTACTTGAACGCGTTCTCGCTCAGTCCGTGGCCAGAGAGGGCCAAATCCTTCATGTAGCCAGGAACCTCCTTGCCGAGGTACTTGTCCACATACAACTTGGCGAGGTACTGGCCGAGCATGAAGCCGTGACCGCGCAAGCCGGTGAGGATACCGACCTCCGGGTCGACGATGTAACGCGGCTCGGTGTAACGACCAGCCCAGCAAGCCAAGAAGCTCACCTCGCCCAAGTTCGGAATCCACTCGGCGAAGACCTCGGAGACGATCTCCAAGAACTCCTTGCTGTTGTACTTGATGTTCTGGCGTGCCTCGTAAGCGTCGGTGTCGGGGCTGGCGCAGCCGATGATCTGACCGGTGTGGGCCCACTGCTGTCCGTAGACGGCGCTGAAGCCCTTGTAGTGACGGCGGTCGATGATCATGTCGAGCGGGCCACCATTGGGTCCCATCATAGGCAGACGGCGCGTGATGAAGGCTTGGTGCTTCACAGGATAGAGACCCGTGTCGAGGCCCAGCATGTCGTTGAACTTCTCGGCACCCCAACCCATCGCGTTGACGAAGTGGTCACAGGTGTACTCGATGAACTCACCCTCATGGGTACGCACCAAGGTGACATAGTGTCCGCCGACCTTCTGCACGTGGAGCAGCTCGCAGTCCTCGAAGTAGCGACCGCCTTGCTGCACACCGATCCAACGGATGTAGTCGATGACGCGGCCTGGCGTAGCCTGCCAGCAGTCGCGGGTGATGAGGGCGTGGCTGTAGGTGTCCTTGCTGTCGTCCCACAGCGGCGAAATCTCCTTCTTGAAGTCCTTGCGCTCAATCATGTAGGCATCGCTCCAAGCGCGAGAGGCATCGAGGGAGTTGTAGGTGGCCTCATCGTGTACCAAGTTGACATAGTGCGTCGGGTGGTAGTTGATGTTGTGCTCGGCCTGCATCTTCTTGAAGATCTCGTGGTTGTGCACAGCGATGTCGGCGATGTCGGGGTTGGAGAAGGCCGGACGACCGCCACCGATGCAACGCCACGAAGCGCCACGGCTGTAGTTGATCATCACTGGTTTCTTGCCAGCTTCCGAGAAGTAGCGGAACAAGGCGCTACCCGCGATACCACCACCTGCGATGAACACCTCGACCTGTTCTTTCTTCACGCCGTTCATTTCGGGGAAGATGAAGGTCTCTTTGGTGTGCGGGTTGTAGAGGTCGCCAAGACTGACTTGGTTCGACAGCGGGGCACGCGGAGTGGCGTCGCCCACCAGTTCGATGCCATAGGAACGCAGGATCTGACGGGCACGTGGGATACAACGCTTACCACGGCAGGGACCCATACCCATACGGGTGATGTGTTTCAGTTCATCCACGGAGATGGTCTTGCGGTTGCCGATGACGCGCAAAACGCGGTCGAGTTTGATGTCCTCGCAGTGGCAGACGTAGGTCTCGCTCTCGCCTTCGGCCAATTTCTTGGGCGAAATCGGGGTGGTGAGTTCCTTGTTGGCGTTGTAACGGTCTTTCAGGATGAAGCCCTTGACATCGGTCAACTCGAACACTCTGCTGGCTTCGCCAGAGGGACGAGAGGAACGGGCTTTCACGCGGGCCACGTTGGTCTTGTTCGACTTCTTGAGGATTTTCTCGATTACGCCTTCGCCAATCTTTTGACCGTCGTTGTCGACGAGATAGACCTCTGCGCCTTCCTGTGCTTCATACTCTATAGGCAGGAAGCAGGTCGACTTCTGCACATCATAGCCGAAGATGGCCAGACCTGGGCAGCTCGAGACACATAGCATACAGCCGATGCACTTGTTGTAGTCGATGGTCGGCGTACTGCTGGTGGAAGGCTTGGTGATGGCGCCTTGCGGGCAGCTGAACGAGCAGGGGTTGCAGGCGAAGCCGTAGAGACAGTCGGCCTGCACGAAAGCCTTCTGCATCATGCGCTCGGGCGTGGGCAGGTTGGGTTTCTCGAGGAGACGCACAGGATGCTGTTGCGAGTCGATATATTGTCTCGAAATCTCAAGATAATCGTCGTAGTTGAAGCGCACGCCGATGGCTTGGGCCACCTCGTAGGCGACTTGTTTGCCACGCAGCACTGCGCTGGTGCCTTCGCCGATGCGGATGGCATCGCCGGCACCGTAGGTGTTGAGGCCGAAGACCTCACGGCCTTTCACCAACAGTTGGTTGTCGGGGATAAGGCCAGTGCAGATATTGATGATGTCGATGTCATCGATGACTTGTTCAGTGCCAGGGATGGCCTTGAAGTTCTCGCACTTGGCGATGACGGCACCAGTGATGCCCGTGTAGTCGGCGTTGGGGATGGCACGCACCAGGACATAGCTGGTCATGATCGGGATGCCGAGACGGCGCACACGGTTGGCCTGTACGGGGAAGCCGCCTTCGCGGGGCATGGCCTCGATGATGGCCTTGATGGTGGCACCCGCTTGCATGCCTTGGTAGGAGGTCAGGTAGCCGATGTTGCCTGCACCCACGGTGAGGACTTTCTTACCCAGCAAAGTGTGCTCTTGGTTCATCATCTTCTGGAACACGGCAGCGGTGTATACGCCCGGCACGTCATCGTTCTCGAAGGTAGGCATGAAGGGCACGGCTCCCGTGGCGACCACGAGATGTTGTGCGTCGATGTAGCCAATCTCGCCAGTGACGATGTTCTTGATGGCCACGCGACCGCCTTCAAGCAAGTCCCATACGGTGTTGTTCAGCAGGATGCCTTCGTGGTTGTCGCCCGCCAAGGTCTTGGCGATGTCGAAGCCACGCATGCCGCCGAATTTCTTCTCTTTTTCGAAGAAGAAGAACTGGTGGGTCTGCATGTTGAACTGACCACCGATGTTGGCGTTGTTGTCGACAACAATGTTGCTGATGCCGAAGGCGTTGAGTTGCTCACGGCAGGCGAGGCCCGCAGGACCGGCACCGATGATGGCGACCTGGGTCTTGTAGACCTTCACCTCACGGGGCTGCTGCTCCTTGGGCTCGGGAAGGATGGTGTCCTCCTTGTCGATGCGGCGCACTTCCTTGACGCCATCGACTTTGGTGATGCAGATACGGCGGATCTTGCCATCGACCAGCATCTCGCAGGCACCGCACTTACCGATGCCGCAGTTGAGGCTTCGGTTGCGGCCGTCGAGCGAGTGGCTGTGGACGGGATAACCGGCTTGGTGAAGGGCGGCGGCTATGGTCTTGCCGCGTTGACCTTTGACGGTCTTGCCTTCATATTGGAATTCCACAAGGTCTTCCTGCGGGATGTCCAAGATAGGGTGTTTTTCGATTTTGTACATATAGGATGAGTTTTTGAGTCTTATAATGCGGGCGCAAATTTAGGAAAAACAAAAAGAAGAGATTCGTTTTTGCCGTTTTTTTGAAAAAAATGTCTTTCTAGCCTAACACAAACTGCATCGTACTGCGACTCCCTTGTTTTACCAAGACCTTCTTCCCCTTGATGAAGTCAGTCTCCAAGCCGTCTTGATAGTGCCTAATCGTAAATAATTGCAGGCCTTCATTATACTTCACGCTGAAACTATCTTTGAGGTTGGCTCTCAACTGTTTCAGTTTCTGTTCGTTGCTGTCGAAGCAGAACGAGAGCATCAGCGCGGAAGTCTGAATCATATTGGCGTGGATGTTGAGCTCGACGCAAAGGGTGAAAATGGTTTTCAGGTTGTGTTCGTCCATGAAGGAGAAGTCGCGGGGCGAGATGGAGACCAAGGTTTGGTTGTCCTTGACAATATAGGAAGGAATGCTCTCATCGTTTTTCCGATGACCGCCGTCGATGAGCGATGGCTCGTGGTCTGGATGGAGGAACGACTGTACTTTTAGTGCGATTCCCTTGTTTTGCAGGGGCTTGATGGTCTTGGGGTGGATGATGGTCGCGCCATAAAAGGCCAATTCGATGGCCTCGGAGTAGGGGATGTGCGGCAGTTGAACTGTGTTAGTGAAGCGTTTCGGGTCGGCGTTGAGCAGGCCGTCCACGTCCTTCCAGATGGTGACTTCTTCGGCATCGAGGCAGTTGGCGAAGATGGCTGCTGTGAAGTCGGAGCCTTCACGCCCGAGGGTGACGCTGTGTTTGCCGTCGGCAGTGCCACCGATGAAACCCTGTGTCAGGCATACGATACCTCGAATATGCTCATCGTTCAATTTGCTGATTCTGAGTCTTGTCTCATCCCAATCGGGGTTTGCGGCGCGGTAGTGGGCCTCATCTTCGGCAATGACATATTGGCGCGCATCGAGCCAACGGGTGGGGATGTTGCGCTTGCTGAGGTATTCATGGATGATGCTGGTCGAGATAAGTTCGCCATAGCACACGGTTTGGTCGTATTGGTAGTCGTAGGGCGTTTCGGCCTTCTGCAGTTTTTCCCAAAGCTCGATGAAGAGGCCTGCGATATTCTCGTCAAATCTCGGGTCGGTGTTGCCATCGAACAGGTCTTGGATGATTCTGTCGTGGTAGCCGATGACCTCATGAAGGGCCTCCATGCCAAGTTGGCCGTCGTGTTCACGGAAGTTGGCCAATGCTTTTTCGAGGGCGTTTGTCGTCTTGCCCATGGCGGAAACCACGAGCAGAATGTCCTCATTCTTATGTTGACTCACAATGTCAGCCAAATTGCGCACAGCCTCGGCATCCTTCACCGACGCGCCACCGAATTTATAGATTTTTTTGATCATTCTCGTTCCAATTTGAGAATGCAAAAATATGAAATCCCTGCAATAAATTTATTAAATAGGAGTTATTAACCCAAATAACCGCTATTTTTGCACGATTTTTGACGGGCCGAAAAAGCCCCGAAGGGGCGGGCCAATTTCATCGGGGAATTCATTCCCCGCCCGCCAAAACGAGTAAACAATCAAACAATCAACATAAAATGATAGAAACTGACATTCGTGAACTGAACGAAAAAATCCAACGTGAGAGTCAATTCCTCGACCTCATCAATCTTGAAATGAACAAGGTCATCGTCGGACAGAAACAGATGACCGAACGCCTTTTGATTGGCTTGCTGGCTAACGGCCACATCCTGCTTGAAGGTGTGCCTGGCCTAGCCAAGACCTTGGCCATCAAGTCAATGGCCAGTGCCATCGATGCCGACTTCGCCCGTATTCAATTCACTCCCGACCTGCTGCCTGCCGACCTTATCGGCACGCTGATTTACAGCCAGAAGAAGGAGGAATTTGTGGTGCGCCGTGGTCCCATCTTCGCCAACTTCGTCCTCGCTGATGAAATCAACCGTTCTCCTGCCAAGGTGCAGAGCGCTTTGCTCGAAGCCATGCAGGAGCATCAGGTGACCATCGGCGACGAGACCTTCCAGCTGCCGGATCCTTTCTTGGTCATGGCTACCCAGAACCCCATCGAGCAGGAAGGTACCTATCCGCTGCCCGAGGCTCAGGTGGACCGTTTTATGTTGAAGGTGGTCATCAACTACCCCAAGAAAGAGGAGGAGAAACTGATTCTCCGTCAGAATATCGCCAACGCTGGCGCCAAAATCAACGCCGTGGTGAAGCCCAATGATATTATCCGCGCCCGTGAGGTGTGCCGCGAAATCTACCTCGACGAGAAGATTGAGAATTACATCACCGACATCGTTTTCGCTTCGCGTTTTCCTTCGGATTACAAGCTGAAGAAGTTCGCCAACATGATCAGCTACGGCGGCTCACCGCGTGCCACCATCAACCTGGCTTTGGCAGCCAAGGCCTACGCTTTCATTAAGCACCGTGGCTACGTCATCCCCGAGGATATCCGTGCCGTGGCCCCCGATGTGCTGCGTCACCGTATCGGCTTGACATACGAGGCAGAGGCTGAAAACATCACCACCGAAGAAATCATCAACGAAATATTGAATACCATCGAGGTGCCGTAATTGGTTGTAGGGCTGTCACACTGTGGCAGCCGTACATTCGATTGATTTATCAATGGTTAACCAATGGAATCAACAGAAATATTCAAAAAAGTCCGTAAAATCGAAATCAAGACGCGAGGCTTGTCCAACCACATTTTCTCGGGACAATACCACAGCGCCTTCAAGGGGCGTGGTATGACCTTCAGTGAGGTGCGTGAGTACGAGTATGGCGACGACATTCGCAATATCGACTGGAACGTCACCGCCCGTTTCAACAAGCCTTTTGTCAAGATTTTCGAGGAAGAGCGTGAGATGACGGTGATGCTGCTCATCGACGTGTCGGGTTCCAACGACTTCGGCTCGCAGAGTCAGTCGAAGCGTGACCTGACTGCCGAATTGGCAGCCGTCTTGGCGTTTTCTGCCATCCAGAATAACGACAAGGTGGGTGTCATCTTCTTCAGCAGCAAAATCGAGAAGTTCATCCCGCCCAAGAAAGGCAGTTCCCATATCCTTCGTATCATCCGCGAAATTGTCGACTTCAAGCCGACGGAACGTGGTACCGACATCGGAGAAGGTTTGCGCTTCCTGACCTCAGCCATCAAGCGTCGCACTACAGCCTTCCTCATTTCCGACTTCATGACGGACAAGAGCTTCGAAAAGGAGATGCAGATTGCTGCCAACAAACATGACCTGGTGGCGTTGCGCATCACCGATCGCCGCGAAATGGACATGCCCAAGGTGGGACTGGTCAAGTTCCGCGACTCGGAGACGGGGAAGGAACGCTGGGTGGACACGTCGAGTCGAGCCTGGCATGCTGCCTATCAGCAGATGATTCACTACAAATCGGCCGAGTTGAACCGTGAGTTTACCAAACATGGCATCGACAACTCGCTGATTTATACTGATGAAGACTATGTGAAACCTTTGATGCAACTCTTTAAGAAAAGGGAGGCAAGAAGATGAGAAGATACATTTTGTTTTTGATGGCGACGTTCGCTTTCTTTGGTGGCCTCAAGGCGCAAAACGTGGAGGTGGAAGGCAAGGTCAACGACCCGAAAGTGCAAGTGGGCAAGCCTTTTACGCTCGATTTGAGCCTCAAGGTGCCCTACGGCTGGTTTGTGGAATGGAACGACTTCGCCATCGACACGCTGTCGGAGCAACTCGACATTATCAAGCGTAGCGAGGTGGAACGTACCGCCGATGCGGACAGTAATGTCATCGTGAAGCAGCAACTGACCTTGATGACCTTTGACACGGGCCAAATCCAAGTGCCTGCTGTTGGTCTGACCTACGCCAAGTCGTTTGACGACCCTGATCGACTGAAAGCCTATACGGATCCTATCAACCTTTATTCGACTACCATTACAGTCGATACCACCTTGGCTTACAAACCCATAGTGGAACCCATTGCAGCACCGGTTCAAATGAAAGAGGTGTTCCCCTGGGTACTTGCCGTGTTGCTGTTGGCTTTGGTCGTCTTCGGCATTTGGTATTGGCGCAAGCACCGCAAAACCAAGGTAGATGCCGATGGTAACATTGTTCGTGGACCTGTCATCCCGCCATACGACAAGGCTGTAGGCGATTTGGAGAACCTGCGCCAACAGAAGCTCTGGCAGTCAGGCAAGGTGAAGGAGTATTTCTCTTCGCTCACCGACATCGCCCGTGAGTACATCGAAGGCCAGTTTGGCGTGAATGCTGTCGAGATGACCACCGACGATATCTTGGAGGAGGTTAAGCCGCTGCATTTCTCGCGAGAAACTTACAACAAACTGAAAGAAACGATGGAAGTCGCCGATTTGGTGAAGTTTGCCAAGTATTCGGCAGCCAACCTGGAAAGCGAGAATGCCATGAACAGCATGACAGAATTCGTCAAAGAGAGTTATGCACAATATAAAGCCACAATGTCGCCATCTGCGTCCTCGCAGATGGAAGGTGCTGACCACGAGACGCGGTCAGCGACAATGAAAGAGGAGGTGAAAAATGTTTGAAAACATTGAATTTGCGAATCCCAAGCTGCTGTGGCTCTTGCTGTTGGTGCCGCTGGCTATCATCTGGTACATTCTGCGCCACAAGAAACAAGAAGCCTCGGTGAACTTTTCTGACCTAAAAGGCATGGTCAAGTTGCCAAAAACTTGGAAAGCCTACCTTCGGCACTTGCTTTTCGCCTTGAAAATGGCGGCATTGGCTTTGTTGATTGTAGCTTTGGCACGTCCACAGAGCTCGTCGACCAACTCTACCTCCAATATTGAAGGCATTGACATCGTGATGGCCATGGACGTCTCAGGCTCCATGTTAGCCCGCGACCTCAAGCCTGACCGTTTGACTGCCGCCAAGAATGTGGCCTCCGACTTTGTGAAAGACCGTCCTGGCGACCGCATGGGACTGGTTATCTTCTCAGGCGAGACCTTCACCCAGGTGCCGCTGACTACCGACCATGGCGTGATGCTCAATATGCTGGCCGAAATGAAGAATGGCCTCATCGACGACGGTACCGCCATCGGCGACGGTCTGGCCACTGCCATCAGCCGACTCAAGGACAGCGAAGCCATCTCCAAGGTGGTTATCCTGCTTACCGATGGTATGAATAATGCAGGTTCCGTTGACCCCTATACAGCCGCCGAAATGGCCAAATTGTTTGGAGTTCGTGTTTACACTATTGGTGTAGGCTCATACGGTACCGCGCCTTATCCTGTCCAGACTCCATTCGGAACGCAGATGCAACAGATGAAGGTTGAAATCGATGAGAAGCTGCTCACGACCATCGCCAATTCGACTGGGGGCAAGTATTTCCGCGCCACTAACAATCAGAAATTGGACGAAATCTATGCGGAAATCGACAAACTGGAACGCTCCAAGATTGAGGTGACGGAATTCCGTCGCCTCCATGAGGAGTTCTATCCGCTGGTGGCTTGGGCTTTGGCCTTGCTGCTGCTCGAGTTCCTGTTACGTAAGACCATTTTCAGAACTTTAACCGATTAAAGCCATGGAAAACGTATTGCGATTTGAACATCCTGAATACCTTTACTGGTTGATTGTCATTCCAGTGTTGGTCATCATTTATATCCTGTTTCGCATCGGGCAGAAACGTCGTTTCGAGCGTTTCGCCAAAATTGAAATGCGTAATGAACTGGTTCCGAGTTTTTCCACCCGACGCGCCAATTTCAAGTTCATCATTTTCCTTCTTATCATCGCTTGCTCGATTTTGGCTTTGGCCAACTTGCAGAGCGGCAGCAAGATGGAGGAGGTGAAGCGCGAAGGGATTGACCTCTATTTGGCGGTCGACGTTTCCAACTCGATGAATGCTGAAGACATCGTCCCGAGCCGATTGGAACGCTCGAAACAAGCCATCAACAAGCTCATTAGTGATATGAAAGGCGACCGTATTGGCGTCATCGTTTTTGCCGACAAGGCCTTTGTTCAGTTGCCCATCACCACCGACTATTCGGCGGCGAAGATGTTCCTTTCGACCATCAACACAAGTCTTGTGGCCTCGCAGGGAACGGCTATTGCCGAAGCTATCAACTTGGCAATGATGTCATTCCCCGATGAAGCCCACAGTCGCGCCATCGTCATCATTTCCGATGGTGAGGACCACGAGAACGATGCAGCAATCAAGGCCGCGCAAGATGCCGCTAAGCAAGGCGTCCACATTTATACAATAGGTATGGGCCTCGCCGACGGCGCCCCGATTCCTGAATACAACCAGTATGGTCATCAGACGGGTTACCGCAAGGATAAAAACGGCAATACCATCATTACGCGCTTGGATGAGCAGATGCTGCAAAAGATTGCGGCGGCTGGCAACGGCATTTATGTCCGCGCCAGCAATTCCAATGTGGGTTTGGAGAAGATTTACGACGACATCAATAAACTCGACAAGACGGAAATCGATGCCAAGGTCTTCACCGATTACGAAGATCAGTTCCAGTGGTTTGTGGGTGCTGCCATCATCCTTTTGTTGATTGAGATTTTCATTTCCTCGGGCAAGAAAGCCTGGGAGAGGAAGTTTAACATTTTTGAAAAAGAAAGATGAATAAGTTTGTTAAATGTCTGACAATCATTGTTTTTCTATCGTCTGTACTGACGGTTTCGGCGCAAAGTGACGAAAAGGCCATCCGTAAAGGCAACCGCAACTATAATAGCGGAAACTACGAGCAGGCCATCGAGAATTATCGGAAAGCATTGGAAATCAGGCCGAACAATGCGAAAGCGCAGTTCAATTTGGGCGATGTGTATTATGCCAAGCAATCATACGATACCGCCTATGCAGAGTTTCAGAAAGTGCTGGAACTCTCGCCTGATGCCAAGCTGAAATCAGATGCGGTCTATAACATGGGCAACTGCCTCTTGGCGCAGAACAAGTATTACGATGCCTTTAATATATATAAGGTGTCGCTGAAACTGAACCCCGAGAACGAAAACGCCTTGTATAACCTTGAATATTGCCGCGCCCATTTGGTGAAAAGCAAGATTTGGGTAGTGCAACCTGAGAATGGTAGGGTAGAGGCAAATGAAAAAGAGGCTTTCAATGGACAGCGTGTCACGCTGACGGCAAAACCCGATGAGGACTATGCACTCTCACAATATGCTGTGGTTCGCGCTGACAATCAGGAGGTGCAAGTGCAGGTGAACGGCAACAGCTTCATTATGCCGAAGTTTAATGTCTTGGTCTCTGCGGAGTTCAAGAAAGCGCATAAGATTGAGATTGAGAAGAATATCAAGCATGGAACAGTTTCTGCCGATAAACAAAAAGCCATTGAAGGACAGCAGGTTAAATTGTCTGGCAAAGGTGAAGATGGTTATGTGGTGGATAAGTTTACTGTGTATAAGACGGGAAGCCGAAACGACACGGTGCCGGTCAATGATACGGTGTTCCAAATGCCCGATTTCGATGTGACGGTGACGGCCACCTTCCGCACGGCGCTGAAGGTCAGTATCGACAGTGTGGCTCATGGCACGGTTTCGGTTAGTGACAGTTTGGTCAAGCCTGGCGATAACATTGCCATCGTTGTGAAGCCTGACAAAGGTTACCAGTTGGGTGATTTGCGCGTGGTGAGCGATAAGGATGCCACCGAGTCAGCGCCCGTTTCGGATGATAATGTCTTCCAGATGATCGATTCCGACCTGACGGTGAAGGCTGAATTTGTGGAAGCAACGGATTACTTCAAGGTGATTCCTGATACGACCTTGAAAGAAGGCCATGTGCTCCTCGACCAAGTTGAAGCCACACGCCGTGAGACGGTCGCTTTGCGCAATGCGCCTGAGCCGGGCTATCAATTCAAGGAATATGTCATCCATCAAGTGGGCGACACCTCGGTCAAGGTGCAACCTTTGGGCAATTTCTTCACCATGCCCGATTTCGATGTGGAGGTTTCAGCCATTTTCGAGAAGAGCGAAGGTCAAGAGCAGCAGCAACAGCAGCAAAACCAGGACGAGCAACAAGACCAACAGGATCAAGAGCAACAACAAGACCAGCAGCAGAATCAGGACCAGCAGCAACAGCAGCAACAAAACCAACAGCAGCAAAGTCAGCAGATGTCGAAGGAGGATGCCCAGCGTATGTTGGATGCTCTTGAGAACCAGGAAAAGAAGACCATGGAAAAGGTCAACGAACAGAAAGTGAGACAGCAACCCAAAAAGAAGAGCGACAAGGATTGGTGACGCTGTAGAGGCACGATTTATCGCGTCTCCTCCATAAAATGTATTATTTTTGCAACCCGATAGAAAGAACAAAGAAATATGAGAAAACGAATCATTTTGTTTTTGATGTTAGCCCCCCTGTGGCTGTGGGCGCAAGACGACCCAACATTGACGGTCTCCGCCAAGAAGCAAGTCATGGTGGGCGAGCGATTCCAGGTGGTGTTTGAAGCCAATGCAGAGGGCAAAAACTTCTCGGCACCTTCTTTTGAAGGCTTCACTGTGGTGGGCGGACCGTTCACTTCGACGAGTTCGAGCTTCCAGATGGTGAACGGATCGATGTCGCACAGTGTCAAATGCACGTATACTTTCGCCTTGCAGGCCTATCAGGAAGGTACATTCCATGTCGGTTCCGCCACTTTGAATGTGAAGGGCAAAAAGGTCAGCAGCGAGCCTTTCGACATCAAGGTAATCCCTGACGATGGCAGTCATGCCGCTCCTTCGGGTGGGGGAGATGCTGCTGGTCAAGGCAGGTCGCAACAAAACACCAACGACCCACAGGTCAGCGGCAAGGATTTGTTCCTCAATGTCATTCCATCCAAGAAATCGGTTTATGTTGGCGACCAGGTCGTGTTGACCTATAAGATATATACTAAGGTGCCGGTGTCGTCGCTTTCGGTGGAGCGGATGCCTTCATACGCAGGCTTTTGGACGAAGGATATTTCCGATAACTCCAATTCGTTGCGTCAAAACTCCGAATATATCAATGGCATCGAATATACTACAGCAGAGGTTCAAAAAACGGTGATTGTTCCGCAGCGTGCAGGCAAGCTCACCATCGACCCGATGATTATCGAATGTGTCGCGCAAGTCAGGACGGAGAGCAACCGCCAGCGTAGCATGGACCCGTTTGAGGCTTTCTTCAACGATCCATTTTTCAATCGCAACATTGTTAATGTGAAGAAAGAACTGACGTCGCAAACCCTTACACTGGAGGTGAAGAGCCTTCCCGAAAACGGCAAGCCTGCTTCGTTTGCAGGTGCAGTGGGTAATTATAACTTCAAGTCTGAAATCGACAAGACCGAGCTGAGCACGAACGAAGCCTTCACTTTGACTTTGACGGTTTCGGGCACTGGCAATGTGGAGCTGCTGCAGATGCCTACGCCCGTCTTCCCGCCTGATTTTGAGGTGTATGACCCCAAAGTCACGTCATCGGTGAATCCTACTTCCAATGGCCTTTCGGGAACGAAAAAAGCTGAGTTTCTGGTGATTCCTCGTCGCGCAGGCAGCTTCACCATCCCTGCTGTGGAGTTCTCCTATTTCAATCCTGCGAATGAAACCTATCAGACGTTGCAGTCGGAGTCTTACGAAATCAAGGTGGAGAAAGGCGCAGGTTCTGACGATGGCGGTGGCATCTTCGCCTCCAACCAAGAGGATATCAAGTATTTGGGCAGCGATGTTCGTCATATCATGACGGGTGATCCACATTTGAAGCCCACGAGCACGGTGTTCTTCGGTTCGTCGGCTTATTATGTGGCGTTGCTCGCCCTGTTGGTGCTCTTCATCGTTTTGTTGTTTGTCTTGAAGAAACGCGAACAGTTGACCAAGGATACGGCCGCCAACCGCAATCGCAAAGCCGATAAGGTGGCGCGAGGCCGATTGAAGAACGCCTACCAGTACTTGAAGGCCAAGGACCAGGAGAAGTTCTACATTGAGATGTCGCAGGCCTTGTGGGGCTACATCGCCGACAAGACTGGAATTGAACGCTCCAAATTGTCGATGGACACGGTAAGTGAGACCATGAAAGCCAAGAATGTGCCCGATGAATTGACGCAACAGTTTGTCGATACGCTTAACAACTGTGAGTTTGCCCGCTTTGCCCCTGGCAATGCCGAGGAAAAGATGGACGACCTTTACCAACGTGGCATCGACGTGATTTCAAAAGCGGAAAAAGTGTTATAAAGAAGGAAAGGAAAGCAATAATGAAACGATACACCTTATTAATATGTCTTCTCGCCGTAATGGGTTGGGGCAGGGTGCATGCCCAAGAAAACGGTGACGTTTGGTTCGAACAGGCCAATGCTGCCTACAACGCGGGTAACTATGATACTGCCAAGGAGCTCTACGAAAAGATTCTCACATTGGATATGGAGTCTGTACCGCTCTATTTCAATATGGGTAACACCTATTATAAAATGCACGACTACCCCATGGCGATTTACTGCTATGAGAAAGCCTTGAAACTTGATCCCTCAAACGAGGATGTTCAAATCAACCTTGCGATTGCCAATCGCGCCATTGTGGATAAGATTGAGCCTATGCCGCAGTCGTTCATTGTGCGATGGTGGCAGAATACCAGGGCATGGTTTTCGGGTGACCAATGGGCTTGGCTCTCCATTATGGTTTTTGCGTTGTTGCTCGTGTCGTTGTTCTTGTTTTTGCGCGCCCGGAAACTGGGTGTCCGCAAGCTGGGCTTCTTTACGGGCTTGGTTTTCCTGTTGGTCTTTGCGCTATCGGTGGTTTTTGCTTTCCAATTGAAGCAGTCTTCGTTGACGCAGGACCAAGCCATCATCATGACACCTACCGTCAATGTGAAGAGCTCGCCCAACGAAGCCAGTGTCGATCTCTTTGTGCTCCATGAAGGAACTAAAGTGGATGTTTTAGAGACTGAAAGCGGTTGGAATAAGATTAGGATTGCCAATGGCAGTGTTGGATGGCTCAGCGAAGATGCCATGCGACGCTTTTGAACACAAATTGAGGACGAAAAAGACATTTTTGAGAAAAAAATCACATTTTTTTTCGCTAAAGTGTATTTTCTTTCAAAGAATGTCCTATATTTGCAGACCATATTTAAAGTGAAAAAGTGTCAAAACACGCATGGAAATAGTGTAAATTAGAGTATTAATTAAAATTTCGTGATATGAAAAAGAGATTTTTACCTATCAGTTTACTTCTGGTAATCATGGTCTTAGGCCAAACAATGGCCATTGCTGACCAAGGTGGACACTATGTGCCCCGTTCCCAATCAACGATGAATGCGAATGCCTTTATGGGCAGCCTTCGCGCCAACCAACACACCGGCTTGATTGACCCAGCCGATATGTTCAAGGCAATGCAAACTCCTTCAACGAGAAATGCCGCTGACGATCCTTTGTATTGGATCAGCATGGGCCCCGACAACATGGGTGGTCTGACCACTTCGATTGTGTACGACAATACCATGAATGCAAGCAACCATCCTAACGGTGTCGTTTATATCGGCTCCATGGGTGGTGGCGTTTACAAGACTTATAACTATGGCGTTACCTGGCATCAGGTGGGCAATCTGGATTTGATGGTTAGCTGCATGGTGCAGGATGCCGATGGTATCATTTATGTCGGTACTGGTGATGGCAATAATGCAGTCAGCTACAACGGCCTCGACCAACAATCCTATGATAACAGCTTCATGGGCACTGGTCTTTATACCATCGATGCCAGACACAATGATGCAATCAACCAAGTGGTTGCCTCAACAGCTACGGATTGGCAGTATATCAACGACCTTGCCGTTGCTGGCAATATGCTGCTGGCTGCTACCAGCGAAGGCTTGAGATACTCCACCAACAAGGGTGCTGATTGGACTATGGCTATCGAAGGTCGTGCCGACCAAGTGAAAGTCGCTAGCGATAATACGATTGTTGCTTCTGTTGAAGGAAAGGTTTATATTGGTAAGGATGTCAACAACTTGGTTTGTCATTCTTCCGATGCAAATGCCCTTCAAGGTGACACCCTCCTTCCCAAGGCTGCTGGTTTGTTCGACATTGCTGTTGCTCCTACAAATGAAAAGCTCATTTATGCTGCAAGCATTGGCACCGATGGCGTTCACGCAGGTGTTTTCGTTTCCGAAGACCAAGGTATGACCTGGAATACGGCTTTGCCCAATGTGCAATCCACTCAGGGACACAATCTCTATGCTGGTTATGGTCTCTTTAACCATGGCTTGGTCGTTGACCCCAACAACGATGAAATTGTTTACATTTTAGGTCATCAGATCTGGAAACTCCAAAAACCTACTATTGCTGGTTACTACATTGCTGAGCAAATCACCTATAATACGGTTGTTTACGATGCCTCCTATGCTCACGTTGGTTACCATGCCTTAGTGTTCAATCCGAACGATGCCAACGAATGCTATGTGGGTACCGATGGTGGTATCTACAAAGGTACGGGCAGATTCGTGTTTACCAACTGCAATAGAAACTATGTCACAACCCGTATGTTCAGTGTTGCCTATTCAGGTAATGATACCAGAGTTTTGGCTGCTGGCCTTGACCATGGTACCGTTTTGATTGAAGGTGATGCCACAAGCAATAACATGAGTACAGGTTCCTGGATCAATCCTTCCGATGCCGCCAATATGGGTATGTTCGACGACACTTATCATGCTGGTCCTTGCGCTATCTCGATGGTGAACCCCAACACGTTCTTCGTGACCTACAAGAGTGGCGGCCTGCAACGTACGGAAACCGCTGGTGAGGACTGGGTTTCAACCAACTTTACTAGCAGCATTTCCTATAGTACCTCTTCATTCCGTATGCCAATCGTTCTTCTTGAAAACTTTGACGATGACCTGAATCCTACGACGGTTTGGTTCCATAATGAAGATTCACTGGCTATTCCTGGCGGTACCGAAGTTCAATGCATGAGTGAAAACAATTTCCCGTTCAACTATACGTTGGCTCATTCCCTTGCCGCTGGTGACTCTATCGAAGTCCACGATCCTATCAGTGCTAGATTCTTCTTTGCTATCAACGATGCTTTGTATGTGACACGTACTCCTTTGAACTTCAGTGTTGAAGCACGATGGAGCAAGGTTGCTGACAAGTCTCACATGGGATTTGCTGGCGAGCCCCTCTGCATGGGCATCTCCGCTGATGGTGACAACATGTTTGTGGGTATGAAGAACGGTAAGTTCTACCGCGTTTCCAACCTCAACACTGTGATTGATGAAACTTCGGGTACCATCACGGATTCCCTCTTCGCTGTCACTAATACTGAGATTACACTTCCTATCAATGGTCAGTGCATCACTTCAGTTTCGGTTGATCCTCGCAATCCTAATAAGGTGGTTGTCACTTGCGGTAACTACGGCAATGAAAACTATGTGTTCTATTCGACCAATGCTTTGGCTGACGAGCCTGTGTTCAACTCAGTGCAAGGCAACCTGCCTCACATGCCTGTCTATTCCTCGCTGATCGAGATGGCTACGGGCGATGTCATCATTGGTACCGAACGTGGTATTTACAGAACTAAGAACATCGCTGGCGCACAGTGGACAGCTGATAACCACATGATGGGTGAAGTTCCTGTTATGGAACTGAAGCAGCAGCTCCTCTATCATGAGGATGAAGTGACCATCAATGTCACTGAGGATGGTGTCTTCGTGACGGAATTCCCCGGTGTTCACAATACGGGTGTCATCTATGCCGCTACTTATGGCAAAGGCGTGTTCCGCTGCGAGAACTACAAGAAAGAGTTTGAGGCTGTTCCTGAGACTCCTGCTGTTGTAGAGACTGTCACGGTCAACATGTATCCTAACCCGGTTCGTGGCGAGGCTACGGTCAGCTTCAACATGGTTGACAATGGAAACGTCAGCTATCAAGTGTTTGACCTCTCCGGCCGCATGGTGATGAACCAAAATGCAGGTCGCTTCGCTGAAGGTCAGCAAGAGATTAGAATCAACACGGAGAACCTCAGCACGGGTTCCTACATCCTGCGTCTCAACCAGGGTGCCAACACTTCCTGTGTGAAGTTCTTGGTTTACTAATCTAACCCAGTTATTCACAAAAGGCTGCCATGTTTAGCATGGCAGCCTTTTTTTTGTGCTAAAAGTGTCCAAATAATCCACAAATTGTACCTTTTTAGGATACTATTTTGCTAAGGGTATTTGATGGTTTGCGTGTCTTAAAGATGTTAACCAATTAGTTAAAACGCGTTTTATTATGTTTTTTCTGCCATTTTATGGTATTATTCCTATTAATGGATTAGTAGTGGCTGTTGCCCCAAGCAACGGTGTAACTAATACTAGTATTAATTCAATTCACTTAATTATTCACCAAATCAATTCATTATGAAAAAGAAAGTATTTTCTTTGATGATGACGCTTGTGCTTGCCTTTATGGGCGTTGCACGAGCAGAGATTGTTGAGATTGGTGACGGAGGCACTACGACGAACTCGTATCTGCCGAGTTACTCATTCTACAACTATTCTCTGTCGCAGCAGATATATTCTGCTGACGAGATTGGCACTGCTGGTACGATCAACAGCATTGCCTTCTACAATGGTGGGTCGGAGAAAACCCGTACCTACGATTTGTATTTGGTCAACACGACCAAGAACGTGTTTGCCGACAACTTCGACTGGATCCCGGTCACGGCTGCCGACAAGGTGTTCTCGGGCGAAGTGACCATGGTTGCTGGTGATTGGACGACCATCACCTTCGACACTCCGTTTGCATACGACGGTGTGAGCAACCTTGCTGTTGTTGTTGACGACAACACGAATTCATGGTCAAGCGGCATGTCTTGCCGTGTGTTCAACGCAAATGGTCTGCAGGCCATTCGCGTTTACAGCGACCCCACCAACTACGATCCTGCCGACCCGTCGAACTACAGCGGTACGGTTATGGATGTGAAGAACCAAATCCAGCTTGACATTACGGCTGGTGGTGGCGGTGGCGAGACCGTAGAGGTGACGATTGGCGATCCTTCGTCAACGACAACCAATTCGTATCTGCCCACGTACTCTTTGTACGATTACTCTTTCACACAGCAGATTTACACTGCTGATGAAATTGGCGTGGGAGGCACGATTAATGCATTCTGCATGTGGCTGAAGAACACTTCAAGCTATGCTCGTAACCTCAATGTCTACATGAAGGAAGTGAGCGAAAGCGCTTTCGCAAGTGGTACCGCTTGGGTGAGCATGACTGCAAGTGACCTGGTTGCCACATTCACATTGGCCAATGGTATCAGCGCCCCTGTTGAGACGACGGTCACCCTTAGCACGCCATTTGCCTACACTGGCAACGGCAACCTGGTGATCTGTGTCCAGGATGTGACCGGTTCATGGAGCAGCGGTGCAGTTGGCGTTACCATGGCAGCTAATGGCAACCAAGCCATGTATGCCTATCGTGACGGCACCGTGTATGACCCCACCAACCCTGGTGTGACTGGCTACACGATGACCTCCAAGAACGTGGTCAGACTTCAAATTACCACTGCTGGCGGTGGCGAGCAAGGCGACCAGCTGCATGTGAAGTACATGGCCGGTGACGTTGAAGTCATCGACGAACTGAACCTGGGCGTTCGTCCTGCCGGTGCTTGGATGGAACCCTTCAACTTCTTCATGTACACTGAAGGCCGCACCTACACGGTGAACGTTCTCGACTTCACGCCGAGCGACGGTTTGTTCTCGGTTGCCGGTGAGGAACTTCCTTTCCAAGTGGTTCGCGACGAGGATGTTGCCTTGTACATGACCACCAACGGTACCCAAGCTGGCGTGATCGAGCGTCAGTTTGTGGCCATCACCGAAGGTGACCGTGCCGCTCACATCTGGCCTGTCACGGTTGAGCTCTACGCTCCCGAGGTTCCGGATGTTTGGGAACTGGCCTGCGAAGAAGCCACGAGCTTCCCGTTTGTTGAGGTTCCTGCTACGGCTCACAACACCGTGCTGCACAACGACTACACCTTGCCTTTCCCCGAGATTCCGGAAGGCTACGATGCAGTCTACAAACTCGAGTTTGCCAACGACGTGATTCTGAACGCCGAGGTTACCTATGGTGAAAATGGTAAGGTTGCCCTCTATACTGAGGACTTCTACGGCGAAGGCGGCCCGATGGCTACCAACAACTACACTGGTCCTCTCTCTGGCGAAGGCGGCGGCGCTGCTGGTGCTCCATTTGAGGTACAGATTGGTGAAGGTACCACCACGTTTGGCTACTTCCCCTTCTACACCTTATATAATTATAGCATCGCTGAGAACCTCTTCCTCGCTACCGAACTTGAGGAAGCTGGCGTGACCACTGCCCCGATGAGCAGCTTGAGCTGGTATGCCACCAACTCCACTGGCTACAACCAACAGGGCATCAGCATCTGGATGGCCAATGTTGACGATGCTTCTTTGACGACCACATCTCATGTTGTCACTGGCATGACCCTCGTCTACACGGGTGCCATGACTCCTGTAGTTGGTTGGAACGAGTTCGTCTTCAACGAGGGTAGCTTCGCATGGGACGGCCACAGCAACATCCTGATTTACTGCCAACGTAACAATGGCGAATGGAACAGCACTGTGTATTGGGAATCCACTCCTAGCCTGCCGTTCAATGCATCGTCCTATAAGTATCAGGACAGCGCTGCCTACGATCCTACGGTTCCTCAAAGCATGACCACTAGCACGACCCGCCCGAACATCATCATGAAGTCTGTCGGCCGCAACCGCGATGCCTACACCTACGGCTTTGAAGGTGGCCTTGAAGGCTGGACAACAATTGATGTGAATGCAGGCGAAGGTACATGGATCCATAGTGACGACAATCTTGGCCTGTATGACTACACCACATTGGCTCACAGCGGCACTGGTTTTGCCATGTGCTACTCGTTTGTTGACTATGTTGGTTCATTCGACACCGACAGTTACCTTGTCTCCCCACAACAGTATAGCATTGCCAACGGTTCGAACATCACCTTCTGGGCTGATAACGCCAACGACGACTATCCTGAGTGGTTCAGTGTTTGCGTTTCTACTGCTGCAAACCCGACAGCTTCTAGCTTCACGCAAGTTTGGGGCGGTAATGCCAAGGGCAATCGTGGCGAGAGAGCTAATGTCCGTCACAGCAACAACCGTTATGAGAACTGGCGTCAGCACACTGTAGACCTGAGTGCATACGCTGGTCAGAACGTGTGGATTGCCTTCCACGATGTGAACTATGACATGTACGAGATTTGGATTGATGACGTCACCATTAATGCTGGCGGTGGCTCTACACCTCCGACTCCTCCGACACCTCCGACACCTCCGACCCCGGGTGCCAATGTGGTTTACGGTCCTGTCATCGAGAATGCTGCTGTTGAGGCTGGCACCTATTATCTGGTTGCCTCTTCAACCTCACCTGACTTCGAGGTGACGATCAACGGTGAGGCCATGCCTTGCCCGCAAGTTGACGGCTTCGCCTTCGGTCCCATGCCTGCTGACAACGAGGACGAAATCGAGCCCGCCAGCGTTGAGCTGAAGTGGAACAACCCGGCCTACGCCACCGAGTACCAAGTGGTCTTCGGTAGCACCTATCATCCGGAAGCCGGTCATCCTCAGACCATCATCAGCGACTGGCTGCCCGTGAATGGTGCAACCGGTAGCTTCCGTGTCAATAACTTGTGGAACAACACTAACTACTTCTGGCACGTCGTCTTCCGCAATGGCGGTGCCTGCACTGAAGGCGTGAGCAGCCCGATCTGGGGATTCACCACGCACCTGAATATTCCTCAAGGTTTGACTGCTGTTGACGAGACCGTGTTCAACGACGAGACCATCGTCCTGAACTGGAACGCCGTTGTCGACCGTACCTACCGTTTCTACAACGTGTATCGCGACGGTGAACTGATCGGCCACACCAACACGAACCAGATCAACAACTCGACCTACACCGACGGACCTCTTCCGTATAACATGAACGGCTACACCTATTATGTTACGGCTGTCTACGACGAGGGTGAATCCGCTCCTTCGAACACGGTGAACGTGAAGGTGAGCGGCCGCGGCAACGTGGACGGTCACGTCTACGAACAAGACGGCACGACTGGCATCGCTGGTGCCACCGTGACCATGACTGGTCTTGACGAATTCAACGTCAGCCACACCTATAACTTCCAGACCAATGCCCAGGGTTACTACAGCGGTGCTGTGTATGCCGGTTCCTACAACGGCCAAGCCGCCAAGGACGGTTACCAGACCATCACCGAGCCTGTCCAAGGCAACCCGATCGACATCACCTACAATGTGACGACGAGCCCGATCGACTACATCCTTGACGAGAACTTCGATCCCGTCTGCACTGTGATAGCTGAGTACTATCCTGACAGCCTGGATCCTCAGAGCCCGTATGTGAAGGTGTACTGGGGCTGTGGCCTGCCTGGTGAGGAGATCATCGAAGACTTTGAGACTGGCGACTTCAGCATGTTCGATTGGCAGGTTGACCCGACCTATCCTTGGACGGTCACCACGACCAACCCGTATGAAGGCACCTACTGCATGAAGAGCGGCGGCGCTGGCGTTGCCAACGTCGTGAGCAACATGACCGTGACGGTGAACATCCCCGCCGACGGTGAAATGAGCTTCTTCGGCAAGATTTCTTCGGAAAGCAACTGGGACTACGGTTACTTCTTCATTGACGGTGCCCAAATGGGCCAATACACTGGTGCTGGTAACTGGGGTGAGAGAACCTTCCCCATCACCGCTGGTGATCACACCTTCCAGTGGAGATACACGAAGGACGGTAGCGTGAATAGCAATGACGACTGCTTCTATGTCGACTACATTAACTTCTACAAGAGACCCGAACCCGTGCAACCCGGTTGGGTGTACTACGATGACGGCGTGAACGTCGATGCCATCGGCCTGACGGCTGGCGGTTCGTTCTACTGGGGCGTGATGTTCCCCGCTGGCAGCTATGCTGGCAACAGCGTGACCAAGGTGAGCATGTACGACTACTCGGCTCACACTGGTAATATCATGGTCTACCAAGGCGGTGCTACCGCTCCTGGCACACTGCTCTACACGCAGGCCTACACCTGCACTGGCAGCGCTGACTTCATCGAATGGACGCTTAACACTCCTGTGACGATCGATCCTGCTCAGAACCTGTGGATTGTGATGAACAATGACAACGGTCAGTATGTGGCTTCTGCATGCGCCAACACTGGCAACGCCAACGGACGTTGGATTAGCCTTGATGGTGCCACCTGGGAAGACGTGGCCACCTACGGCCTCGACTACACCTGGATGATCCGTGCCTACGTGGCTGGTGCGAAGGGTACTTCTGTCGTTCCTGCTGGTCTGTCCGCCGACATGGCTCCTGCCAAGGCTCCTGTCCGCGTGAAGGGTGAGACCACGAACGCTGGCGTATTTGCCGCTGCCGGTGCCAACACCACGAACAACGTCGGTGTTCCCACCATTGCAGCCACTGGCAACCGTGCCCTGTCACACTACAGAGTGTATCGTACGAACTGCTACAACGACGGTCCTTACACCGAAGAGAACACTGTGCTGCTGGCCACCGTTTGGGTGCCCGACACTGTGTACATCGACGTTGAGTGGGCCGACCTCGAGCCTGGCATCTACAAGTGGGGTGTCGGTGCCGTGTATAGCGGTAACCGCGGTGAGGAAATCGCTGGTCCTATCAACTGGAGCGAGCCTGTCAATGTGAGAGCCGACCGTGACCTGACTGTTGACTTCGAAAGTGGCATGCCTGCTGGCTGGACCGTTATCGACGCCAACAACGATGGCTACACCTGGTGCTTGACCAGCGCCATCCCGACCACGTGGACTTACTATTCAAGCTTGACGCTTGACTGGTACCATGGTGGTTCGAACGCTATCTGCAGTGGTTCTTATATCAATGGTGTGGGTGCCCTCACTCCTGACGAGTACTTCGTCTCGCCGCAGGTGAGCCTCGGTGCTGGTTCTTCAATCAGCTTCTGGGTTGCTGCCACCGACGCCAGCTATCCTGCCGACCACTTCGGCGTATTTGTCTCCGACAACGGTACCAGCAACTGGACTTCGGTTCAGGAGTGGACGCTGGCTGGCAAGAAGGAAGGTATGATGGGCGGTTCTGCTTCGCGTAATGGCGAAGGTCTCAGACTCGGCACTTGGTACAACTATACTGTTGACCTGAGCGCTTACACCGGATCGTATGTCGCCTTCCGTCACTTCAACTGCTACGACCAGTACATCATGGTTTTGGACGACATCACCCTCATTGAAGGTGCCAGTGGTCCTACGCCTCCGACTCCTCCGACTCCCGGCAGCAATGGTCTGCAACTGCCTCGCGAGAGCGAGATCGTGTGGTCGAACTGCCTCGATAAGGACATGTACCTTGCTGATGGTGATGTTACCGTTAATGTGCTGCTGAACAGCGCCGACAGCCCGGAGGGCGTGACGGTGACCTTCACGAACCTCAACGAGTATGAGCAGGAGAACTACGGTATCGCCCCGATCGTCCTCGACGAGACTGGCTACTATGCGTTCGAGAGCTTCCGCAGAGGCGACTACAAGGTGAACGTGGACTTCGAGGGCTATGAGCCCATCGAGGAGAACGTGAGCATTTGGGAGCCTGTCGACCTGCGTTATGTGATGACCGAGATTATCTACGGTGTTAGCGACCTCTACGTCTCCCGCACTGGCTGGGCCATGTGGGAAGGCCACGGCTCCTACACACCTCCGACTCCTCCGACACCTCCCGGTGGCGGCGACAGCTTCGAGTGTGGCTTCGAGAACGGCCTTGAAGGCTGGACCACCATCGACAACGATGGCAACGGCCTCAACTGGGTGAACAGCGTGAACAGCACGAGTGCCTCTGGCTACGACTACACTGGTCTGGCTCACGGCGGCAACTACTTCGTGTACTCACAGTCTTACATTGACTACCAAGGTGCCTATGAGGCCGACAACTATCTGGTCACGCCTCAGAAGTATGCTATCACCAACGGTTCGACCCTGACCTTCTGGGCCGACAATGCCAACGACAGCTATCCCGATCACTTTGCTATCGCCATTTCGACTGCCGACACTCCGAGCGCTGCCAGCTTCACCGATGTCTGGAGCCACCAGGGTGCCAAGGGCGAAGGCAAGGCTGCTGTCCGTTATTCTGAGGGTCGTTACCAGAACTGGCGTTCACACAGCGTTGACCTGAGTGCCTACGCTGGCCAGAACGTATGGATTGCCTTCCACCACCAGGATTACGACGAGTACGAGATCTGGATTGACGACGTTGCCTTGACCAGCGGTGCCAAGGACGGCGACCGTCACCTCGAGTACTACAAGGTGTTGTGCGAAAGCATCGACCACGAGCCTATCTTCAACACCAACACGGTGTATCCGTTCTGCCAGTTGGCTACCGACGAACTCGTCGAGGGAGAACAATACATCTGCAAGGTTGCAGCTGTGTACAGCACTGGCATGAGCGACTATACAGAGTGCGTGTGGGAGTATGAGCCTTGCGAGCACTATGCCGGCACTGTGAACGGCGTGACCGCTGAAGGCAACACTGTCACTTGGGATTATCCCGGCGGCGGCCCCGTGCCTCCAGTACCTGGCCAAGGTGATTCCTTCACCGTTGACTTCGAAGGTGGTCTGCCTACCGGCTGGACCGTTGTCGACGCCAACAACGACGGTTACACTTGGTGCTTGACTAGCGCCATCCCGACCACTTGGACTTACTATGCAAGCTTGACGCTTGACTGGTACCACGGTGGTACTAACGCCATCTGCAGCGGTTCCTACATCAATGGTGTGGGTGCCCTGAACCCGGATGAATACCTCATTTCGCCTCAGGTGAACCTTGCCAATGGTTCGCAACTGAGCTTCTGGGTGGCTGCCACCGACGCCAGCTATGCTGCCGACCACTTCGGTGTGTTCGTTTCGACGACTGGCACCAACCCGAGCGACTTCCAGAGTGTCCAAGAATGGACTCTGACTGGCAAGAAGGAAGGTATGATGGGCGGTTCCGCCTCACGCGACGGCAACGGCCTGAGACTTGGCACTTGGTACAACTACACTGTTGACCTGAGCGCCTACGCTGGCCAAGCCTACATCGCTTTCCGTCACTTCAACTGCTACGACCAGTACATCATGTGCCTGGACGACATCGAACTGACCAGCGGTGCCAAGAGCAACCGCGCTGCTTGGGATCTGATGATGACCTTCACAGCTCCTGAAGGCGGTCACTATGGTGTGGCCTACGACGGCAACAACTTCTATACCTCCAACTGGGGCTACAGCGCTGCTGCCCACAACTTCTACAAGTATGACTTGGACGGCAACATGCTCGAAGGCTTCGAAATCTCTGGTTGCGGTACGCTCCGTGGCATCACCTACGACGGCACGAACTTCTACGGCGTCGCCAACAGCAGCACAGTGTACTGTGTCGACCTGGCCAACCACAGCGTGGTCAGCACCTTCACCAGTGCTTACGGTGCCATGCGTGGTATCACCTACGATCCGGAGCGTGACGGCTTCTGGGTCATCGGCAACTGGAGCGGCAACCTGACGCTCATCGACCGTACTGGTGCTATCGTCCAGACCGGTCCTGCCCCGACGAGCGCTTCCGACCTTGCCTACTACAAGGACGAGAACGACGTCGAGCACGTTTACTGCTTCAACAACGGTACCAATGACGTGGAAGACTGGGTCATTGGCAATAGCTCGATGAGCGGCTCCGTGTTCAACTTCTCGAACGTTCCCGGCTTCGACGGCGGTTCGTCCGGCGGTTGCACTGTCGGCAGCTTCAACGGCAAGATCGCCTTCATCGGCGACCTGCAACAGAGCCCGAACCTCGTTGCTGTCTACGAACTGAGAGACGACAACACTACCCCGACTCCTCCTCCGACACCTAGCGGTGATATCCTTGGTGCTATGATCTTTGTTGACGGCGAATGGGAAGCCTTCGTTCCTGCTCCGACCAACACCTACACCTATGAAGGTGAAGGCAACGAGCTCTGCGTCCGTATGGTCTACAACGGTACTGCCGAATTGCCGAGCAACAACTTCTACTATGCCATGAGCTGCGAGGAGTGCGTTGAGATCAATCCTGTTGGTCCTGGCACTTGCGAAATGCCTTATGTGATCCACTCCGAGCTGGTGGATGAGAACCGTTCAGTCAAGGTGTGGTGGGGTGAAGAGCCCGCTGCTCCTATCAGCGAGTGGTTGTACTACGACGACGGCACCTATGCCACGAGCATCGGTGTTGGCGGTGGTGTGATCTACTGGGGCACCATGTTCCCGGCTGCATCGATTGCTCCTTATGCAGGCACGAACCTGACGAAGGTTGCCCTGTATGAGAACAGCTACAACACCGATGTGGTGACCGTGAACATCTATCTCGGTGGCACATCTGCTCCTGCCACTTTGGTGAGCACGATGAACTACAACCCGGTTGGTGCCGACGCCTTCCATGAGGTGACGCTGACGACGCCTGTCGCCATCGACGGCACTCAGAACCTGTGGATTACGTTCAGCGAGAACGGCACATATCCTGCCAATGCTTGCGCCGACACTGGCGATCCGAACAACCGTTGGGTGAGCTTGGACGGTGCCGAATGGATGGATGTTGCCAGCGCTGGCGTACCTGGCTACGGCTGGATGATCCGCGGCTACGTGACGAACGAAGGCAAGGGCGGCATGGTTGAGAACATCGCCATCGAGCAGCCTGCAGTCATGGAGACCAGCACGGGCGTGCTGAGCCACACCGAAGTGGTGAGCAAGCCTGCCGACCTGAGCTTCATGAACCGTGCCAACATTGTGAAGTACAATGTGTACCGTTCGACCGACCCGGCTGTGGGTTATGTCATGATCGGTGAGGTTGCCGAGACCGGTGCCACGTACTACGAATACATCGACACTCCTGTTGATGGTGGTACGTACTACTACCAGGTCCGCGCCTACTATGACAACGACTGCGAGTCCGAGCCTGGCGTTGCTGCTGACGACCCGAGCCACAACTACGTGAGTGGCACCACCGTCGGCGACGGTTTGAACGAGAACAGCGACAATGTTGCTCTCTACCCGAACCCGACCAACGGCAACGTGACGATCGAGGCCAACGGCATGAACCGCATCACTGTGGTGAGCGTCCTCGGCCAGGTGGTCTTCGACACCGAGCTCAATGCTGACAACTACATCCTGAATATGGGTCAGTTCAACGCTGGTCTGTATCTGGTGCGTGTCTACACTGAGAACGGCGTGACCGTCAAGCGCGTCACTGTCATGCAATAAATGATTTTTTGAAACGCAATCGCGTTTCAAAAAATGGAAAGGCAATCCGAAAGGGTTGCCTTTCTTTTTTTATAATGTTCAAAAAAATTGCAATTCGACTAAGGGTAAAACGTGAGTTGTTAGTCTTATTGATGTCGACAAAATGTTAAACGCGTTTACTATGCATTCCTTTTTTTCTATAATGCTTAGTTATAATGCTGTCACCATGCCCTTTGGCACTGGTGCGTTTCTCATTTATACACAAAGAAACAATTTAATTCACTTATTTACTAACTTAAATCAATCATTATGAAAAAGAAAGTATTTTCTTTGATGATGACGCTTTTGCTCGCTTTTATTGGCGTGGCAAAGGCGGATGTAGTCACGATTGGAGATGGTACGGGTACCACTTACTATGGCCCATACAACTCCCTCTGGGGCTACTCGTTCGTTGAGCAGATCTATTCTGCCGACGAAATCGGAACTGCTGGAACGATTACTTCCATCAGTTTCAACTTGCGTGAAAGCGATGCCTCGCAAACCAATGCGGTGGACGTTTTCATGAAGAATGTGTCGAGAACTGAGTTCTCGGACAACGCTGACTGGGAGTCTGTTACGGCTTCGGACATGGTGTTCAGCGGAACGGTCACCTTCAGCCCAGGCTGGACGACCATCACGCTCGACACCCCGTTCGAGTATGACGGCTTCAGTAACCTGATGATTGGTATGCACGAGTATACCTCAGGTTACAGCACGCGTTACTTCTACTACACCAGTGTTCCTAACGCATTGATTTCGGCCCATAGCGATTCCGCTAATCCGGATCCCTATGACATCGGATCATTCACTGGTACCAAGTATGTGCAGAACTACCGCACTAACCTTCAGATGGAAATTATTCCTGGTGGCGGCGGCGGTGGTGTGACCCAAACCATTACTATCGGTGAGGGTACGAACACCTACTACTACTATCCCGTCAATATGTACTTCAACTACTCCCTGACGGAGCAAATCTACACTGCTGACGAAATCGGAGATGCCGGAACGATCAGTTCCGTGGCTTTCTACTATGACTACACTTCTCCGTTCAGCATGGACAACATTACGATGTACATGAAGAACGTTTCGAGAGAGGCTTTCGCCAGCAACACTGACATGGAGCCTCTTGCTCTCGGTGATATCGTGTGGACTGGTACCCTGTCGGCTACTGAACCCGGTTGGATTACCGTCAACCTTGACACTCCGTTCGCTTACAATGGTACGGACAACTTGCTTATCGCTTGCTTCGATGGCACCAGCGGCTATCCGGGCAGCAGCTACAAGTTCCGCACCACGCCTTGCGACGGCTACAAGGGCATCAACTGGTACAGCGACAGCTATACTCCCGACCCGTACAACACTGCTGGCGGCTATAGCGGCAGCAAGAGCTACACGCAATACCGCAACAACCTCCAGTTGACCATCACCACCAACGGTGGCGGCACTCCTGGCTTTGTTGACAGACTGCATGTGAAGTACATTGAGGGTGAAGAAGAGATTATCGACTCCTTGTATATGGGAGTTCGCCCGATTGGCGCTTGGATGGAACCCTTCAACTGCATCATGTACACAGAAGGTCCTACCTATACGGTGAATGTTCTCGATTTCACGCCGAGCGATGGCTTGTTCAGTGTCGGCGAGGTTGAATATCCTTTCCAAGTGAGAAACAACCAAGATGTTGAACTGACAATCACCACCAACGGCACCGAAGCTGGCGTTATCGAGCGTCAGTTCGTGGCTATCACCGAAGGTGACCGTGCCGCTCACATCTGGCCCATCGTTGTTGAGCTCTATGCTCCTGAGGTTCCGGATGTTTGGGAGTTGGCTTGCGAAGAAGCCACAACGTTCCCTTTCGTTGAGGTTCCCGCTACGGCTCACAACACTGTCCTTCACAACGACTATACGCTGCCCTTCCCCGAGATTCCGGAAGGCTACGACGCTGTTTACAAACTCGTGTTTGACGAAGACCAAGTCTTGAATGCTGAAGTCACTTATGGTGAAAACGGTAAGGTGGCTCTCTATAACGAAGACTTCGACGGTGAAGGTGGCCCCATGGCTCACAATTACTACACGGGTATTCAATTAGGTGGCCCTGTTGCCGCCTATCCTTTTGAGGCTCAGATTGGTGAAGGTACCAGCACGTCTGGCTACTTCCCGTTCTATTGCTTCTACAACTACTCCTTGAGCCAGCAGCTCTTCCTCGCTACCGAGCTTACCGAAGCTGGCGTGAGTGGCGCTCCGATGACCAGCCTCAGCTGGTACTGCACGGCCACCAACAACAACCTGCAGTCCAACATTACCATCTGGATGGCCAACGTGGAAGAAACTGCCATGACCTCCACCACCATGCTGACTGCTGGTATGACCAAGGTGTATGAAGGCAATATGACTCCCGTTGTGGGTTGGAACGAGTTCGTCTTGAACCAAGACAGCTTCTCTTGGGACGGCCACAGCAACATCCTCATTTCCGTGCAGCGCAACAATGGTGCCTGGGCTTCTGGTGTCAACTGGCAAGTGGGTACCCAGAACTTCACCTGCAGCGTTTACAAGTACACCGACTCCACCGGTGCTGGCTACGGTCCTTTCGACATGACGACCAATGCTTACAGTTGCACCACCTCCACCAGCCGCGCCAACATCATCATGAAGGGCGGCAACCGCGAAGGTGTCAACCGCGACATTACCATTAATTTCGAAAACCAGCAGATTCCTGCTGATTGGACCAACGACGCCACCTATCCTTGGACTGTGGTGAGCGAGAACGGTTCCTACGTCATGAAGAGTGGCAACGGTGGTGTTTCCAGCTCCACTTCAGCTATCGAAGCCACTTATACCTTTACGACGAATGGTGAAATTAGTTTCGACCTCTTGTCAATGGGTGAGGGTTCCGATACTTATGACTGGGACAACAGCCGCTTCTATATCGACGGTGTTCAGCAGTTCCGCTATGGTGCTCACGGTACATGGGAAACCTTCAACGCCACTGTGAGTGCTGGTATCCACACCTTCAAGTGGGAATACAAGAAGGATGGTTCCGTGAATCCTACGGGTGATGCCTTCTTTGTGGACAACATTGTTATCACTGGTATGGGTGATCCTCTGCCTGAACCGGAAGCCAACTATAGCTTCGGTCCCGTTATCGAGAACCTGCCTCTGAGAGGAGGCACCTACTATCTGGTGGCTTCTTCGACAGATCCCGACTTTGAGGTGACCATCAATGCTGCCGAAATGCCTTGCCCAGAAGTTGACGGCTTTGCCTTCAACCCGAGCCCTGCTGACGATGCCGACGGCATTGAGCCCAACAGAGTCACGCTGCGTTGGAACATCCCGACCAATGCTACGGGTTGGCGTCTCATCTTTGGTACTACCTACCATCCGGAGCCTGAGCATCCGCAGACGATCATGTTCCCTGAAGATGGTAGCTTCACTACCAGCCTCGCCAACAGCTACACTGTCCACAATCTGTGGAACAACACCAACTATTTCTGGAGAGTGGAGTTCAACAACGACGGTTGCCCCGAAGGCGTGAGCAGTCCTGTTTGGGGATTCACCACACATCTGAATATCCCGCAGAACCTCACCGCTGTTGACCAGACCGTGTTTGACGACGAGACCATCGTCCTGAACTGGAACGCCGTTGTCGACCGTACCTATCGTATGTACAACGTGTACCGTGATGGTGAACTCATTGGCAGCACTCAGGTGAACAACATCGGCAACACGACCTACACCGATGGTCCTCTGGCCTACAATTTGGATGGTTACACCTACTATGTCACTGCCGTGTACGATGAGGGTGAATCCGCTCCTTCGAACACCGTGAACGTGAAGGTTTCTGGCTATGGCGATGTGAATGGTCACGTCTACGAACAAGACGGTACGACTGGTATCGCTGGTGCCACTGTGACGATGGTGGGTCATGACGAATTCAACGCCTCTCACACCTACAACTTCACGACCAATGCCCAGGGTTACTACTCAGGCCACATCTATGCAGGTAGCTACAACGGTTCAGCTGCTAAGGATGGTTACCAAACCATCTACGAGCCTGTCCAAGGCAACCCGATTGCCATCGACTACAACAACACGACCAGCCCTGTCGACTACATCCTCGACGAGAACTTCGATCCTGTTTGCCAAGTCATTGCCGAGTACTATCCCGACAGCCTGGATCCTCAATCACCTTACGTGAAGGTGTACTGGGGCTGTGGCCTGCCTGGCAGCGAGATTGTTGAGCCCTTCGAGACTGGCGACTTCAGCCTGTTCGATTGGCAGGTGGATCCCACCTATCCTTGGACGATTACGACCAATAATCCTTATGAAGGCACCTACTGCATGAAGAGCGGCGGCGCTGGCGTGGCCAGCGTGACCAGCAACATGACCGTGACGGTGAACATCCCCAATGACGGTCTCATGAGCTTCTGGTGTAAGATCTCTTCGGAGAGCAACTTTGACTATGGTCACTTCTATATCGACGGTGTTGAGAAGGTACAATTGTCGGGTGCCGGCAACTGGATCGAGAAGACCTACGATGTCACCGCTGGCGATCACACCTTCCAGTGGAGATACACGAAGGACAGTAGCGTGAACAGCAACGACGACTGCTTCTATGTCGACTATATTACCTTCTACAAGCAACCCGAACCCGCTCTCCCGGGCATGACCTATGACTTCGAAGACGGCACCATGCAGGGCTGGACTTCAGTCGATGCTGACGGCGACGGCTACGGTTGGTATATGGGTAGCGAAATCATGACTGGCCAAACTGGTAACAATGGTTCGAACGACTTCGTGTTGAGCCAGAGCTACTACCTTGGCACTGTCCTCTATCCTGACAACTACCTCGTTTCGCCTCAGGTGCAACTCGGTGGTATCGTGAGATTCTATGCTTGCGCCCAGGATGCCAGCTATGCTGCTGAGCACTTCGGCCTGGCCGTCTCCACGACCAACACTAACCCGAGCTCCTTCACCATGGTTCAGGAGTGGACGATGACCGCCAAGAGCGTTGGCGATAACAACGGCAAACCCGTCAAGGGCAACCGTAGCGGTCGCGCACAGGGCAACTGGTATGAATATACTGTTGACCTGAGTGCCTACAGTGGCATGGGTTATGTGGCTATCCGTCACTTCAACTGCTCCGACATGTTCTATCTCAATGTCGACGATATCACCATTGGTGAACCTGGTGCTAAGAGCTTTGCCTCTGACAGCCGCTCCTTGTCTCACTACAGAGTGTATCGTACGAGCTGCTACAACGACGGTCCTTACACCGAAGAGAACACTGTGTTGCTGGCTACCGTTTGGGTGCCCGACACTGTCTACATCGATGTGAACTGGCCTGATGTCGCTCCTGGCGTCTACAAGTGGGGCGTCGGTACTGTCTATGAGGGCAACCGTGGCGAAATGATTGAAAGCCCCATCAGCTGGGCTGAGCCTATCGCTGTCAGAGACAACACCGCCGACAACACACCTAATCCTGTTCCTGGTGAAAGCACTGGCACTCGTGCTCCTTGGGATCTGATGCACACCTTCAACGCTGCTGAAGGCGGCCAATACGGTGTCGTCACCGATGGTCAGTACATCTACACCTCCAACTGGGGCTACAGCGCTGCTACTTACAACTTCTACAAGTATGACATGCAAGGCAACGTGATCGAAGGCTTCAACATTTCTGGTTGCGGTACCCTCCGTGGTATGACCTTCGACGGCCAGTATGTCTATGGTGTTGCCAACAGCAGCACAGTCTACTGCGTTGACTTGAACAACCATGCTTTGGTGAGCACCTTCACCAGTGCCTATGGTGCTATGCGTTGCATCTCCTACGATCCTGAGCGTGATGGCTTCTGGGTTGTGGGTAACTGGAGTGGTAACCTGACCCTCATCAACCGTCAAGGCGCTATCGTCACCAGCGGTCCTGCTCCGACCAGCGCTTCTGACGTGGCCTACTACAAGGATGAAAACAATGATGAGCATGTGTTCTGCTTCGGCAATGCTGACAATATGGTCTATGACTACAACATTGCCTCCAATACCATCGTTGGTACTGTGTTTAACTTCTCTTCAACTCCTGGTTATGCCAGCGGTAGCGCCGGTGGTTGCCACGTTGCCGAATACAATGGCAAGATGGCCTTCTTCGGTGACCTGCAACAGAGCCCGAACCTCATCGGTATCTATGAGTTGAGAGATGGTGGTGGCGTTGGCCCGACTCCTGGTCCTGGCGGCGACAACCTCAACCAGCTTGCCCTGCCTCGTGAGAGCGAGACCATCTGGTCGAACTGCCTCGACAAGGACATGTGGCTTGACGTCGTTGATGTCACTGTGTTGCTCAACAGCGCCGACAGTCCTGAAGGCACCATTGTCAGCCTGACCAACTTGAACGCAATCGAACAAGAAGCTTATCCTGTTGCTCCGGTTACGCTCAATGAAACTGGCTTCTATGCTTGGGAAACCTTCCGTAAGGGTGAATATGCCGTTAAGGTTGAACTTGATGGTTACGAGCCCATTACTGATACTGTTAGCATTTGGGATGAAACCCACCTCCGTTATGTGATGACTGAAATCCTCTATGGTGTTGGCAATGTCTACGTTTCACGTACTGGCTGGGCCATGTGGGACGAAGCTAACATTCCTGGTGGCGGCGGTGGCCAAGGCGGCAACGGCGACACCTTCAGCTATGACTTCGACGGTGGTATGCCTTCCGACTGGACAACCATCGACGCTGATGGTGATGGTCTTACCTGGGTGTCGAGCATGACTCCTGGTATCTACCATAACAGCGGTGTTAACCTGAGTGGTACTGGCCATAATGCTTCTGAGGCTTATGTAATCTCTGGCTCGTATGCCAACCAGACGGGTCAAGTCCTGTATCCTGACAACTACCTCGTGTCACCTCGCGTGAACATTGTTTCAGGTTCTACCTTCAGCTTCTGGGCTTGCGCACAGGATGCCAACTACGCTGCTGAGCACTATGGTGTTTCTGTCTCCGACAATGGCACTGACTGGACTCTGGTTCAGGAGTGGACGTTGACTGCCAAGGCTGGTGGCGACGTTGTGAGCTATGGCCGCGACGGTAACAACCGTGCCCAAGGCAACTGGTATCAGAAGACTGTTGACCTGAGCGCCTATGCTGGTCAAAAGTACATTGCTATCCGTCACTTCAACTGCTACGACCAGTTCATCCTGAATGTTGACGATGTTGAGTTGACCGCAGGTGCCAAGAGCGATGGCGACCGTCACCTCGAATACTACAAGGTGATGTGCACCAGCATCGACGGCGTGCCGATCTTCAACCACAACACCGTACATCCGTTCTGCCAACTGTCCACCAACGAACCTTACAATGCACCGCTTGTTGAAGGCGAGCACTACCTCTGCAAGGTTGCTGTGATGTACTCCACTGGTATGAGCGCATGGAGCGAGCCTGTTGAATGGGTATATGAGCCTTGCGATCACTGGGGACCTGTCGACGAAGTTACCGTCGAAGCTACCAACCAAGGTAACCACATCGAATGGGTGTTTGAACATGGTTACAACCCCTACGGTGGTGATACTCCTGGTCCTGGCCCGGGTGCTGGTGATGCCTTCAGCGTTGACTTCGAAGGTGGTCTGCCTGCTGGCTGGACTGTCATCGATGCTAACAACGATGGTTACACCTGGTGCTTGACCAGCGCTATCCCGACCACTTGGACTTACTATGCAAGCTTGACGCTTGACTGGTACCATAGCGGTACGAACGCCATCTGCAGCGGTTCCTACATCAATGGTGTGGGTGCCATCAATCCTGACGAGTATCTCGTTTCGCCTCTGGTAACCCTCGCTGCCGGTTCACAACTGAGCTTCTGGGCTGCTGCTACCGACGCCAGCTATGCTGCCGACCACTTCGGCGTGTTTGTCTCCGACGACATGAACAACTGGACTTCGGTTCAGGAATGGACGCTGACTGGCAAGAAGAGCGGTATGATGGGCGGTGCTGCTTCACGCAACGGCGAAGGCCTCAGACTTGGCACTTGGTACAACTACACTGTTGACCTGAGCGCTTACGCTGGCCAGAAGTACGTCGCCTTCCGTCACTTCAACTGCTACGACCAGTACATCATGTGCTTGGACGACATTGAACTGACCTCTGGTGCTAAGGGTGGCCTGAACTTTGCCAAGGGCGGCGAGTTCTACACTCAATATGCTGAAGACGGCGTCATGCTGAACTTCTATGCACTCGATAACGTTGACCTCAGAGCTTACTTGCTCTACACCTTGAGCAATGACAGCCGCTTCTCGCTGGTTCCTGAAAATGAGTATGGCCAATTCGTCCTCACGTCTATGACCAACGACAACTTCATGGAAGAGTTCGTAATGGCTTATAAGAACGCCATTGCCGACTTCAGCCTGCTGAGCAAGGTTGACATCGCCGAGCGTATTGATGAATGGAAGAACAGTGTGTCTCCCACCAACCTCGTCTCGATCTTGATGGATGTGTTGACCAGCAAGAGCAGAGTTGATAATGACCATTGCGTCAACTCGCTGCCGTTCTGCACGTCTGAGACGATTACGTTTGAGGCTGCTAACACCAGCAACACGGCTAACGAGCCTGGTATGGACGACGGCTGCATCGGTAGCTCGTACAATCCTTCGTTCTACCACATGAGAATACATACTGCTGGCCCATTCGTGATCCACATGGAAGGCCACGACCCGAACAATGGTACCGATAGAGATATCGACTTCTGCATGTGGGGTCCCTACACTGAACAAGAAGTCATTTCTGGCTCGGCTTGCAGTAACTTGACTGGCGACAAGATTATGGACTGCTGCTATTCAGCATCCTACTCTGAGAACTGCTATCTTGGCTATCCTGAAGGTCAGCATCAGCACAACACCAGCCATGGTACCATCAACTACCATATGCCTGAAGTGGGTGAGTACTACATCTTGATGATCACCAACTACTCACAACAGCCTTGTGTCATCAGCTTCACCAAGACTGAAGGTGAAGGTGAGACCGACTGCGAGATTGTGACTCCTACCGACCTCATCGGCTTCTTGATCACGCAAGATGGCGAATACCTCGCCTTTGCTGGTCCGGATGACCGCGAGTACACTGACATCGACGAGTTTGGTGAACACGAATACTGCGTCCGCCCGATCTATCCTGGTCAAATGGTTCTGCCTGACCACAACTATGGCTGGTCCATGGGTTGCCCGGTCTGCGAATTTGGTCCTACCGGTGGTGGCTTCACCTGCGATATGCCTTACGACATCCACGCCGAACAGGTGAATGAGAACCGTTCGATCAAGGTGTGGTGGGGTGAAGAGCCCGCTGGCCCGATCAGCGAGTGGTTGTATTATGACGATGGTACCTATGCCACAACCGTTGGCGCTGGCGGTACCCTGTATTGGGGCACTATGTTCCCAGCCGCTTCGCTGGCTCCGTATGCTGGCACCAGCCTGACCAAGGTTGCTGTCCATACTTCGTATGCCTGCTCTGCCACGCTGAATGTCTATGTTGGTGGCGCACAGCCTGCTGGCTCGCCTGCTGCCACGCAGACCTTCACGATGGCTGGTGACCAAGAGTTCATGGAAATCACCTTGAACAATCCTGTTCCTGTTGACGGTACACAGAACTTGTGGATTACCTTCTACCAGACTGGTGAGACCTATCCTGCCGACGCTTGCAACGACACTGGCGACCCGAACAACCGTTGGGTGAGTGTTGACGGTGCCTCGTGGATGGATTTGGCCACTGCTGGTCTGCCCGGTTACGGCTGGATGATCCGCGGCTACGTGACGAACCAAGGCAAGGGTGGCGAACTTGTCAGCCTGCCTGAGTTCAGAGGCAATGTTGGTGGTGAGTTGAGCCACACCGAAGTGGTGAGCAAGCCTGCCGACCTGAGCTTCATGAACCGTGCCAGCATTGTGAAGTACAATGTGTACCGTTCGACCGACCCGGCTGTGGGTTATGTCATGATCGGTGAGGTTGCCGAGACCGGTGCCACGTACTATGAGTACATCGACACTCCTGTTGAGGCTGGTACCTACTACTATCAGGTGCGTGCTTACTATAGCGATGACTGCGAATCCGATCCTGCCGTTGCTGCTGACGACCCGAGCCACGACTACGTGAGCGGCAGCACCATTGGTGACGGTTTGAACGAGAACAGCGACAATGTTGCTCTCTACCCGAACCCGACCAACGGCAACGTGACGATCGAGGCCAACGGCATGAACCGCATCACTGTGGTGAGCGTCCTTGGCCAAGTGGTCTACGACACCGAACTCAAGGCTGACAACTACACCTTGAATATGGGTCAGTTCAACGCTGGTCTGTATCTGGTGCGTGTCTACACTGAGAGCGGTATGACCGTCAAGCGCGTCACTGTTATGCAGTAATTGATAATCGGTTGATTCTGTTGAGACGCACGGCCGTGCGTCTCAACAACCGACCGATGAAAAAAGGAAAGGCAATCCGTTTGGGTTGCCTTTCTTTTTGTATTTTTGCGGAACGGTTTTTGATGGCACCAACGCCGCAAAACAAACAATGGATTTATGACAATCAAGGAAATACAAGACAGCATCGTGGAGGATTTCTCCATGTTCGACGACTGGATGGACCGCTACGCCATGCTGATAGAGATGGGGAAGGAGTGCCCCATTATTGAAGATAAATACCGTGACGAGGCGCATCTCATCAATGGCTGCCAATCGCGCGTGTGGCTCAATGCCGAACTTAAGGATGGCAAGGTTTATTACACCGCCGATAGTGATGCGGTCATTACCAAGGGTATCGTGAACCTTTTAATTAAGGTGTTCTCGGGACAGACGCCTGAGGATATTTTGGCCGCCGACCTTTCGTTTTTGGACGAAATCGGGCTGAAGGAGCATTTGTCGCCCACTCGTTCCAACGGCCTGTTGGCAATGTTGAAACAGATGCTGCTCTATGCAGAGGCATTTAAACTGAAGGAGGGATAAACATGACACAGGAAGAAACCAACACCTTGAAAGAGACCGTTATTTCGGTTCTGAAGACCATTTACGACCCTGAGATTCCTGTCGACATCTGGACACTGCACCTGATTTATGGTGTCGAAGTCGACGAAGAGGGCAATGTGAAGATTGTGATGACCGTGACGGCACCCAATTGTCCCGTGGCAGAGGTGCTTCCCGCTGAGGTGCGCAACCGTGTACAGGCCATCATGGGCGTGAAAAATGTTGATGTGGAACTCACTTTCGACCCCGTTTGGAGCATTGATATGCTCTCCGACGAAGCCAAAGCCGAATTGGGCTTGGATGGAGAGTATGGCAGCTTTTCTGCTTCGGATTTCCTGTATTAAAGGTTATCGTAATTATCCAAAAGGTCTTTCGCCATTCCAAGGAACATAAACGCAACTGCGTTAAAGTCCATGTTGAGGTCCTTGCTGAGTCCAACGCGGTCCTTGAAGATGGCCACGTTAAACCATTGCAGGCACTGGAAAGCGCGGTGGAAATAAAGCCGCTGCAGCTCTTCCTTGTTAGGCTTGCGACCTACGTAGGCTTCTAGTAAGGCTAAGGCTTTGTCAAACCCCACATTGCCATAGCAAGCGATGTCGTAGAAAGGATCATTCATGCCAGCAAATTCCCAGTCCAAGACGTAAAGCTTGTTTCCGTTGATGACGAGATTGGTGGGCTGGTAATCGCAGTGGCAGGGCACCTTGGGTACATTGACTTGTGTGGCACGGATGGCATCGAGTTTCTTGCGGAGGTCGAGGTATTCTTGCGGGAAGACATATCCTGTCTCAAGGCAGTAGTTCTGGTCGGCATCGAGGCGGCCAAAGGCATTGTAGTCGCGGAACTTCAGGTCACTGTTGTGGATCTTCTTTAAAGCCTTCACCGACATCTCGTTGTAGGAGACCACATCGGTGGTGCTCATGATGGTGCCTTCCACATATTCGGCCAACTTCTCGCCTGAGCGGATTTCCACGTAGGTGGTCTCGTTGTTCAATCCCAAGCGGCTGACTTCCTGGATGTTGTCCCATTCCTCTTCACGGTCGACAAACTTCTCGGCGAACTTGCCTGGCACGCGGTAGGTGTATTTTTTGCCTTGGCATT
>JAEEGK010002879.1_pt1 | contig 43115 bp, 40 predicted proteins | sample 8958771 | NCBI WGS metagenome assembly JAEEGK01 (sample SAMN16246547, study PRJNA631951) | gut metagenome | biome: gut microbiome; feature: rumen; material: SC-attached | host: Bos | place: Iran: Karaj | collected 2018-10
TTTCGAGAAGATTGTCGGCGAAACCATTGAAGGCGTAGCGGGCTACGGCGAAATGGTTTCGTTGGCAAGATTCCGAAAGAAATGCCGCTATGGCATGAAAAGGAGATATTATCTGATAATTAGTGTATTTCCCGTCCTAATGGCCGATTTGGGTTAAACCCAAATCGGCCAATCGGGTTTATGGCATAACCCCGACTTAACACAATTATTAGCAAAAAGTAAGTTGTGGAAAATTGTTATTTCTCCACATATCCTCAACTCTCAATTCAGATGAGTGTTTCATCTTACATCTCGAACGGGACGTACAGACAACCCGCTTTGGCGACTATATCTGTCTGCGGCGTGGAGCTCGTTGCTGTGGAAGTACATACTGTACGCGTCGCCCCCATTGTAGGGCGTGGACGCCCAATAGTACCCGTCGCTGCCCACATCATAGACAGTCGTGCCGTTGCGGCGGGCAGCGGCAGGCAGGAACACCGCACCGGCATCCTCCATCTGCGACCACTGGGCAGCGGTGTAGCTGTTGTGTGACCAGTCCCTATAACTCGATGCCAGGCCAGGATTGAACTGAGGACAGCCCGAAGGCAGCGTCCAACTGTCGGGCAGGATAATCAGTCCGCCCACACCGTCAATGTTGCCAGTGCCGCGTTTGGAAGCAGCGTCGGCGCGGGTGTTTAGCAGGTAATCCCATTCGTCATGGGTGAGCGTGCGCCACCAGTGGGCTGTGTTTCCACCGTTTCTGATGGCATTGTACCATGCCCAGTCGGCCCCGGCGTAAGCTCCCGTCAGACCAATGGAGTTTGAGCCACCCGGATAATAGTCCATCCATGAAGTGCTGGTCGACCAAGGCTCGTAGCAACCTGCCCCGCTGTTCCATCCACTGGTACCCCATCCAAAAAGGTCGATCCATCCGTTGTAGGAGGAACTGATGTTACTATTGGCATTGCCCACATATTCGTACTGATACTCTGCAAATCGCCAAGTATTGTTGCTGGCCTTGTACTGCAGGTTGCCCTGCGAGAAACGCACCTGCCGCGTGGCACTCACCGAGAATGAACCGGGCAGCACCCCTTCGTCATCTGAACCGAACTCTTTTTCACAACTTGCCAGCAGCATCAATCCAGCCATCAGGCCGACTATCATTCTTACATGTATTCTCTTCATAATAAATTGATTTTTAACTATTGTTTTTATGCTTTTATCTACTATCGTTCTTTCAATTTCCGCTGCAAATATACAACTTTTTTTCAAACCGCAACCCTTATGATAACACATGCGGATACGCGGCCTAATACTCCTTCTCCAACCACCGCAACAAGAACAGGTCGGCAACAGCGTAGTAGGTCTTCTCCTTGGTGGTCTCGGCAAACACCAGGTCTTTGTCTATCAGTGTCTGCAATTGTCTACGTGCCACAGCTGTGGCACCCACGTCATATTTCTTTAGAAATGCAGTGGCGTAGGGTTGCTCTACAGTTCCTTCTTTGGCCAGCGCAATCATAAAGTTCCATTGCCCTGCCGTCAACAGCTGTTTGTATTGTAGAAAATATGGCTCATTCAACTGTAGCAAAGTGTTGCAACAGTCATTCACCTCGTCAATGCCGATATGATCCGCAGGGAGGTCGTACACCTCGTGGCACAGTCGCTGAGTGTAATAGGTATGTCGTCTTGACCACTGCATTATCTGCTCCACCGCTTCGGCATCAATCTCTTTCCCGCCCGCTACGAACATCTTTGTGATATAGTTGCCATACGACTCAGCAGCTATGGTCTCAAGTCCGAGGAACTGGGTGCTGGCAAAGAAGGGGCGGCTTGGATTGCTGAAAATGTCGGTCATCAGGTGCTTGCGACTGCCGCAAAAGATAAACCGCACATTGTGCAGCCGCTGAATATAGGTCCGCAGCAATGCCTCTACATTCTCATTGTCGTACTCCCTCACCTGCTGAAATTCGTCAATAGCCAGCAATACCGGCTGCTGTTGCTGTTCTAAGAAGGTCAGCAACCCCTCCAGCGTATGCTCCTTTTCTGTCTGGTTCTGATAGGTGAACTGCACCTGTGGCGACCCCGACAGCGGGTCAACCCCAAACGACGGTCGCAATCCTTTCAGTATGCCTAAGAATCTTTTCCCCACCGATGACTCTTCGGGGAACGCTTTCAGTATGGCGGTGGCCAACGTGCGGTTCAATTCGGCAAGATTGCGTGTGGCAAATATATCCACATAAATGGGCTTAATCTCGCTCCCGATGCCCGCCAACTCATCCATCAGCCGAAATATCAGCCCCGTCTTGCCCATACGGCGTTGGGCGATAAGGGTTACATTGACATTGTTTTCGGCAAATCTTAGCAGCTCCGCCAACTCTTTCTCGCGGTCGCAGAAATACTCCGCACCCGCGTATCCATTGAAAACAAAAGGGTTATCCATATTCTTCTTCATTAATTCCCACTGCAAATATACAACAAAATCCCGACTTAGCAAAATGTTATTAGCAAAATGTTAAGTCGTAGTATATGCAATGGAATCTGACAGATAAACCTTATGCTCATCTGCATTAGTGTGGTTGATGTCGTTTCTGACTATCTTCATCTTGACCATTATCTGATTTCAGAGATTGAAATTGCGAACCTCTCATTATAATTGTGCAAGGCTGTGTACTAAAAAATAGTAGCTACCTATATGTATACAAAAGTACTTTAACAAATAATTATTAAAGTGGCTGGGCAATAAAAACGAAAACGTCACGTTACTGAAAGAAAATTACTAATTATGGCGACATTGACATTGCATTATGATGGGCGCAACAAGACAGCCCGCTGCATTGTGGAAATGCTCCGCTCATTAGACATCTTCCACATCACTGAGCAACCCACCAGCAAGGGCAGCTACCAACTCTCGCAGGAAGACATTCGCGCTGGCCGTGTGGAGACTTTCGACTCGTCGAGCGACATGTTCCAGTCTTTAGGTATTTGATTTTCACAGGCACCGGCAGCCATGCCGATTTGTTTTGATTGAGGATTTAAGCCTCTTTTATCTCTACCTCTGTCGGGATTCTCGACAGAGGATTGCTGATATATATGAGGAGTGTTTTGCAACTTTTTGCAGCTCAGCTTGTGCATTAGTGCGAGCCTAATAAAGTAGATTGTGCCGTCATAAAAGAAATCAAAACAGTGCCTATCTACCCATTTCTTATTTCAGAAAAGTGCCGTAAACGGAAAAAATGTAAAATATATTACACAGGATGACTAATATAAATACACACATAATTATATTCAAGTCATTTTTTTATATTATTGTAAATCAGTTTTGCTATAATGATAATTGTTTTGAATTGTCATCAATTAAAAAATAATTTGTATCTTTGCACCTGTTTTAGAAATCTTCCGCAAACGGAAAAAATGTAAAATAGGTTATCATCATGTATTTCTCACGACAGCGTTATCTCAACAAACTCATTGCTCACAAGAATAACCATTTAATAAAGGTTATTACGGGCATCCGTCGTTCAGGAAAGTCGTTTCTGCTGTTCGATATTTTCTATAAGCACTTGAAAAGCGAAGGCATTACCGATGACCACATTATTCGTATAGACTTGGAAAACCGTCGAAACAAGTCCCTTCGTAATCCCGATGCACTTATTGCTCACATCGACGGTCTGATGACCGACAAGGACACCTACTATATTATGCTCGACGAAGTTCAGATGGTTCCGGAATTTGAAGATGTCCTCAACAGTTATACCAAAATAGACAATGCCGATGTCTATGTGACGGGAAGTAACTCTAAATTCCTTTCTCGCGATGTCATTACCGAGTTCCGCGGACGCGGCGATGAAATACACCTCTATCCGCTCTCTGTTGCAGAGATAGCTGAGGCTGTTCCTCAACTTGGTTGGGAGCAATTGTGGCAGCAGTACCTCACCTATGGTGGGTTGCCTTTCACCGTGCAACTCCAGTCTGACAATGAGAAGTCTTCCTATCTCAAACAGCTGTTTCGCGAAACCTACCTACGCGACATAAAGGAACGGCACAACGTCCGCAACGACATGGCGCTCGAAACCATTCTTGATATATTATCCTCCTCTGTCGGGTCGCTGACCAATCCCTCGAAACTGGAACGCACTTTCAACAGTTTGAGCCGCACAACTCTGTCATCCGCCACCATCAAGGAATACCTTAGCTACCTTGAAGATGCCTTTCTCATACATCGTGCCATGCGGTTCGACATAAAGGGTAAGAAATACATCTCAACACCTTACAAATACTATTTCAGCGACATCGGGTTACGCAACGCCCGCCTCAACTTCCGGCAGATAGAAGAAACACATATCATGGAAAATGTCATCTATAACGAACTTCTCATGAGGGGTTACAACGTTGATGTTGGGGTGGTGGAAATCCGTCAGGGCGACGACCGCAAGCAAATCGAAATAGACTTTGTTGTCAACCGAGGGAGTCAACGCTATTACATCCAATCCGCCTATGCCATTCCATCCGAAGAAAAGTGGAGACAGGAAACTAGACCGTTGGAAGCTGTAGGTGACTCATTCAAAAAGATAGTCATTGTCAAGGACGACATTCTCCTGCGTCACGACGACCGTGGCATCACCACTCTTGGCCTCCGCCAGTTCCTCCTTGACGAGAACAGCATAAATCTCTAGTCCTTATGTAATATACGTATAAATAAAAGGACGCTGCAAACAACCCTTGTAGTGTTCTTTTGACATAAGAGTGCTCTGCACCCGCGTATCCGTTGAAAACAAAAGGGTTATCCATATTCATCTTCATTATTTTCTACTGCAAATATACAACAAAAAACCGACTTAACAAAATGTTATTAGCAAAATGTTAAGTCGTAATATATGCAAAGGAATCTGGAAGATAAAAAGAGCCCCTGCCGCAGTGGCAAGGACTCTCCTATTATTTCTTGCCGTGGTGGACTTACTATCTGCCAGCACCCAATCACTCCTCTGCAACGTGAGGCAATGCCTCATCTTTGAGGACATATTGAGGCACACCATACTCATACAATGTGTCGGAAGGCAGGTCTATGCGGTCGTTCCAATATACACAGGTACGGCTGCTATCCACCCGTGCCTGCTCCCAAAGATGGGGAATCTGCTTCAGCATACGAAACTCATCAACCTGCTCAATATCCTCACCCACATCGTACACCACCTCCTTCCCGTCGTCAAACACAACCGAGAGTCGATAATTAGGCAAAGTCTTAATGCCTTTTATGCGCGGAAGAGTATCCATTATTCTAAAGGTGGCAGTTTATGTATTTGTTGTGTATTCCACATATCGATAAGTGATTTGGCGTTAGCACGCAACCATTCTTGAACAAGACGCTGCGCTTTCTCGGGCAGATCACCAAGAGTCATCTCAAAAGTGAAAAGGTCAAACACCCCCACATATTCATCATAGATTGCATGAATATGAGCCGGTTCGTGTTCTTTCGGCTTGAAGAACATCTTGATAATAATCCCATAAAAACGACTAATCTCAGGCATATCATCCGACTTTTTCAAAATGCAAAATTACACATTATTTTCCATTCATCAAGAAAAGTAACAAGAAAAGAGTCCCTGCCGCAGTGGCAAGGACTCTCATTTGTTTCTCTCAGGCAGCGGAAACTGCCTCCGACAAAATATAAAGTGGGCCATTCCCCGCTTAGCTATCAAATGAGGTTCTGATTCTTATTTCATCCAGCACGAGGCGCACTGAAAACCCGTAGCCGAAGGGAAGTTGAACTATCTCCCCCCATACTGAGAAAAAATTTCTATCGAAAAAAATGTACAAGTAGCTATGGCTATACCCACTACACCCACTTGAACTCCAATATTTGCCACCTTCACCCACATCAACGACATCTGTGAGGAAGCGGCCACCAGCCGCAGGCAAGAATACCGCACCGGCAGCCTCCATCTGTGACCATTGGGCAAGAGTGTAGCTATTGCGTGTCCAATCATTATAACGCGATGCAAACCCCGCAGTGAACGAACAACCCGAAGGCAGTGTCCAACTATCGGGCAGGATAATCAATCCGCCCACACCAGCAATGTTGCCAGTTCCAAGTTTGTCAGAGGCATTGGTGCGTTCTTCAAGCAGGTATTCCCATTCTGCAATGGTAAGCGTACGCCACAGGTTGGTGATGTTGCCACCATTGCTGATGGCGTTGCTACCCCATTCTGAGTAGGATTCGCTATACCAGTCAAAAGACTCTGTGGGGTGATTACCCGTGCCCCAGTTGAACAAGTCTATCCATCCGCTGTAGGTAGAGCTGATGTTACTATTATCATCGCCCACATAATCGTATTGGTGCTCTGCAAATCGCCAAGTGTTGGTGCTGGCCTGGTACTGTAGGTTGCCCGGTGAAAAGTGCACCTTCAGTGTGTCGCTCACTGAAAAAGTACCTGGAAGACTCCTGTGTTTTATTACTTCAGTGATATTTTCTTTTTTGCAGCTTGCCAGCATCATTAATCCAGCCATTAGGCCGACTACCACTATTGCATTTATTCTTTTCATAAAACTTATATTATTGTTTTTAATAATAAACATTTACCACAGTAACATCTCAAATCACATTTTGACGCTGCAAATATACAACTTTTTTCTCATACTGAAACATTTTTAACAAACGCCGGATTTGCCTTTCCTCTTGGTGGGTTCCGGTTTCAGTCCGTATCCAACCCGTTTTCCACTTCCGATTGTCAAAGCTTCGCTTACTGTTCAGCTTCTCTTCACCTATTAACAAGCTCTTCTTCACCAGAGCAGTGGAAATATGCCTATTAAGGAGTTGGTTTGAGCTGAAAGGCAAAGGGAGCAGGATGTGAGACGGGAAAAACATGATTGGAGGTCAGGGCTATTCCTAGAAGCACATGTATCCATTAAACCCAAATCGGTCATTAGGGTTAGCGTTGTTTGGAACTTAAAAGGGTACAATCCATGTCGATTTTTGTACTTTTCACGGTACAATTTTGTGTCTTTACACCGAAAGAGAACACAAATTGCAAGGTTTTATTCATTCTTTAATTAATGGTAAAATCGTGATAATTCGTGTAATATATTATTTTTCTCGCCGCGTCTGCGTATATGTTATGAAATTTGTGTAAATTTGCAAGCAAAACAACAAGGATTGTCACCCAATCCATTTATATTATCAAACACATACATGTTAGAAAGATTATATCAGACCTATCTGCAATCCCGCACCGTCACTACCGACTCGCGGCATATTACCCCCGGCTGCCTCTTCTTTGCCTTCAAAGGGGAGACCTTCGACGGCAACTCCTTTGCCCCACAGGCCCTGGAGCAAGGTGCTGCCCTATGCGTAATCAGCAACCCGGACTTCAAAGTGGACGACCGCTGCATAGTGGTGCCCGATGTACTTACCACCCTGCAACAGCTGGCTGCACACCACCGCCACCAGCTGGGCATCCCCTTTATAGGCATTACCGGCACCAATGGGAAGACCACCACCAAGGAGCTGGTGCATGCAGTACTGTCCAAACGATACCGCACCCACGCCACTGCGGGCAATTACAACAACCACCTCGGGGTGCCCCTTACCCTACTCGCCATCCCGGCCGATGCACAAATTGCCATCATAGAGATGGGGGCAAGCCATCCGGGCGAGATAGCCGACCTCTGCAACATTGCCGACCCCGACTTCGGCCTCATAACCAACGTGGGCCGCGCACACCTCGAAGGTTTCGGCAGCTTCGAGGGTGTTATACGGACCAAGACAGAACTGTACCGCCACCTGACGGCCAAAGGAGGCACCGCCTTCGTCAATGCCGACAACGACATCCTCACAGCCCAGGCCGCACAATGCGGACTGAAAACCGTGACCTACGGCAGCGGCAACGCCAACACACGCGGCACCCTTGTGGGGAGCGACCCCTACATGCACTTCTACTTCGAGGTGGCCGACAACGTCTATAATGTCCGCACCCACCTGTTGGGCAACTACAACTTTGACAACTGCATGGCAGCAGTGGCCATGGGATTGTACTTCCACGTCGAGCCGTGGGATATCAAGGAGGCCATAGAGCAATACGAACCCTCGAACAAACGCTCGCAGTACAAACAGACCGCCAGCAATACCCTATTTCTTGACTGCTACAACGCCAACCCGTCGAGCATGAAAGTGGCACTCGACAACCTCGAAGCCCTGCCCCAGCCCAACAAGACGGCCATCCTGGGCGGCATGCGCGAACTGGGCAACGACAGCATGGCCGAACACAAAGCCATCGCCGACCGACTGAACAGCCTAACGGAAATAGAGTCCATCCTTGTGGGACCAGAATTTGCTTTCGTCCACAACAATCCCGACTACGCCCGTCTCTTGTGGTTTGCCGATGTAGAGGCCGCCAAGGCACATCTCCTCTCCCACCCCCTGAACCAGCACACCATACTGCTAAAAGGCTCAAACAGCACCCGCATGTGGCTACTGGAAGAGGTGCTGTAGGTCTATTCTCCCGGTGCTGACAGCCGCCGGGTATAGTTTATTTCCCCTCTGTATTGGAGTGGTTCGGCTGGATGACGAATCCGCCGCATTGGCTGAATGGCCGCGAGCCGTAGTAGCCTATGGGGTTATTGGCGATGTAGGACCGGACAATCTGTTCGAAACGTTGCTGCTGCTCGGGCGAGGGACGCTCATCGCCTAAGAAATTGTATAGAAAATAGTCGACATAGCCATCTTCGGCAAAGAACGCCACACAGTGCCCCTTATATGGCTTGTCGACATCAAAATGACGCTCCGCCATCTCGTCCGCCATGCCTTGGAGGAACACCTGCCATGTGAGAATGAATTGAGCCAACTCCTTATCGGAGTGTACCAATCCCCAATCCTCGTACTTTTTTGTAAGTGTGTCGAACGTGAAAGCAGGCTTATATACCACCTCCCTGAGGTGGGTTTCGTCTATGCCGGCCGCACGGGCTTGAGTGTGGGTCATCACCTTCTGTTCGTGTGCCCTGTGGGAAATGGTTCTGACGGCAATCGTGTCGCTTTGGCCTATGAGGTGTACCTCAGGCAAGGGAGCTTCGGGCGGAAGTGTGCACACTTCTACCCCATCTTCGACCATGGCGGTAATACTGTCAAGACTATTATGAGGCGACACAACAATGTATTCCAACGGAGTGTCGAGGGCACAGAGTTTGCGGAACGACGGATTGTGGCGTATATCAACAATCTGGACAGACGTTTGGCGAAGGTAGAGTGTGCGTAGGTTGGGGTTGGCAGAAATGTCAAGGCTGGTGATGCCGGGCGAAAAGACACAGAAGATTTCCTCCAGTTTCGGGTTGTGGCTCACATCCAGATGCCGCAATTTATTATGGCTCAACTCTATCAACTTAAGCTCCTCACAATGGCTCAAGTCTAACTCCTGTAGGGGTGTCTCGATAGACGAGAACTGCTTCAACCGGGGGCAATGGCTCAAATCGACACGCTGCAGTGGGTTCTCGCTACAGATAAGTACCTTCAGACTGTCGAACAATTCCACCCCCTGCAAGGACTCAATACCCATGTTGTGAACATTCAGCAGCTGCAATGCCCTGCCCATAGGCGTGCGTCTCACCACGTCGCGGTGCCACATACGGAGACCGATGCCCTTTACCGGCCACCTACATGGCTCGACGTAACCTTGTTCAATCAAATAGGCACGGAACACCTTATCGGGTACCCGGGTCATCTCCACGGCGCTGCCGCCCTCCAACTGCGGCTGCACCGAGGCGCAGCTGCAGCAGAGCAGCACCAAAGAGACGAAAATGGCAAGTCGCCGCATAGGTTACTTTAATGTGTAGTAGATAGGCATCACATACTTCGACCGTACTGGCTTGCCCTTGAATGTGGCGGGCTGCCATTTCGGCATGGACTTCACCACCCGCAACGCCTCATCGTCGCACTCGCCACCAACACCATGCAACACAGCGGCCTCCACTATACTGCCGTCGGTATCAACGACAAACTGCACATACACCTTGCCCTGCACATTATCGGCCTTGGCCTTCTCGGGATAGACGACCGAATTGGCAACGTAGTCGACCATAGCATTCATACCTCCCGGATACTCGGCAAGAGTAAAAATATTCATTGCATCCTCCTCGTTCCACCAAGATAAACTTGCCGTGTCCTCGCTCCACGCCACGTCGTACCAACGTGCCGACGGATTATCATCGCTTTTCGCTATGGGATTGGCTATTGATTTCGATGACGGTCCTACTAATTCTATTTTATCCTCATCTATGCATTTCATGGGATTGATGATTGCTTTTACTGAAGACCCAAGTCCTTCAACAAAGCGGACGGCCTCGGCCGAGTCGGCAAACACCTTGTGTTTATCCAGTTCCTCGAGCGGAAGCAGAACGCCCATAAATTCGCGTTCCACCAACTGTCCGTCGCGGTAAGTGTCGATGAACGGCGACACCTCATACCTGCCGTCGGGGATGGTGGCCTGCTCTTGAGCAGGCTCCTGGTTCTTGCAATTGGCAAACAGCAGTAATGCTGCCACAGGCAAGGCAGCAAACGCCTTGACCCAGCCTCTGTGGGATTTAGGTTGTTTCATCATGGAAATACGGTTTTTGATTGTTGAAAAATGAAAACTATTGACTATCGGGACATACTGCATCCCGGTTATTTGACAATAAAGCAAACGGAGGTAGCTCTTGTATTCGCCCTCGCCGCCCGATTGCAGTACCGCCTCGTCGGCCAGATATTCATGCACTTCGCGCAAATCGCGTCCGTACAGCCACACAAACGGGTCGAACCACAACAGGCAGCACACCAGCTGCACCAACAGGATGTCCCAACTGTGCCCCTGTGCAGCGTGCAGGCGTTCATGCTTCAGCACCAGTTGCAGCTCGGTATCGGACATACCTCCGCGTCCAGCCACGATATAGCGGAAAAAAGAGAACGACGGCTCACCCTTGTCGGTCACAGCCTCGCGGAAGCGCCCATGGGGGACAAACTTGTACTTGCGCAGTTTGCGCCACAGCACAGCGTAACGCATACCCAGAAGCAGCACACACAAGGCCACCCCGACCCCATATATAATACCCAGCACCTGCCACACGTCAACACCATGTGGGGCCGACACCTCTGCACTGATAAGGGATTGATTATTTATAGATGCTTCGGGTGTGTCACCCAAACCGGATAAATCGAGCAAATAGCCCCCACCTCCTATTGCCGTGGGGGAGTCAACAGCCACCCGGGGGTGCACCAGTGGCAACAACAGGCTCAGCACCAGCGTCGCCAACAAGAAGAACCGGTTCAGGCGCAGACTATGCTCCTTCCGCAAGAGCAAACGGTAGGCAATCCAGAACAAAGCTGTACCGAGAACGGCAAAAAGCAGATAGCGTGTCATTTCTCCACCTCCTTTATCAAAGCGTCAAGCTCTTCGAGCGAAACAGCCTTCTTATCCACCAAAAACGACACTATATTGCGGAACGACGAACCAAAGAAACGGTTTGCCAAATGACCCAAAATACGCGAAGAATAATCGTCTCGACTGATGAGGGGATAATACAAATTGGATTTATTGTAGGTCTCGTGTCCAACAAAACCTTTTCGTTCAAGAAGCCTTACCACTGTAAGAATGGTATTGTATGCCGGCTTGGGCTCCTCTACCGCTGCAACTATCTCGTTGGCAAACCCTTTACCTATCGACCATAGAGCCTGCATCACTTGCTCTTCCGATTTGGTTAATTCTAAATCATCTTTTGTATTCATAACTATAAAATATATTGTATAACTAGTTTTTTAGTTACATAACGGCATCATCATTATATTATTGTCCTAAGGCATATTTTTTTCTAAAAAAAATCCTGACACTTTGATTTATCGGCTAACATGTGCAGCATCATACAGACAACGAGACAAATACAAAAATCAAACTATGCCATATTGAACAGGAGGATAGGCACATATAATAAAAAAGCCCCGCCAAAAGGCGAGGCTATAAAACATTTTATAAGGTCTTTTACAGAACGAAGCGGATGCCAAATTCGTGGATCATATTACCACTGCCACTCTTGTATGTGGGGAGGATGTTAAAGTAGACCTCGGTACCAGGGGAGAAAATGAACCAGCGGCTCTGAGTGCCAATTGCAACATCAAGACGGAAACGATTCATGTTGTATGGTGTGTTCTTATTTATCATTACACCTGGGGTCGCCCCAATATACCAACCGTGTTTGTTGTCTTTGTTTATGTGGCTGAGTTTAATGGGAAGGACAATCGTACTGGTATTGGCAACTTTCTCAGACACATTGTAGGAGTTAACAGTTATACTATCACCAACTATACCCAAGTGACTGTAACAATATATAGCATAGCGGAATCCTATACCGATATTGAAATCCCAACGCTTGGCAATAGGCCGATGGTAATCAAAAGTAACTCCTACGTTGCCGCCAATACTATTATAGTAATTGTTTTTACCGTAGAAGCGACGGTCTGTGAGAATAGAGACAGAGGGATCAGCAGTGAAGTTGGGACGGCGTCCCCAAGCTGTGTAATGTTCCTCACGCTTACGTTTCTTTTCTGCCTTTTTCTGCTCAGCCTTAGCCTTGTTCTCTGCCTTCACTTGCTCACGCTTAATGCGGTCTTGCTCTTTCTTGGCAGCCTTTTCAGATTCCTTTTGTTCTTCCTTGCGCAGTCTTTCCTGCTCTTTAATTCGCTCTTCCTGGGCTTTCTGTTCGGCTTTCTGTTGTTCTCTTTGCAATTTTTCCTGTTCTTTCTGCTGCTGTTTCAACAGATCCTGCTGTTCTTTCTGTTGTTGTTTCAGGAGAGCTTCCTGCTGTTTTGCACGTTCGATAGAGTCATTACTTTGTGCGAAAGCAGTGCCGGCCGTTAAGGCCATTGCGATTAAAAAAATGTAAAATTTCTTCATACTTCCAATTATTTATTAATTTTTTCGATAACGAGATATTGTCACTTATATTGTGCTAGGATAAAAAAAAAGAATTGGTTTCCCAATTCTTTTCTTTCATTGTCGGGGCGAAAAGACTCGAACTTTCGACCCCTTGCACCCCATGCAAGTGCGCTAGCCAACTGCGCCACGCCCCGAACAAATGTGCTTCGATATGTGTTTCTCTCACTCTCGAAAACGGTTGCAAAAGTACTACTTTTTTTTCAACCGACCAAATTTTTTTTCTAAAAAACCATACACACCCCCAAAGATTCAAATACAATGAATTAATGTACAAACTATTACATCACTTAAAAAAAGTGACAAAAATTACATTCTCACCACTTCCCTGCGCACTATAATTGGGGGTATTATTACCATTTTTGAACGAAATTTGACCATCGGTAGGTAGTACAGATTTAAGATATACATTTAAATTACTGATTCTACGCTCAATAATCATATTATTAAAATCAGCATCTGTCGACTGGTCACAAAATAATGAGAGTCGTGCCTTGACTTTGGGATTGTCCCTCAGGAAGTCAACTATCGGATTCAGTACATTTTCCCCTTCAACCGTCAGTTCTATATCAGCCCCTTGCTGATAGATATTGTCAAACCTTAACGGACGGTTGAACGGTAGACACGAAAGCACCACATCCTGCTGTTGCGGCGTGATAAGTGTATTCTCATTGGTCCGCACAACGGCCAAATCCTGAGCAAATCTAAAATAATTGTTTTTTCCAACCTGAAATACGTAATCATCGTTTGGCGGTAAAAACAATTGATATTTGCCTGCCAAATCAGTATTCGTCTCATTAACCACCCTGCCCTTATGCAGAATTCTCACTTTTGCATCGGCCACGGGATTGTTGGCATCATCAACCACCTGCCCAGAAAGCATCACGCCCTCCAAATCACCATGAAAACTATACAACTCTTCCCTCCCACTCCTCGTCGAGACCCAGTAGCCAGTCGAAGTCAATGTGTCGAATGCCATGCTCACATTGTTCCCTCGGCTGTTAATCGGCTCTGGCAGCTGCTGCACCACATAGTTGTCGAAGATGATATCATCGGCTTTTGCACCAAGCTTTACCCGCACGGCATAAAGCTTATATCCATTCTCCTTTTCCAGAATCCCGTCGGAGGCATAAATCAAATATCTCCCATAAAACACAGGACTCACCTCATTGCCTTGGGTATTGATAACATTTCCCATATTGATGGGTTTCGACCACCTCTTGCCGTTCCAGAATGAAGCCCACAAGTCATAGCCTCCCAGCCCCACCTTTCCGTTCGAGGAAAACACAACCATATTGCCGTCGGCTGAAAACGTGGGGTGATTGATATCGCGGAACCAACTGCGAAGCTCCACCTGCCTATATTTCCGCCAACGCTCCTGCGTATGTACATAAAAGCCATTCGGCTCTTCATCGTACAATGTGGTGTAATAAAGCATACTATCGCACGGATTGCCCACCACATAGTTAGGCATCATAGCCAAGGCCCTGAGGGTGGTGTCAGGTTCCATATTCAACACCATCCCATCTTTAAGCGATGAACTGAACAAGACTCCGTTATAGCTGCCATAAAGCCGCCCGTCAACAACTGACAGATTAGTCAGCCCCCACGGAATCTTAACATTATCCTGCCGCATCACCTTAAGCGGCATCACTGCCTGGGCAGATAGCGACACCGCCAAAGCCAAAAGAATCTGCAATATTACTATGCTCTTTTTTATCATATTCCATCAATTATCTCTCACAACCTATTTCATCACAATCCATCGTCCGGACATCCGTCCCCGAGGCAAATCCAGCCGCCCAATCAGTCAACCAACGCTATGGGAAGAGCATCTTCCATCTCATTGATATAATGGAATGTCAATCCCTTCAAATAGTCAGCCGGTATATCCTCTATGTCGCGTCGGTTGTCTTCACACAATATCAAGTCTGTAATATCGGCACGCTTGGCTGCCAATATCTTCTCCTTGATTCCGCCCACCGGTGTCACCGCACCTCGCAACGTGATCTCTCCCGTCATTGCCACCGTGGGATTAACACGCTTATGGGTAAATGCCGACACCATAGCCACAAACATCGTTATACCTGCCGACGGACCATCCTTGGGCGTTGCTCCCTCGGGCACATGTATATGGATATTGGAATTCTCTATCTTTTCGACATCTATGCCCAGTTTCTCGGCATTTGCCTTCAAATATTCAAATGCGAGTGTGGCCGATTCCTTCATCACGTCACCCAAATTCCCCGTCATGGAGAGGGTTCCCTTCCCCTTGCTGGTACTGGCTTCGATAAACAGAATTTCTCCACCCACCTGGGTCCAGGCCAAACCGGTCACAACGCCCACTTTGGGCTCCTTCCCTCTACGCTCGCTATTGTGTATGGGCAGTCCCAGTATTCCTTTCAGTTCTTCCTCCGACACTGTCTTGGAGTAATCCTGTCCCTCTGCCACCCGCACGGCGCGGTTACGTATAATCTTGGCAATCGTTTTCTCCAATTGGCGCACCCCGCTCTCACGGGTATAGTCGTTCACTATCCGGGTCAACACACTCTTGCTGAACTTTATATCTTTCTTTTGGAATCCATGCTCCAACAACTGCTTCGGAATCAAGTGTCGTTGTGCTATCTCCAACTTCTCTTCAAGGATATAACCGCTCAGGTCTATCACCTCCATACGGTCCAGCAATGCCGGCTGGATGGTACTCAAAGTGTTGGCCGTAGCAATAAACAACACCCTCGACAGATCGTAATCCACATCCAGATAGTTGTCGTGGAAAGCGCTGTTCTGCTCGGGGTCCAACACCTCCAGCAATGCCGACGTGGGGTCTCCGTTGTGCGACATGCCCTGCACTTTGTCTATCTCATCCAACACAAACACAGGATTGCCCACCTTGGCCTTCTTGATGTTCTGTATGATACGGCCCGGCATTGCGCCCACATAAGTGCGGCGGTGTCCGCGTATTTCGGCCTCATCGTGCAGACCACCCAAAGCCATCCTCACATATTGGCGTTTCATGGCCGTGGCAATACTCTTGCCCAGCGAGGTCTTGCCCGTACCTGGAGGTCCCACCAAACACAATATCGGGCTCTTCATATCTTTCTTCAAGCTCAAAACGGAGATATATTCCACAATGCGTTCCTTCACCTTCTCCAATCCGTAATGGTCCTTGTCCAGCACTTTCCGCGCTCTCGTGATGCTCAAATCATCTTTGCTGTAATGTTGCCAAGGCAATTCCAGCAACATCTTGGCATAGTTCAACTCCACAGTATAGTCGGGTGTCTGGGGAGGTGTGTGCTCCAGTTTGTTTATGCTGTCATAAAAAGCCTTTCTAGCCTCCTCGCTCCAGGTCATCGTTGATGCCTGGTCCAGCAGTTTACTAATCTCTTTCTCGGATGGAGAGCCGCCCAACTCGTTTTGTATCACCCTCATCTGCTGGTTCAGGTAATACTCCCTCTGCTGGCGGTCCATCTCGTGGCGCGTCTTGTCCTGAATATCATCCTGCAGGCGGAAATACTCCTTCTCGTCTGCCAAAAACTCCAACAGCAAGTCCGCCCGAAGCTCGTAGCCGAAAACATCGAGCAGCATCTGCTTGTCGTTCACACTTATATCGAGATGCGACGCCACATAGTTTATCAATATCTTGTCACTTCCGATATTGTTCAACGAACTAATCACATCCTTTGCATTCAGTCCCTGCGCGCCGCTTTTCATTTTCTGCAGCTCGGCATAACCGTTACGGATTTTCAGCACCTTATTGTGCAGTATCCGCGGATGCTCGGCTCTCATATTCTCGTTTATCAGTTCTGCCCGGGCTTGATAATAAGGATCCGTAGCAGTTATTTGGCTCACCGAACACTTCATTGTTCCCTGCAACACAGCCAAATGGGTGTCCTGCGGCAACTCTATCACCTTTATCACACGGGCTATTACCCCAGTATGGAAAATATCATCTATTGACGGCTCTTCCTCATCGTTCTGCTGGGCAGTGACTATTATGCGCATATTCTTCCGCTCGGCCACCTTCACCAACGCCAACGATTTTTTGCGGCTGATGCTGATAGGCATCACCACTCCGGGAAACAATACATTGCCCCGCAGCAACAGCAGCGGCAAATCGTCGGGTATGGAATCTTCGTTCAGCAGGAACGACTCGTCCGACTTGGTCACCAAAGGAATTATCTCCGCTCGGCTTGCCATACTGTCAAAACCATCCGAAAGCAGTTTATCTATATCTATCTCCATTGTTTAGTCTTATCGTTTTCTAATTCTTTGTTTATATGCCGGCTCTCGCATACAGTTCCATGTGCCGGCGTTTCATAACAGTTATTATTAGGCTTTATATTATACGCAATGCAATATAAAAAGTTTCATTCTTCTCACTTTCCTTTTTCTTCCTTATCTTCCCTTTTATTCTCAAAATAAATCTCTACATTTTTTATTATCCAGTTGATGAATAATACCACACCCACGGCTGCCAAAGCATAGCGCCACATGCCGTATCCACACAAACATCCCACCGCCGCGCTGCACCAGATAGTGGCAGCACTGTTCAACCCATGTATGGTAAAACCGTCTTTCATTATCACACCCGCACCCAGAAATCCTATTCCCGTCACCACCTGCGAAAGCACTCGCAGATTGTCGTTATTAACCATTCCGCCGCTGTTGATTGCAGAGGTTATCTCGTTCTCCGATATCAGTATAAAAATACAAGCGCCCACTGACACCAACGCATTCACCGCAAGTCCGGCATTGCGCTTGCGCAGCTGTCGCTCCACACCTATGGCCACACCTGCCACCAAGGCGCACAACAGGCGGTTGATAAAGACTTCCAACGGCATAGTTCTTATTCCTTTTCTTTGTTTTCTTGTTCTTTATTCTTCTGTTCTGGCTTTCCGCCCACTATAACAACTATCTCTCCCTTCACCTCTTTGGCCCCAAAATGGTCATGCACTTCACGCAAACTCCCCCTTGCTGTCTCGGCATGCAGTTTGCTAATCTCGCGCGACACGCTCACCTGCCTCTCCTCACCCAGCACCTCCATCAGCTCTTCCAGCAGTTTCATCAACCGGTAGGGCGACTCATACAGTATCATCGTGCGCTTCTCCTCAGCCAACTGCCTCACCGCCGTCTGACGGCCTTTTTTGTGCGGCAGGAAACCAATAAACACAAACTTGTCGCACGGCAGCCCGCTGTCAACCAACGCTGGCACAAATGCCGTTGCACCCGGCAATGTCTCCACTTCGATATTGTTTTTCACAGCCTCTCTCACCAGCAGAAACCCCGGGTCACTGATACAGGGCGTTCCCGCATCCGTCACCAGCGCGGCAGTCATCCCGCTCAACAGACGGTCTATCACGCTGTGGAGTGTCTGATGCTCATTGAAAATATGATATGGCTGCAAAGGTGTAGTAATACCGTAGTGCTGCATCACCACACGCGAAGTACGTGTATCCTCGGCCAATACAAAATCTACCCCCTTCAGCACCTCGACGGCACGAAACGTCATGTCGCCGAGGTTGCCAACGGGAGTGGGTACTATATACAGTTTCATTATTCCTCTTCGAAATCTTCAGGTATCTCCATGTCGTGGAATACGTTGGTGACATCGTCATCCTCTTCCAGCATGCTGATGACCTTCAAGACTTTCCGCATCGACTCTTCATCGATCTGGCGGGTAGTGTTCGGGATGCGCTGCAGCTCGGCACTCTCGCACTCTATCTTCAGCTCTTCCAGCATCTTCACCATATTGCCGAAGTCCTCGTAGGCGGTATACAGGGTGATGTAATCGTCATCCACCTCCATCTCTTCGAGGCCGCCGTCAATCAGGGTCATCTCCAACTCCTCTACATCCATCTCGGGTTTACGCGGGATGACAAACACACCCTTGCGGGTGAAAAGGAAGCTGAGGCTGCCGTTGGTTTCCATTGTTCCGCCGTTTTTATTCATGATACTGCGGATATTGGCAACAGTGCGCATATTGTTGTCCGACAAACACTCGATAAACAGGGCTATACCGTGATTGGCATGGCATTCGAAAGTAATCTCTTGCAACACCGCGGCATCCTTGTCGCTGGCCTTGTTGATGGCACGCATCAGCGTGTCCTTAGGCATGTTGCATCCACGGGCATTCTGTATCAACAGACGCAGGCGAGGATTGCTGTCGGGATCAGGACCGCTCTCGCGAACGGCTACGGCTACTTCTTTCAGAATTTTCGAATACTGTTTCGAGCGTTTGGCATCAGCTGCACCCTTTGCTCTCTTAATCTTTGACCATTTGTTATGTCCTGACATAGATAATTAGTTTTATATATTAATACATTATATATTTTGTGTCTTCATTCTTGGGTTCCGTTCCCTGCCTCAGGCCTGCCGTCCACATAAAACTTGATATACGTTATCGGCTTACCCTCGGTCAGAAACATGCGTTCATAGAAAGTCTGCGTCATCTGGGCCTCCCTCAGGCAGGGCATCTCTGGATGCTCCTCGGCCGGTGTGGCATACAAGTCGGCTGTGGCATACTCCGTTTCATACCCACCCTGGGCAATCACCTCGTTGAGCGTGTATTCATGCAACTCCTGCGAGTCGGTCTTCAGATGTACCGGCGAGTGGGGTTTCAAGAAACTCTTATAGTAATTCAGAAACCGCTCACACGTCAACCGCTTGAATTCCTTCTTGGGCTGCGGGTCCGGAAAGGTAATCCATATCTCCGACACCTCGCCGGGGGCAAAGAACTGCTCTATCAGCTCAATGCGTGTGCGCACAAAAGCCACATTCTTCATCTTTTCCTCGCATCCCGTCTTGGCGCCACGCCATAGCCGGGCACCCTTTATATCCACCCCCACATAATTGCGGTCAGGATGGATACGGGCCAGTGCGATGGTATAGTCGCCTTTGCCGCACCCCAACTCAAGCGTTATGGGATTGTCGTTGCCGAAATACTCTCTCCATTTCCCCTTCAGAGCAAACCCCTCCTCTTTCAGCATCTCGTACGAGACCTGAAACAGGTTGGGGAAGGTCAGATTTTCGGCAAACCGTTCTAACTTATGATGTCCCATACTCGCGCGCTTCCCAGACTCTATTCGTTAAAGTTATATATCTTCACGTCGCTCTTATACCACGACTTGATGTGTTTCTCCATTGCCTCGGCAGCCGTGCGGGTCGGGGCCGAACCCATGCTCACATAGTATCCGCCCGACTTGCTGATAATATAGGCATCGCTGCCCAGTGCCTTCAGCTGGTTGGCGCACTTGTTGGCCGACTTCTTCGATGTGAAGAATCCTGCCACAATGTCAAATCCCTGCTTGCTGTTCTTGAACGTCGGGGCTTCGGGCACCACCTCCACATAAGGCTTGTTGTCCACCACACGGGCTTTGCCAGCATTGGCATTGCCGCGTCCGCCGGCACCATATCCACCACCGAATCCGTCGGGATGCAGACCCAGGCTCACTACCACATCGTCAAGTATATTGTCCAGCAAATCCACATTCATCAGCTCGCCCTGCACAGTGCTGCGGTGCTGATGGGCGCCGCCCTCCATTGCCATGCAGTCGGCATGTGCTGCACCGCCTTCCTTGAATGCGGCATAATGGCGCGTCATCCAGAAATCGTCGTAGGGAAAGAAACGTTTCACGCAATAGCTCTCCACCATCAACTCGTTCAACCGGTTGCTGGCATACTCGTCCACCTTGTTCATCATCGGGACAAAAGCATTGCCGTAGTGACGCTCGATAAGGAAATGATGGATATAGTCAGCCATGAAGTTATGCACCTTCACCTCGCTGTTGCGGATATCGTTCTCGTCGAACTGCAGCAGGCCAATGTGACCGGTAAACTGGTCGCTATACGACAGCGGCACATCCTTTGCATAGCTGCCCACCTGCACGGTGTTGCCACGCATCTGGGTGAAGTAATACACCCCGCAGCCTATCAAAAGCAACAGCAGCAATAACAGCCACAGCCAACCGCGTTTCTTCTTTTTCTCTTCCTTTTCAGGCTTATTCTCTTTATTCTTACGGGCTTGTTTCTCACGTTCCTTCATTGCTTTGAGCACCTCTTTCTCGTGCTCGCGGTTCCGGCGTTCCTGCTCCTTGGCGTTCTGGGCCTCTCTGCGGCTCGCCTCTTCGGCGGCCTTGCGGGCCTCTTTCTCGGCCTTGGCGGCAGCCTTCTCCAGACGGCGTGCCTCTTTGGCATCCTTGGGCGACGAAGGAATCTCGTCAAGCATGCGCTTCACCTCCGACAGATGGTCGGGTGTGGCGGGAGCCACAGGCGGTACCGGTGCGGGTGCTGGTTCCGGCTCAGGGGCTGGTGCGGGAGTCGGCTCCGGCTCGGGAGCGGGCTCAGGCTTCACTGGCTCGGGTTCGGGGTCGGCATCCATCACAGGCTCCGGAGCTGGTGCGGGAGCTGGCTCAGGCTCGGGTTCCGGTTTAGGTTCGGCCTTGGGTGCTGCCGGTTTGTCGAAGGCAGCAAAGGGGTCCTCCACATTCTTAGGAGTATATGTAGCCACATGTTCCAACGGTTTCTCATGTTTCTTGTCGGCATCCAGGTCCAGTCCTTCCAGAGCTGTGAAAGCCACACGGTTGCCCGACATACGCAGAACACCAATTCCCGGGAACTCATGTCCGTTGGGGTCTCTCTCAAGTTTATCTTTCAATGCACCTATATAATTAACCCACATCTGCTCGGCTATGTCGTTGGTAACGCACTCCCGTTCGGCAATCTGCCGCACAATGGCCTTGTTTCCCGAAACGCTGTTACTCAGCGACACCGTGCGGCGGGCCGGATAGTAGGTGCCCGTGGCGGCATCGTGATAAGCACTCACATTGCTGCTCGACAGTGTTCCCATTCCGGGAAACTCAACAACATTACCTTGCTTGATGAAATCAACGATAAGTTCTGTAATATTCATAAAACGTCTTTATTATTATATCTCTTTAATTTTCACCGTACTGCCTTGGAGCAACCGCCCTTTCCGCCTACGGATTGTTTCTCTTCTGCTTTTCAATGTCTTTCAGCCTGAGCTCGGCCTGCGCCAAGTCCTCAGGGCGGTCAATGCCGATGTTTGCCTCCTCTGTCTCAACCACACGCAACGTATACCCCTGCTCTATCCAGCGCAGCTGCTCCAGCGATTCGCACTTCTCCAGCGGCGAAGGAGGCAGCACCTTCAGCCTGTCCATAATGCCGGCACGGAATGCATAAATGCCCACATGCTTGTAGTATTCATGCCGCTCCAGCCATTGGCTCTGCTCCACCCCGCGCATATAGGGTATGGGCTGACGGCTGAAATAGATTGCCTCGCACCTGCTGTTGCACACCACCTTCACATTGTCGGGCGAAATCAGCTCTTCCGTGCTGCGTATACGCGTCTTCAGCGTGGCAATCTGCACACTCTCCTGGACAAAGCAGTTAATAAGCTTGTACAACTGCTCCTGATTCACAAAAGGCTCGTCGCCCTGCACATTCAGCACCACGTCATACTCTTGGCCCTGTGCCTTCAGGGTCGACACCACCTCGCAGCAGCGGTCGGTGCCGCTGCGGTGGTTGCTACCCGTCATCATGGCCCGGCCGCCGAAACCGCGCACCGCCGTCGCAATACGCTCATCGTCGGTGGCCACTACCACATCATCCAAACCGGACATACTTCTCACCCCGTCCCACACCCATTGTATCAAAGGCTTACCGCCCAGCATCACAAGAGGCTTGCCCGGAAAACGGGTCGACTCATAGCGTGCGGGTATTACGGCCAACACCTTCAATTTCGCGTCGAACTGTGGTACGTCAATCATCTTTGCTCTTCCAATTTAAATTATCTTTTTTCCTGTTGCCCAAGGGTGCAAACATCAGTTATATTTCTTCCGAGAACAACGAGTTAATCTCGGCGTCAATCATATTATATATCTTTCCCAAATCCTCCTCGTGTGCCACGAAATCCAGCTTGTTGAGGTCAACCACAATCAGCTTTCCCCGGCTGTACTTCTCAATCCAGTCCTCGTAGCGTTTGTTGAGCCCCGTCAGATAGTCCAGACGGATACTGTTCTCGTATTCGCGTCCGCGCGACTGGATATTGCGAATCAGCGTCGGCACATCGGCCCGCAGGTATATCAAAAGGTCGGGTGGCTGGAGGAACGAGGACACCAACTCGAAAATGTGCTGATAGTTCTCAAAGTCCCTCGTGTTCATCAAGCCCATCGCATGCAGGTTGGGCGTGAAAATGTAGGCGTCCTCATACAGCGTGCGGTCCTGGATAATGTTCTTGTTTTCTTTATGGATATCGAGCAGTTGGCGGGTGCGGGTATGCAGATAGTATATCTGGATATTGAACGCCCAACGGCGCATATCTTCATAAAAACTATTGATATACGGGTTGGTCTCTGTAGACTCGAAAATGGGCCTATACCCATAGTGACGAGCCAACAACCTTGTCAATGTTGTCTTTCCCGAGCCTATATTTCCTGCAATAGCGATGTGCATAACATATCCATTTTAGCCTATTCTTTTGACCTCCAAAAGAATAGACACACTATTATATCATTTTCAAAAAAGCAAATATACAATTTTTTTTTGAACCACTCGAAGATTTTTTCAAATTTCTCATCTCTGCTCCCCGCTTCCCCTTGCCCTACACCGCGTTCCCGTTGGCTTTCCCCCACTTCTGCAACCCCCGCCCGCCCCCTTCTCCCCTCCGGCTCCCCGCCCTATCCATCAACCCCGTCTCCGCAGCCCTTCCGCCTCCGCACTCCTACCACTTCGCATTCAGCCCTAAACAAAACTCTCTTAACCCACATAGTGAAGAAAAGCTTATGAAGGACTTATTAAGAGGTGAACATGAAACGAAGGCGAAAGGGGTTCGGAGTGGGTTCGCCGATGGTTCGCTTTGGATTCAGTATGGGGGCGCCGCTGGAGCGAACCTATAGCGAACCTACACCGAACCCAGACTGGGGTCAGAGGGGTGGGAAAAGGTTGTGGAAATGTTGAGGAAAAAGTGTAGCCCCATCACAGGAGTGGAAGGGATGCGGTTGGGAGGCGAAACAGTCAAAGATGCTACGGGTGACACTCAGTGACCAACCGGGAGGGGATGTTGAATCGAACTGGAATCGATGCTGAATTTATCGGGAATCTATTCTGAATTTATCGGAGCTCTATGTAGATACATTATTTTTCGCACGGGGCACAATATTAGTAGCGGAAATGCGTTATTGGGCATTATGATTAATCGTATAATAAAAACAACTCTATTTTTCGCCTTGGCCTTGATGCTGGCCCTGCCGGCCCAGGCCAGAAAGAAACAAGGCTACGAAATCACCCTCAGCATCAATCACGGCAAGGACACGATGATGTTTATGGGTCACTATTTCGCCAAAGGCAACAGCATTATCGATACCGCCATACGCGACAGGAAAGGTCGTTTTGTGTTTGAAAGCAAGACCGATACTTTGGCGCCCGGACTGTATTTCTTTGCCAACCCGGAGGGCAAGTATGTGGAGTTTGTGGTGTATCATGAGCCACCGTTCTTCAACTTTGTGACCGACGAGGAGGACTGGACCACTAACATGAAGGTGAAAGGCAGCCCGGAAAATGATTTCTTCTACCGTTTCCACCGCATTGACGCGGATTATGCCAAAGATTTGGACGACAAGTACTTCTCGATGGACTCGGTGGAATTCATGGCATACAAGCGCAAACGGTTGTTGAGCCTGGACTCGGTGAAGATTAACATGATAGAGGAGAATCCCTCACGTTTCCTGTCGAAGATGATGCTCGCCACCAAGGAGGTGTATCCCCCAATTGTGGACGAGAAGGGCGACACTCTGAGCGAGGCGCAGCGCAGAGACTACTATCTAGAGCACTACTTTGACAACATCGCTTTGGAGGATGACGCCATAATCCGCACTCCGAAAAAGGTGTTCTACGACCAGGTGATGTCGCTATATAACGAGTATTTGAAGTATGCGCCGCCGTCGGTGATTGAGCATAGTATAGACATCATGATGGAGCGGGCGAAGAAAGCCCCGACGGTGTTCCAGTACCTGACGCTGACGCTGACACAGAAATATTTGCAGAGCAACGTGATGGTGTACGATGAGGTGTATGTGCACATGGTGAAGAATTACTTTGCGAGCGACTACAATTTCTGGTCCACACCCAGCAATATAGAGCAGGAACTGATGCGTGCCACAAAGTGGGAACGCCTGTTGGTGGGCAAGGAGGCACCGGAGCTGATACTGTTTGACACGTTGCACAACCCGCACTCGCTGCATGCTTTGCCTTATAAGTGGAAACTGCTGGTGTTCTGGTCGCCCAACTGCGGCCACTGCAAGCACATCATTCCCACGGTGTACCAGGTGTTTGAGAAGTATCAAGCCAAGTACGACATCGGGGCATTTACCATACTCAGCGACCCCGACGACAAGACACGCGCTGAGTGGCGCAAGTTTATGAAGGACCACAACATGACCAGCCCCACATGGCTGAGTCTGGACGGCGGCGAGGCCAATGTGGATTGGCACGATGTGTACGACATTACCACTACGCCGCAGATATACTTGATAGACGAGGACAACATAATACAGGCCAAGCATTTGGGCGAGAGCAGCGTGGAGAAAGTGATACAGGCCATTTGCGGAAACGGCAACAATGAGTAGCAAAGCCGACACCGGAGGGCAGGCTGTGGACGGAGCAGTTGGATATGGGGAGAAGAGGATAGCGGAAACGGCTGCCGAGGTGGCGGTAAAAGTCTAATAATTATAAAGATGACTGAAGAGAAAAAATACCCTACAGTAAAACCCCAAATCAGTTTGGGATTGTATTGTAAATGGCTGACAGACAAATATCAGTCGCTGGTACAGGAAAATGAGAAGTTAAAAAGACAGTGTGCTCACAAAGACAAGGAGATTGAGAACCTGAAGAAACAGATTGATTTTATCATCGCCAACAACAAGGTGGTCCACAACAAGTACCTGGACGAACGTAAAGAGTTCAAAAAAGAACTGTACAAAGAGGATTTGATAATATCATATAAACAGCAGGTTGAGGCACTGAACAGAAGATTGAAATACTACAGGACAATGAGCAAGCAATTGATTGACAAAATCATTGAGTTGGAACGCAAGAAATCGGAGCAGCAATAGTACTTTCAAGAGATGAATGGCTATCACTGATGACATACAAATGAAACAGAAATAGATAATACAAGAACAATATGAAAAAATTAACTCTTTTAGCCGTTGGCATCGCCATGTCAGCCGTGCTGACGACCGGTTGCAAATCAAAAATGGACAATCCTTTCTTTTCGGAATGGGGAACACCGTATGAAATCCCCGACTTCGGTAGAATCAAGACCGAGCACTACATGCCCGCCTTCAAAGAGGGTATGAAACAACAGATGAAGGAAATCGACGACATTGTGAACAACAGCGAGGCGCCGACTTTCGAAAACACCATTGAGGCTTATGAATACAGCGGCAGCTTGCTGGACAAGGTGGCCGGCGTGTTCTTCAACCTGAGCGAGTGCGAGAACAGCGACGAGATGGAAGCCATAGCCGAGGAGGTGACTCCCCTGCTGTCGGCACACTCGGACAACATTGCGCTGAACGCCAAATTGTTTGAACGCATCAAGACCGTTTACGACCAGCGTGAGAGCTTGAACCTCAATCCCGAGCAGGCACGTCTGCTGGAGGAGACCTATAAGGGCTTTGTGCGCAGCGGTGCCAACGTGCCGGCCGACAAGCAGGCCCGTTTCCGCGAGCTGAACGAGCAGATAGCTTCACTCACACTGCGTTTTGCACAGAATGTGCTGAAAGCCACCAACGCCTATCAACTGGTGCTGGACGAAGCCCCTGCCGGACTGGGAGCCGACCAGATAGCCGCCGCCAAGGAGACCGCCGACGCCGACGAGGCCACCAAGGGCAAACTGGTGTTCAAATTGAACCTGCCCAGCTGGGAGCCTTTCATGCAGACCTGCTCCGACCGCGAACTACGCAAACAGATGTGGGATGCCTACACCCAGCGTTGCAACGGGGGCGAGTTTGATAATACCAAGATTATCGACACGCTGGTGAACTTGCGCCTGGAGCGTGCCAACATATTGGGCTACAGAACCCACGCCGACTATGTGCTGGAGAACTGTCTGGCCAAAACCCCTGCCGCTGTGGACAATTGCTTGATGCAGATTTGGACCCCCGCGCTGGCAAAAGCCAAAAAGGAATGCGCCGAATACCAGAAGATGATTCAGGCCGACGAGAAAGGTGCGAAACTGGAGCCTTGGGACTGGCGTTACTATAGCGAGAAACTGCGCAAAGAGAAATACGACCTCGAGGACGAAGTGGTTCGCCCCTACTTCTCGCTGGACAATGTGCGTGAAGGTGCTTTTGCCACCGCCAACAAACTGTATGGCATCACCTTCCGTGAAAACGACACGCTGCCCACCTACAACAAGGAGGCTCATGTGTATGAGGTGATTGACAACGGCCAAGTGATTGGCATCCTGTATATGGACTTCCATCCCCGCGCAAGTAAACGCAGCGGTGCATGGATGACCGAGTTCCGCGGGCAGAAAGTGGACCGCGACGGGAAGAATGTAATCCCCATCATACAGGTAGTGTGCAACTTCACCAAGCCGACCGCCGACAAACCCTCGCTGCTCAATTTCGACGAGAGCGAGACCCTGTTCCACGAGTTTGGACACGCCCTGCACGGTCTTTTGAGCAAATGCCACTATCCTTCATTGGCTGGCACCAACGTACCTCGCGACTTCGTGGAACTGCCTTCGCAGATTATGGAGAACTGGTGCCGCAACCCACAGGTGATGAAAACTTATGCCAAGCATTACAAAACCGGCGAGCCCATCCCCGACCAGCTGATTGCAAAAATCGCTGCCGCTCAAACCTACGGACAAGGTTTTATCAACACCGAGTTGCTGGCTGCCTCACTTCTCGACATGGAATACTACAGCCTGCTGGAAAAACAACACATCGACCCCAACGAGTTTGAGACCAACTTCTTGAACAGCATCGGACTGATTCCCGAAATCATCAGCCGATACAAGAGCCCCTATTTCCAACATATTTTCACCACGGGATATGATGCCGGCTACTATAGCTACACGTGGACAGCTATTCTCGACCACGATGCCTTTGCAGCCTTTGTGGAGAGCGGTGACCTGTTCAACCCCGAGCTGGCCAAGAAGTTCCGCCACATACTGGAGAGCGGCAACACCATCGACCCCATGAAAATGTATATTGAATTCCGCGGACAGGAGCCCAGCGTCACACCGCTGCTGAAAGACCGCGGCCTTATTTAAGAGAACAATAACCGCCTGTCCGTCATGTATCTGTCCCAACGGCAGATACGGACAGGCGGATTTATAACGAATCATTGATGAAGAAAATACTACTTGCTGCCGCAATATTGCTGATGTCCTGCCAATTGTGGGCACAGACGGGAAATGATACCACCGCCACCCAAAAGCCCACCGGCCCAAACTACGAACAAATACAGGAGGTGCTGAATGGGAAGTCGGGCAAACGGATTTTTTCCAAACTTGTGAAACGGCTAAAAGACGCCGACACCACATTGCAATTGGCCGACATCCAAATGCTTTATTACGGACAAATCTACATGGACAACTACACGCCCGGCGGCCAATTCCCCGAGTTTGATGAAATCAACACGATCCTGTCGCAGAAAAAAGTGTACAGCATGTCGGAGGCAAAAAAGATTGTGTCGCTGTCCAACCAAGTGATAGACCAGTGTCCTTGCGAACCCATGGGCTACTATTACAAATACCTTGGGCAGGACATTCTGTGCCAGCACTATGGCGGTGACACCAATCTGAGGAACAAAACCCAGTTGCAATACCAGATGCTGTTCTATGCCATCCTGTCGTCTGGCAATGGGATGTACCCCCGCACAGCCGTGCATGTGGTAAGCCTGGCGCACGAAAACATACTGCTGAACACTTACGACCTGAAACGTCAGTCGAACTCTTTCAGGATTATCGACGGACACAACTACGATATTGTGGCTTTGGACCGGAACAAGTTCCGGGTGAACTCCATGTTCTTCAACATCGACCCCATTCTGGCTTGGGATAAAATGGTCAAAAACAATGCCCCGCAATCCAATAAGGACATCAAAAAGGTGACTTCGGCAGAGATAGACTTGGGTACGCGGTTCGTTATAGAGCTGGTGAAGACCAAAAAGTCCGAGAGCACCTTCAAGCTCCTCAGCTGTGAGAAGATACAAGACACACTGACCCTTCAGGGCAATATGCTCTATAATGAGCCTGTGCCTTATGGCAGAATCGTGGGATACTTCTGCAAAACCCGCCCCAACCCGGGCAGCAACGAGGTACACACCAGCCTGATTCTGAACGCCAACTACACTGAGGAAGAGCTGTTCTTCGACAGCGAAATACACATCTGGGGCATTCCCGGCTATCACGCCACACCCAACAACGGTCTCTCCAACAACTGGCAGAGCCTTGAATGGAACGACGAAATCGCCACCATCCGGATAAGCAATATCCGAACCCAGAAATAACAGTTAGCCTATACAAATCAATAAACAATATAAACAAAAAAGTAGACATATTATGGAAGACAATGTTCGCAAACTTACTCGCAGCACCACCGAACGCCGCATTGCCGGTGTTTGCGGAGGAATAGCAAAATACCTGAATGTCGATGTCACCGTGGTCAGAATTCTATTTCTGATTGCCTTGCTGTGCGGAAGCCTTGGTTTCTGGGCATACCTCATCGTGTGGATTGCCGCCCCCGAGGACAACCGCCTGCACCAATAACAGCCATCCCGCCCAAACGCCATCGGGGTCCGTCCTGTGGATTGGGGAAGGAGTAATGCATAATGCCGCCAACCAAAGTTGCCTGTCGCGGCCTACTTTCGAATAGCATGAGCTTACAATCCCTGCGTCCCATCTATAACCGCAAAAAACTCACACCCCGATGTTCTGAGCTTTCGGCAAACAGGAACAACCAAAAGGCCGGAGTCGCAACACCATTGCTTCTCCGGCCTTTCTCATCAGTCCGACACCCGGCAGACCGCAGGAACGATGTCCCGGCCTATCTGTTCATCAGTCGGCTCTCACCCCACGAGTACTGGGGATAAGCCTTCTTGAGGTCGACGGCAGAGCCGTTCACATTACTTCCACCGCTGGTGGCAAACACACAGAGCGTCTTGCCAGCCAAGTCGTGTGCCTCGATGAAAGTATTGATAATTGTAGGAGCTGTGTACCACCACACGGGGAATCCAATCCACACAGTGTCGTAGTCGGCCATTTTGTCGCAGGTGGCGGCAATGGCGGGACGAGAGCTCTTGTCCTTCATCTCCACCGAGGAACGCGACTGCTTATTGGTCCAGTCGAGGTCGGCCGAAGTGTAAGGCTGAGCGGGAACAATTTCAAAAAGGTCGGCATTCTTCTCTTTAGCCAGACGCTCGGCAGCAGCCTTGGTGGTGCCTGTTGCCGAGAAATAAGCTACAAGTGTTTTCTTCATTTTCGGGGTCTCCTTGTTCGTTGAATTACTGTTACTTTGATTACTTTGGGCGCAAGCCGACATACCGAATAGCAGCGCGGCGGCGCACAGGAACGTTGTAAAATGTTTCATGGTTTATTTAAGATTTGAACGGAAAAACTCTTCTATCTTGTCGTAGGGGATAACACCTGCCACATCGTCATAAAGGTCCACGTGTGTAGCTCCTGGAATAATCATTATCTCCTTGTTCCCCACCGTAGTACTCTTGCCTTGAGGATTCACGCCAGTCATCTTCTCGAAAGCATATTCGCTGAAATAGCGGCTGTGCGCCTTCTCACCGTGCACCAGCAACACCGGAGTCTCTATCTCTGCGGCCCAGGCCAACAGCGGCTGGTTCATGAACGACTGTGTGCCAATCAGATTCCAGCCGTCGGTGCTGTTGCCGCTACGCTCATGATAGCCACGGGGACACTTATAATAAGCATGATAGTCCTTTACAAACCACGGAGCGTCGTCCGGCAGCGGGTCTACCACCCCACCCTGACGGCCATAATCGCCCGTGCGGGCAATCTCGGTGCGGGCCTTGGCCAAAGCCTTACGCTGCTCCTGACGGGCGGCGGCATTGTCCGTACTTCCAAAATAGCCCTCCGAGGCAATCTTGCTCATATCGTACATCGTACTGGCAACGGTGGCCTTGATTCGGGGGTCGAGAGCGGCAGCGTTCACCGCCATACCGCCGAAACCGCAAATGCCTATAATGCCAATCCGCTCGGGGTCCACATTGTCCTGCACACTCAGAAAATCAACTGCGGCAAGAAAATCCTCGGTGTTGATGTCGGGGCTGGCAGTGCGGCGGGGTTCCCCGCTACTCTCGCCCGTATACGAAGGGTCGAAAGCCAATGCCACGAAACCGCGCTCGGCCATGTGCTGGGCATACAGGCCCGACGACTGCTCCTTCACGGCACCGAAAGGTCCGCTCACTGCAATGGCCGCCAACTTACCCTCATACTTCTTGGGCGTGTACATGTCGGCCGCCAGTGTGATGCCGTAGCGGTTGCGGAACGTCACCTTGCGGTGATCCACCATGTTGCTCTGTGGGAAAACCTTATCCCACTCCTGTGTCAATTGCTGTTCCATATTATTCTGTTTTTTATCTAATTCCTTGTTGCAACAACCCGTTGCCATAGTAGCCAAAACAGCTACTAACAAAAAGCTTTTCAGTATTTTACTCATCTCTATTACTATTTATAATCCATCTGCAAAGATAACAAAAATCCGCAAAACACAAACTCCAGTCCATATTATTAAGAAAAAAATAACGAATCCACTATTCGTCCACCCCTCATCGAGTGTCAATTTTTATATGTATCTTTGCAAATTGGCAGCGGCCCCATCCCGCCCCAACTAATGGCACATATCTCACTAAATGCCAATACACAAACCGCAAACATTTGCCTCACACAAACCCCGCCATGCTGCCGCCACACCTTACTCACAAAACAATAATCCACATGAACCCCACACCCGAAATACAAGATACCCCTTCCACCGACCGCCACAACATATTGGGCACAACCAACCGCAGCCAGTTCCGCCAATGGCTTTCAGCCAACCATTCCAGCCAGCCGGAATGTTGGGTGGTAGTGAAACGTGGCCGCCCCACCGACGACAAACACTTCTGGTATCTCGACGCGGTGGAAGAGGCCCTTTGTTTCGGATGGATTGACAGCGTGTCCACACTTGTGAACGGCGTTCGCATGCAACGTTTCACACCCCGCAAGAAACAAAGCCCCTGGACCGAACTGAACAAAGAGCGGGTCCGCCGGCTGGAAAGGCTGGGGCTGATGACCGATGCCGGCCGGAAGGTGCTGCCGCCCATGGGACCTCGCAGCTTCAAAGTCGACCCCGACATCGAAGCCGCCATGAAAAAGCACCATGTATGGTCGCGTTTCCGCCAATTCCCGCCTCTCTACCAACGCATCCTCGCCTACAATGTGGCCTTCTTCAAACACCGTGACCCCGACACCTATACCTCCATGCTCGAGCATCTCATTGAAGCAACCCGTCACGGCCACCTCTACGGCGAGTGGAATGACTATGGCCGTCTGTTGCAGTAACCCCCTTCCCCCTTCCCGCTTCGCTTACTCTTCACCCCTAAGTAAGCTTCTCATAAGCTCTTATTCACCCTGACGGTAGCGAACAACTTTCTAAGTCATTTTTTAATAGTTGTGGATTAACGAATTGACAATTGAAGCGGATGGCAGGTCAAATGAAGTGAGAACGGACGGGTGTTGGAAATGGAATTAATGCGGAGCTATGAAAAATGGATGTGCATTGGGATTGGATGTGTTTACAGAAATAACGGCATTATGACAGGAAAGGATGACAACAATAATGGTGTTTTTGGCTGGAAATGAGCAAATGAAATATTGTGGGGATATATTTTGAGGCAGGAAGAAACATACAAAATATACTGATTGGAATTTTATTGTTATCTTTGCAGGCAGAAACTGGATATAAACGCGGATTGCTACAATTTGAAAACAACCCGGTTATGAAGAGAGGCGTTGGGGCGGGAGAAACAACTAAGGGCGTATACCATTGGGAAGCGACCCCATATACTGGCAGTTACAATTTGGAAACGAACCCAAATAAGGGCAGATACACTGGGGCAACTAACCCACATACGGGCATTTACATTTTGGAAACAAAACTATATACAAACAGAAACATTTTAGAAACAAGTCGATTATGAACAAATACACTCTTCTCCTTTTTACCACACTGGCCTGCACCGCCTGCGGGAAAGAAAACAACCCGCCGGCCGACCCGAGTGTGAAAAACATTGTGTTGACAGTGTCGGGCACAACTTTCGAGGCCACACTGGGCAACACCAAGGCCGCACAGGAATTTGCCGCCATGCTGCCCCTCTCGCTCAATATGCAGGAGCTGAACGGTAACGAGAAATACTGCAACCTGAGCCAAAGGCTCACCACCGACAGCCAAAAGCCGGGCACCATCCATGCTGGCGACATTATGTTGTATGGACGGGACTGTATTGTAGTGTTCTACGAAACGTTTCAAACCAGCTACAGCTACACCCCCATCGGACATATCACCGACCCCGCCCGGCTGAAAGAGACGCTCGGTACAGGAAATATAACCATAAAATTCACAGCCCAATGACAACAAAACCCACAGGAAAAGACTATGTAGGCAGCGACGACATGTATGCCGAAGTGCAGCGCACCATGCACTTGGTTGCCGAGATGAACACCGGATACCACACCGAGGCCGAAGTGCGCCAATACCTGAGTGAAATAACTGTAAGCGAGGTGCCCGACACCGTACGGGTCTTCACTCCGTTCAACATAAACTATGGCCGCACCACACGATTCGGGGACGACAGTTTTGTGAACTTCGGCTGTACCTTTCTGGCACTGGGCGGCATCACCATAGAGGACGGGGTGTTTATAGGTCCCCACTGTGTGCTGGCCACGGAGTATCATCCCGAAAACCCCGCAACCCGTCATTCTCTGCTCACCAAACCCATCGTGATAAAGCGCAATGCGTGGCTTGGGGCGGATGTGAAAGTGCTGGCCGGAGTAACCATTGGCGAGAATGCCATAGTGGCCGCCGGCAGTGTGGTGACCAAGGACGTGCCGGACAACATGGTGGTGGCCGGCAGCCCCGCTCGCATCGTCAGACCCATCCACGAATAATGCCCACCCTCGTCTGCCCCAGTTTCGGGCAAACGGAGCAGTTATTACAGTCCTTTCCATACCCACCACAGTGGCCAGACACACAGCATCGGCGGCAAAACAGAATTAGACACAACAACAATAACATCCATACATAAACAAAAAACATAAAAGTAATATGATTAAAGCATTATTTATCAACGGAAGTCCCCGAAAGCAATGGAACACGGCACAACTGCTGCAGAAAGCCCTGGAGGGAGCACGCGATGGCGGAGCCGAAACCGAGATGGTGAACCTTTACGACCGGGGCATGAACTACAAGGGATGCATGAGCTGTTTTGCCTGCAAGGTGAAAGGTGGGAGGAAAGGCGTGTGTTTGTTCAAGGACGACCTACAACCCATCATGGAGAAGGCTGTGGAGGCCGATGTGCTGGTGTGCGGATCGCCTGTGTACTGCGGCTATCCCACGGCAGGGCTCCGCGCTTTTATGGAGCGGTTGATATTCCCGGGAGTGAACTATGCCGACTTCCGACACCCCGTGGTGCTGAAACCCAAACGCTCCGCCACCATCTTCACCATGAACTGTCCCAACGAAGCCGTCTACCAGGCCAACGCCTACGACATACTGATGGACACCAACGCCCAACAGCTGGGCATGTTCGGCCCGACGGAAATCATGTACTCGTTCGACACGTTGCAATTCAACGATTATAGCCGATATGACGCCGAAGGAATTAACGGGGACCACAAAAAGCAATGGCACGACACCCATTTTGCCGACGACCTGAACCAAGCGTACAACTTGGGCAAACGGCTGGTGGAAGAGTGCCGGTAGGGACTTTAGCTAAAACACACCCTGCAGAAACCGTCAGCCTGTGCGGAGCCATAGGCGGCAGGGCAGGCTGACGGAAATTGGGCGGCGAGGGTCAAAAACCGTCAACAATTCATATTGACACACAAAAGCCTTGAATGCGGAATGAAAACAGAAGAGTGCAAAATACTGAACAGCGCGACCGACGGCGAGATGCCGTCGCGGTACACCGCCAGCCACCATGTGCACATACTGGTGAAAAGCGGGGCAATGACCTTCTCGGACGGGAGGAGAAAGCATGCGGCAAGGAAAGACGACCTGGTGATTTGGCAAATGTCGAACTCCATTGGTGAAGTGGCTTATTCGGACGGTTTCGAGGCCGAATACCTGATAGTGTCGCCCCAATTCCTGGTGCAATACAATCCGGAGATGGTGTGGGCCGCAAAAGGGTTCATCTTTATCCGCACCTGTCCGGTGTTCAGGCTGGAAGGGGAAAGCCTGCGGCTTATAGAGAACGACCTGAGGCTGTTCCGCAGCAGGGAGCGTGTGCAGACTCCATTTCAGAGCGAAGTGGCGGGGCGTCTGTTGCAGATTTTCCTTTTCGACCTGTGGAGCGTGTATCGTGACGGACTCACAAGCCAAACCACAACCGACAACACCTCGAGACTGTTTCTGCGCTATCTGAGTTTGGTGCAAGAGAATGTTTGCACGCAGCGGGAAGTGGTGTACTATGCCGACCGGCTGTGCATCACCCCCAAATACCTCTCGCAAGTATGCCGCACGGCCAGCGGAATATCGGCCATGCAATGGATAGTCTATTACGCATCGTTCGAGATAGTAACGCGACTTGACGACAACGAGCGACCCTTGAGCGACATAGCCGATGAACTGGGGTTCAGCTCGCTGCAATTCTTCTCGCGGTATGTGAGAAAATGCCTCGGAATTTCGCCTTCCGAATACCGCCGAAGCAAGGGCTTCTGATACCGAATCTTCCTTTTGTGCAACAATCCGGGACATACGGATAACAGCCATTCGAAAGAATGGTTGTACTTTTGCATTCGGAAAAACAAATAAACAAAATACGATATGATATTCAATTTCAACGAGAAAAAGGAAGTAGTAGCCCTGCTGGGAGCAGGCAGTATGGGTATGGCCATAGCCGAACGCATAGCCTCGAACCGCACCGTGTTGCTGGGCGACATCAGCGAAAAAGCCCTTCAGTCCGCACGGGAGAAACTGGAGTTTAGTGGATACAGCGTAGAAACGATGAAAGTGGATGCCGGAAACAAGGAGAGCGTATATGCCTTTGCCCGGAAAGCGGCCGAATTGGGGCCGGTGATGCACTTTATCAACACCGCCGGAGCCTCGCCCCACCAAACCAATCCGCAGCACATCATAGACTTGGACCTTGTAGGGTCGGCCTACTCACTGGATGCCTTTGCCGAGGTGATGGCCAAGGGTGGAAGCGGATTGCTCATCAGCAGCATGACAGGCTATATGCTGCCCGAGCCGCTGCCGCAGGAAGTGGAAACTGCGCTGACCGTGACCCCGTCGGAGCAATTGGCTGCCCTGCCTTGCCTGCAAGCCGAGGCAGTGCCCAACTCGGGAGTGGCCTATGTGCTGGCCAAGAGGGCCAATCAGCTGAGAGTGCGCAAAGCCGCAATGGACTGGGGCCTCAGAGGTGCTAGAATCAACACCATCAGTCCCGGCATTGTGGTGACCCCGTTGGCCTACGACGAGTTCCGGGCCGCGGGCGAAGGCTATCAGAAAATGATAGAATCGTCGCCCATGCAGCGGGTGGGCAACCCTGCCGAGATTGCCGCAGCTGCCGAGTTCCTTTTGAGCGACAAGGCCTCGTTTATCACCGGCATCGACCTGCTGGCCGACGGAGGCATGATTGCCGCCATAAAGACCGGACACTATCAAATGACACTCAGTTAAACCCAAACGAACATAAAAAAAATGCATGCACAAATAGTAGACCCCCGAAACACCACACCCGAAGAGCATGCCGAGGGCGTACGCCAGGCACAAGTGCTTTTCAAACTGAACCACACCATGCCCTACACCGACGAATACAATGCACTGGTGAAAGAGCTGTTTGGCGACAACCTGGGCGAAGGGGGATGGATAATGCCCGGACTGACAGGAGTATGTTTCGACCGGGTAAAAATAGGGCGGAACGTGATGGTGATGAACAACTGCCTGATGATGAGCCGCGGAGGCATCACCATAGACGACGGGGCGATGATAGCAGCCAACGCACAGCTTATCTCGAACAACCACGACCTGCACGACCGCCAAATACTCATTTGCAAGCCTGTACACATTGGAAAAAATGCATGGGTTGGAGCGGGATCCACAATACTGCCCGGAGTGACCGTGGGCGACAACGCCGTGGTGGCCGCCGGGGCGGTGGTGACCAAGGATGTAGCACCGAACACAATAGTGGGTGGCAACCCCGCCAAGTTTATCAAGAACGTGGACTGAACAGAACAGATAACGGCAAAAAGAGCCTAAATTCCAGTTACAAGTGCAACACTAAGTAAAAAATAGAGAGTACCAAAATATGGTACTCTCTATGAACTTTTTTACAATTATTACATATTTGAAACTTTGACAATCAATAGATTATATTACTTTTTTCGTTATAATTAACAGTCCATATGATAACATCGTTACAACTACTTTAATAGCGTTACTTAATTTCAAAAAAACTTGATGATTGGAATTATTGTCGTATATTTGCAATCGCAAAATCTCACAATCCTACCCTTTAAAACTTAAAATAATAGTAATCCCTAGCAACTACAATGAAACTTTAGGAATAGACATATCTGCACATTCATCAAAAAAATGATATTATGGAAATAAACGAAGTTATTGAAAGGTTGTACCTGCCATTAGTACACCGCAATTGTATTACAGTGATAGGAAGCCAAGCCATCTTGCAATGCACTGAAGATAACAATTTCACTGGCGACTCACAAATACTTCTGCTTAAAACTATAGCAAAACAACAAAGATTTAGAGATGAAGATATAAAGGACTATAAAACTGAAAATGATTTTATTGACCTATTCCATAAGGAAAATTGTAGAATTGGTTTTACTAATTTTACCAGAATAGAAGAAGATAAAAATCAGCCTGTTGTACGTAAAATCAAGACCGACTTGGAGAATAAAAGAATATCGGAAGATATTTGGGCTAATGGCCTGATAACTCTACTTCAATGGAACAGAGTGGTGTTTACCACTGCAACAGATTGTTGCATAGAATATGCAATGAAACAAGCATATTATGACGATAAAGCTGTTGAAATTTTCGACATACGCATGGATGGCATAATAAGTAAATTAGCCACCCGTTTGGATGAAATCAATAAGAATCCTTACGATGCTCCTCCTATTTTGGTATATTTATTGGGAAGGACCAAAACAAAAAATGATGACTATTCAGAGGCGAGCTATGTAGATGATATACTTAAACTCGCAACCATGATGGATGGACAACGTAGCATAAAGGATTTCATACGGGCAAAAGACAAAAGCCTACTGATGGTTGGAACTCAAATGGACATTTGGAGATTCCGTTTTATATGGCATCTGCTTACAAACAATGGGACCGCTCCTCCTATAGGAAACGCTTCCATAGTGTTTTCTCAACCTGGCTACATAATGAATGATTTTAATTGTTTCTGTGAGCAAACACAGGGTTTCCTTAATGTATTAGGTACGCAATTAGAATCCGACAAAGCATACAAAGAAGCCCTAAAAGCCTTTAATGGTACACAGACAATTTTTGTCTCGTATAAACATTCCGATTACAAAGAAGCCAAAGGTGTAGTTGATATACTAAAAACTGAAAACTATCCGGTCTGGTTTGACGAGACAAGCCTTTTGCCCGGAGACAAGTATCTCGAAGTTATTCAAAAAGCACTTGAACAGACAAAATATGTTGTCATCATTCTGACAAAGAATGTGGCAACTGATTTGAAAGAATTAGATTCCCATATTGACTGGCAGAAGACACCGGAAGAAATCAACGTACAGATGACCAATCTATACAAAGAAGAAAAGACCTGTTTCTATTTAATACACGAATGGCGATATGCATTGAGTAAGGGAAAGAAGATAATCCCTATACACACCTATGACTATCCTCTTGGAGATATACAGAAAATATTCAACAAAGTATGGGGCGCGAAAGAAGAAAAAGACATGATGTCAGTGAAGGCAATACCAAGTGAGGCAAACGACCTGAAAAAAACAATTAAAAACATTGTCAAATGAAAAATGATAAAGATAATAATCAGACTAACAACGATATAAACCCCTGGAAAGGGCTTGCTCCTTATCAAAAGGATGACGGGTACTTGTTCTGTGGTCGTGCCGACGAAGTGCGGACATTAACGAGTTTGATTGAAAAGAACACCATTGTCACCCTATACGGACGCAGCGGCGTGGGAAAGACTTCGCTTATTACGGCCGGAGTCTTTGCTCGATTAATACAACTTGGCAACTATAGCCCAACGGTTGTCAGACTGAGCGTTGACCCAGAACCTAATGAAAGTATGGAAGAATGCATTGAACGGAGCATCATAAAGGCTTCTTCCGATAAGGACGGTAGGGGCGGTATGAAACTACCTGAGTTTATCAAAAACAATTCCTTTAACAATACTATTCCTGTTGTTGTGCTGGACCAATTTGAAGAAGTACTGCGTAACGGGCAAGTGAAGCAGCCTTTAGAAATTCTCCGAGCCTTGCGGTCGATTCTTGATAATTATCCCGAAAAAATCAGATTTGTAATCAGCATCCGGGAGGACGACCTATATCGACTTGAGGATTTATTGGACACCAACCATATCGACCGACTTAAGCAGAATCGCTATCGCCTACGCGATATAAGTAAAGAAGGTGCACTGCAGGTGGTTAATGCCGTGGCATACCATGCTAATATTAAGATAGAAGATGGCCTGTTTGATAAGCTCTACAACAAACTACAGCAAGACGACCAGCCCACAGACGAGAGTGATACAAGTGCTACAGGTGGCAATTCACCTGATTCGGAAGTAAGCACACTCCTCTTGTCTTTATATTGCAACCGAATGTACCGCAGCATGATGCAAAGGAATGACAAGGAGAAGATGATAACAACTGCTGATATAAACATATTAGGAGCAAAACCTTTGCTACAATACTATAGGGAAGCAATCAGAGGGCTTAGCAACAAGCAGATTACGTTTATCGATTCAATGGCTGAAGGCGGGTACCGAACACCCAAGCCTCTGTCGGAACTGAACAAACAGCTAGGGAATCATACTGAGTATCTATGCAAAGTAGGGGACTCCAGACAGCTTTTTTTGATTTCGTCAAGTACTACTAACAATAATAGCACTAACGACCCTCCGTACGAATTGCTACACGACCGTCTGGCAAAGAACATCTATGAAGACCGCCTACAGCGAGACATTGAGAACAGGAAAAAACGAGGGCAACGGGTTATACTAGCCTTGGGTATAATTGCATTCTGTCTGCTAGCGTTTAAGCTACTACTATGGTCCACTGACAAGTATCCGACCTTTAAACCGACAAAGACTCATAATGGAACTCTATATCCCAAAATAAAACCATACACAGTACCCTCAGGGCATCTGGTATTGGGTGGTGGCATTAACTTATATATTGACGCTATCAAACGAAACGATGTTATTAAATTGACATTAGATTCGGCAATGATCATCGGAACACGAGCCAACTACAATTTTCCGAATCTAGACACCGTAGAAATCCTATCTGGATACCAATATCCAGAAGACCTATATCTATCAAACGCAAAAGTGCTTAAAATCCATAGGCCAAATGTCATCACCATTATTGAGCATCATATAATAACAATAACCCATAATAAAAATATTCATTCTTCTGGACTCGATTATAAAGAAGAAAGAGAAGAAACGACCTACGAAAGACCAATAATCCATGCCCCAAGTTTACGAAAAGACAAGTGTATATTTGTGGATACAAATTATTTAGTCTGGTCTTGTGGAACAATTTTTACTAAAAGAGTTGGAGGCTGGACACCAATTATTACCTCTTGGGATGATGGCTCTATATATGCCTGTGTGTCAGATTTTCCAAAAGACGAAAATGACAGCGTCCCTATTATCTATGTTAACGATAGTAGCCTAATATACGATTATGATATAGCCAATCCTCCAACAATAGACCATAATAAAAAATACCGGATAGTTTGTAACGACCCTGCTATTAAAAAAGTCGGAAGAGAACATATTGGTGGGATAAACAAGAACAACATTCTATTTGTAGACCTAAAAACTGTGGATACTATAAATACAAGGATGTTCTTGAATTGCCATAATCTGAAAGAAGTCAATCTGAGCCAGGCAAAGGAAATTGGGTATCAAGCATTCTCTGATTGTGAGGATTTAACCAGACTTAAAGTGGATAATGTAGTAATCGTACAACCAGAGTGTTTCTACAACGACTCTTTGCTGCAATTAGTATCCATGCCTAAAGTAGAAGTAGTTGGCGATGCAGCATTTCACAGTTGTTCACATCTGGACAGCGTTTTTATGCCACGTCTTAAAATTACACTTGATTGTGCTTTCCAGTATACAGCCCTACGTGTTGTGAATCAACCAGAGATGCTACATATTGGCAAATATGCCTATGCCAACTGCAACAAATTAGAAAGTGTAAACATGGAAACAGTCTCGGAAATTGATTCAGAAAAATGTTTTGCTTGGTGTACAAAACTAAAAGTAGCCAATTTGCCGAACTTAAAAAAGGTGACAGCAGGGATGTTCACTGGGTGTAGGATGCTCCATGATGTCTCAATCCCAAATGTCACTTCAATTGGGGATACAGCATTCAAAAACAATCGACAACTAAGGCACATTATTATTCCAAAAGTGGAAACAATTGGTCCAAACGCATTCAAAGATTGTTTCCTCCTAGAAGACATCAGCTGGGGTGTCTCTGACCCCAGATACGACAGCACCTCATTTGATGGATGCAAAGGATTATCAAAATTCTACTATGCCAATGGGGTAATAGCTCCCTGCGACACAAATGGTGAACACAGAATACCCATTAACAAAAATAAGAATACTGTAAAAAACACCTCTAATATTATTCACAAAAAAGGGTATGATATAGTTGGGAACACAATAGTAATAACCGCTGATACTATTGGCAAATTGGTGATTCCGAGGTATGTCACCAATATTGTAGGGCTTGACCCCAATAAAGTTATTAAGAAAGTTCGTATGGAGCGAGGTAAAAGAGGCACTGGCTATAGCAAAGGGATGTTCTATTCAATAAAGGACCAGCTATTGGTTTATACTTCGTCAGAGAGAGTATCCGCATCATATATTGATGATTACGGATTAGTACGTACACCCGATGTGCCCCTGCCAAAAACAGCGAAAGAAGTGATAGTATTCTCACCTATGTTTGACTCCATTCTACCCGAAGGCTGTACCCTGTTGGTGCCACACGGACAGAAATGGCGTTTTGAAGAGAAATGGGACAAGGTTGAAGAGTTGTCCGCTCTAGAGACTGCCTTTTATTTGCCTATAATCGTTTTTGGATCCACCCCATTTTATCTTGCAGACATATTGGTTTGGATAATCAGCTTAGCCATTATGTTCATGTTATGGAGTATCTTTGCTCCGCCTAATTTGAAGAAACTGGGAATATATTTACCATTAATCCCAATAGTAGTTTATATGCTAGTCACTTTGTTAGCAATGAATGGCTTTCCTATATTGAGACGACTTGCTTATCCACGTCCATTTGCATGGCTACGACTGAGTATCATTATCATTTCGCTATGGGCAATATTCCTACTTTGTTACAGATACTATCCATTTATTAAAGAGTTCATATCCTCAAAACACAAATTGTCACGACAAAAATGAAATCATTAATACAAACCGCATAGTAAACGTTACAATAGTTCAACAATGTCCTTTCCATCACCACCGACAACGGAACAGAGTTCGCTGAACACAAGTACATTGCAAAAATGCCACACACCAAGGTTTACTTCACACACCCTTACTCCTCGTGGGAAAAGGGGCTAATCGAGAACACCAACAAGCTTATCCGGCATTATATCCAAAAAAAACGTTTTTTTCTCCACTTTCAGATAACTTCATCCTCTA
>JAEEGK010002880.1_pt1 | contig 43113 bp, 33 predicted proteins | sample 8958771 | NCBI WGS metagenome assembly JAEEGK01 (sample SAMN16246547, study PRJNA631951) | gut metagenome | biome: gut microbiome; feature: rumen; material: SC-attached | host: Bos | place: Iran: Karaj | collected 2018-10
CCAAGAAGCAGAAGCGCAACCTCTGCGGTTCAACGCTTGTTGACGTTAGCAACATGAAGCAGGTTCGCGACCTGTTGTGTCTCCGTTAATTCACCTATTGTCGAACATTTAAAGAAGTAAGAAACTATGCCAAGATCAGTAAATCACGTTGCATCAAGAGCAAAGCGTAAGAGAATTTTGAAGCTCACCCGCGGCTACTTCGGAGCCCGCAAGAATGTTTGGACAGTAGCCAAGAACACCTGGGAGAAGGGTCTGACATACGCCTACCGCGACCGTCGTAACAAGAAGCGCGTATTCCGCAGCCTGTGGATTCAGCGTATCAACGCCGCCGCACGCATCAACGGTCTGAGCTACTCGCAGCTCATGGGCGCCCTCTCGAAGGCCGGCATCGAGATTAACCGCAAGGTGCTCGCCGACCTCGCCATGAACAACCCCGAGGCTTTCAAGGCCATCGTTGAGAAGGTGAAGTAAACCAAGTACAACTGCAGAAAATAAAAGGAGCCGCTCGTGAAAGCGGCTCCTTTTCATTTCCCCTCTGCCAGCTGCATCAGGTATTGTCCGTAGCCATTCTTGAGCATCGGCTTGGCCAGCTCCCTCAGGTTCTCTTTCGTTATCCAGCCCTTCTTGTAGGCAATCTCCTCGAGGCACGCCACCTTCAGCCCCTGGCGCTTCTCAATGACCTCGATAAACGTTGAAGCCTCGGCCAGCGAGTCGTGCGTGCCCGTGTCGAGCCAGGCAAAGCCCCGCTGAAGCGTCTGCACCTTCAGCTTCTGCTGGGCCAGGTACTCCTGGTTGACGGTCGTAATCTCCAGCTCGCCGCGCGCGCTCGGCTTGATGTTCTTCGCAATCTCCACCACCGAGTTGGGGTAGAAGTAGAGTCCCACCACGGCGTAGTTCGACTTCGGGTGCTCGGGCTTCTCCTCGATTGAGAGGCAGTTGCCGTCCTTGTCGAACTCAGCCACGCCGTAGCGCTCGGGGTCGTTCACGTAGTAGCCGAAGACCGTGGCCAGTCCCTTCTGCTCGGCGTTCTCCACGCTCTGGCGCAGCAGTCCGCTGAAGCCTGAGCCGTAGAAGATGTTGTCGCCCAGCACCAAGCATGCGCAGTCCTGGCCGATGAACTCCTCGCCGATGATGAACGCCTGGGCCAGTCCGTCGGGCGACGGCTGCTCGGCATACTCGAAGTGTACGCCCAGCTCCTCGCCGGTGCCCAGCAGGCGGCGGAAGCCCGGCAGGTCGTGCGGCGTCGAGATGATGAGAATCTCACGTATGCCGGCGAGCATCAGGGCCGACACGGGGTAGTAGATCATGGGCTTGTCGAAGATGGGTATGAGCTGCTTCGAGATTCCCTTCGTGATGGGGTAGAGGCGTGTGCCGCTGCCGCCAGCCAGTACGATTCCTTTCATAGTCGTCTTTCTCTTTGTTTGTAATGTGCGTGCAAAAATACTCAAATTAGCCGAGACTGCCAAATAATTTACATAATTATTTGCAATCTCAGATTTTTTTGCTTACCTTTGCAGCAAAATCTTAACAGCAAACCTACATTACTTATGAAGAGGCTTTTCCACGTGCTGCTTTTAGGCTTGATGGCCATAACGGCCTATGCGCAATTATCGTCGAATCCCGACAAGTTTCTGGGTAACATTACGACATACGGCAGCGTAGACTCCGGCAACGAGCCGTTCTACACGTTGTGGAACCAGATAACGCCAGAGAACGAGTCGAAGTGGGATGCCATAGAGGGCACTCGTGGTCGGTTTACGTTCGATGGAGCCGACAGATCGGCCAATTATGCCAAGCAGCATAGGTTCATCTTCAAGTACCACACGCTGATTTGGGGCGGACAGTACCCGAGATGGATGGACAATCTCTCGACGAGCGATCAGTATGACGAAATCGTCAAGTATTTCGACGCCGTCAAGCAGCACTATCCCAACCTGGAAATCATCGACGTGGTGAACGAAGCCATCGCCGGCCATGCGCCCGCCCCTTACCGCGCTGCCCTGGGCGGCGAGGGCAAGACGGGCTACGACTGGATTATCAAGGCTTTCGAGATGGCCCACGAGCGTTGGCCGGACGCCATCCTCGTCTATAATGACTTCAACACGTTCCGCTGGCAGAAGTCGGAGTTCATCGATCTCGTCCGCACCATCCGTGATGCTGGCGCGCCTGTCGATGCCTACGGCTGCCAGAGCCATGACCTGACCGATATGAGCGTCAATGATTTCAAGGCGGCTATGGACGAGATTCAGAATGCTCTGAAGATGCCGATGTACTCGACGGAGTATGACATCGGTACCAACGACGACAACCTGCAGGCTCAGCGTTATCAGGAGCAGATTCCCTATATGTGGGAGAAGGACTACTGTGCTGGCATCACCCTCTGGGGCTACATCTACGGCAAGACCTGGACGGGCAAGGAGGAAGAGGGCACGAAGGGCAACTCGGGCATTATCCGCGATGGCCAGGACCGTCCCGCAATGACGTGGCTGCGGCAATATATGGCCAGCGACAAGGCCAAGCAGGCCAAGAGTCCCTTCCCGGGCATGAAGAAAGAGGCATCGGTCTACGTGAAGCCTCAGACGCTGAGCGCCACGATCAACGAGCCGCTCTCGGTTACCGTCAACGCCCGGCTGCGGACGAAGACCATCGCGTCGGTCAAGCTCTATGTGAAGAACCAACTCTACGCCACGCTTACCGAGGCACCTTATTCTATAACGTACACGCCCGCGCAAGCCGGCAAGTACGACCTGAAGGCTGTCGTCGAGGCTACCGACGGCTCGACGTACGAACGCCTGTCGTCGTTTACGGCCTACAAGGCACGCGCGCCCTTCAAGGGCGTCATCGACCTGCCCGGCACCATCGAGGGCGAGAACTTCGACTCGGGAGCCGAGGGCATGGCCTATCATGATAGCGACTCGCAGAATCAGGGTAGCGGCAAGTCGTATCGCGAAGATGCAGGCAGCGTCGACATTGAAAGCTTCAGCGGCGGCTATGCCATCGGCTGGACTCACGCCGGCGAATGGCTGGAGTATACCGTCAACGTGAAGGAGGCCGGCCTGTATGAGTTTGATGCCTATGTAGCATCGCAGGATGGCGGCGGCTCGTTCTCGTTGGCCCTGAGTGGAGCCGACGGACTGACCGACCTGACGGGCGAGATTTCAGTACTCAAGACCGGCAACTGGGGCACCTACAATGTCCAGAGCGGACGGTTCATCAAGCAGCTGGCCGAAGGTCAGCAAGTGCTGCGCTTCATCGTCAGGAGCGGCGACCTCCTGTTCAATGTCGACAAGATTGTGCTGCGCCATATCGACGAAAGCGACCTGCGCAAGCCATTTAAGAACGTCAGTCTGCCCGGCACACTTCAGTTCGAGGACTTCGACTGGGGCCTCGAGGGTCTTTCATTCCACGACTCCGACGACAAGAACGATGGCACGTCAAGCTATCGTGCTGACGGTCAGGGCGTCGATTTGGTTGAGGGTAACGGCAACTATGCCATCGGCTATACGACTGCCGACGAGTGGCTGGAGTATACCGTCGACGTGAAGGAGGCTGGCATGTATTCGTTCGAAGCCACCGTCTCGTCGGGTTCCGACAACTCGGGCTTCAGCCTGTGGCTCAACGAAAACGGTACTCTGACAGCCTTAGCTAATAAGGTTGCTGTACCTAACACTGGCAGCTGGGACGACTATACCACCGTCACGGGCGAGCTGCTCATTCCGCTCGAGAAGGGCAAGCGTATTATCCGCATGACCATCACCAATCCTTACTGCAACCTCGACAAGATTGCCTTTACGGTGAAGAGTCTGCCGGGCGACATACATGTTGACGGCAATGTCGACGAGCAGGACGTTGCCGACCTGACCGACATCGTCATGAACGGCAGCAAGACTGAAGAGCCCGTCGACCTGGGCCACACGCCGTATCGCGAGATGGAACTGCCGGGCACCATTGAGGCCGAGGACTTCGACTCCGGCGGCGAGGGCATCTCCTACCATGATGAAGAGGAGGAGGACAAGGGCAATGTCGGCTATCGCAGTGACAATGGCGGCGTCGACGTCGTGGGCGGCGCGCCAGACGGCACTTGTGCCATCGGCTATACGCCAGCCGGCGAATGGCTGGAGTATACCGTCGACGTGAAGCGTGAGGGCATCTACGCCTTTGAGGCTATCGTATCGTCGGGAAACGACAATTCGTCGTTCAGTCTGTCGCTGCATACCAATGATGGCTTGACAGCCTTGACTGACGCTGTCCCTGTGACAAGTGGAGGCAAAGATGACTGGAACACTTACACCACCTCTGAGGGCCAACTACTCATCCCGTTGCAGGCGGGCCGTCAGGTCATCCGAATGACCATAACCGGCGGCTGGTGCAACATCGACAAAATCAGATTCACACACCTGAAGGGCACGGCGAGTGCCGACCTGAACAACGACGGCGTGGTTAATATCGTCGACGTTACCAGGCTGATAGACATGATCAAGAATAAGAAACAGTAATCACAATAAATAGCAATGAGTTTTTTAAGCAAACTATTCGGAAAGAAGGAGGAAGAACAGAAGGTTGGCGGAATGGAGGACTTCATGACCCTCATCCGCGTGTATTTCCAGGCGGTCATGGCTGCCGACCTTCATATCACAAACTTGGCGGCCCTGCCCGACCTGCGCCTGTTCAAGGCCACGCTGAAGGTGCCTACCGTTAACAACCGGCTCGGCGTCGGCGAGAAGCAACGCGTGACGAAGATGATGAAGGAGATGTACGGCATGGACGAGTCGTTCACTAAGGAGATCGACCAGAGCATCCGCCGCCGTTGCAAGGGCATGCAGGACGTGCAGACGTATATGTACCAGTTCCAGGGCTTTACGCAGGACATGATGATGCTCGTCACGAACCTGATGAAGTATAAGCTCCGCATTCCCGGCATCTTCAAGAAGACCATCTACTCGCTGACCGAGAAGACCGTGGGCGACATCTTCAACAAGAACGACTTTACCGACGCGAGCGTGCTGCAGACCGTGGTCAACGTGCGCAAGTACAACCAGAAACTGGGCTTCTCGCAGAAGTGGATTACCGACTTCGTCTACCGCGTGGTGATGCTCGCCAAGAAGGAAAAACGGCCTTCTGACGAAGCCACGAAGTGAACAACTTCTTAAATATTATTAAATAACTGGCGCAAAAGCAGGTCATTACGCAAAAAATGCCTACTTTTGTGGGATAAAAGTTCAGTCATGACAAAGAACGAGCAAACTCTAACCACGTTTGAGACCCGCGTACGGCAAATGATTCTCCGTTTTCAGGAACTGAAGAAGGAGAATGCCGAGCTGTACCAGATGGTCGAGAAGAACGAGCAGGACATCAAGGCCCTGCAGGGACAGTTGGCCCAGGCTTCGAATGACTATAACGCGCTGAAGATGGCCAGGATGATTGAGATAACCGACAGCGACCTGCAGGGCGCCAAGGACCGGTTGTCGAAGCTCATCAGGGAAGTCAACAAGTGTATATCAATGCTGCAGGGCGAGAAGGCGTAGGCCCGTCAGCCCGGTAAAAAGCTAAAAGCCGACGACAATGGCAGAAGTAAACAAAGAGAAACTACATATCACGTTGCATGTGTACGACGAGGAAATCGAGGTTACCGTTAACCGCGACGAAGAGGCGTACTACCGTGCAGCCGCCAAGCTGATCACCGACCGCTACAATGCGTATGCGCGTGCATACAAGGGGCGGAAGAGCGACCACACCATAGCGCTGATGTCGCTCATCGACATCGCCTTGATGTATCAGCGTGAGCATGGCAAGAACGACACCACGCCCTATAATGATATTCTCTCGCGTCTGACTTCTGAAATTGAAAGTGCGCTGAAGTGAAGACCACAGTGAGAGAGTATTAACTTTATTATAGATTTAATTATGGTTTATGTAATTGTTGCCGTAGCCGCCCTGATTGTGGGTGGTGTTTGCGGATACATGATTTTCCGTTATGTACTTAAGGGAAAATACAACGAAATGGTTGAGGCTGCCGGGAAGGAGGCCGAAGTAATCAAGGAGAAGAAGCTGCTCGAGGTGAAGGAGAAGTTCCTGAACAAGAAGAGTGAACTCGAGAAGGAGGTGCAGCAGCGCAACCAGCACTTCCAGCAGAGCGAGAACAAGCTGAAGCAGCGCGAAATCTCTCTCAACCAGCGCCAGGAGGAACTGGGCCGCCGCAAGAACGACCTCGACAACCAGCAGCAGCGCATCGACAACGAGAAGAAGCTGCTCTCAGTCAAGCAGGACGAGCTGGAGAAGATGCAGCTGAAGGAGCGCGAGAAGCTCGAGGAACTCTCGGGACTGAGCGCCGAAGAGGCCCGCAACCGACTGGTGGAAAGCCTGAAGGACGAAGCCCGTACCGACGCCCAGGCCTACATCAACGAGATTATGGACGAGGCCAAGCTCAATGCCAATGCCCAGGCTAAGAAAATCGTCATTCAGACCATTCAGCGCGTGGCTACTGAGACTGCCGTCGAGAACTCTGTCTCGGTATTCCACATCGAGAACGACGACGTGAAAGGTCGCGTCATCGGTCGTGAAGGTCGTAACATCCGCGCCTTGGAGGCCGCCTGCGGTGTTGAAATCGTCGTCGACGATACGCCCGAGGCCATCGTCATCAGCGGCTTCGACCCCGTTCGCCGCGAGACCTGCCGCCTGGCCCTGCACCAGCTGGTCAGCGACGGCCGCATCCACCCCGCCCGCATTGAGGAGGTTGTTACCAAGGTGAAGAAGCAGTTGGACAACGAGATTATCGAAACCGGCAAGCGCACGGCCATCGATCTCGGTATCCACGGCCTGCACCCCGAACTCATCCGCATCATCGGTAAGATGAAATACCGCTCCAGCTACGGTCAGAACCTGCTGCAGCACGCCCGCGAGACGGCCAACCTCTGTGCCGTGATGGCTGCCGAGCTGGGACTGAACCCGAAGAAGGCCAAGCGCGCCGGACTGCTGCACGACATCGGCAAGGTGCCCGACGAGGAGAGCGAGATGCCCCACGCACTCTATGGTGCCAAGCTGGCCGAGCAGTTCAAGGAGAAGCCCGACATCTGCAATGCCATCGGCGCCCACCACGACGAGATGGAGATGCAGACATTGTTGGCTCCCATTGTGCAGGTGTGCGATGCTATCAGCGGTGCCCGCCCTGGTGCCCGCCGCGAAATCGTCGAGGCTTACATCAAGCGTCTGAACGATCTTGAGGCCATTGCCATGAGTTATCCCGGCGTCACCAAGACCTACGCCATTCAGGCAGGCCGTGAGCTGCGCGTCATCGTTGGTGCCGACAAGATGTCGGATGCCGAGACCGAAGCCCTCAGCGGACAGATTGCCTCGAAGATTCAGAACGAGATGACCTATCCCGGACAGGTAAAGATTACCGTTATCCGCGAGACCCGTAGCGTAGCTTACGCCAAGTAAAGCGCTTAATTAGCGGAAGAAGGAAAATACAAACGAAAAGAACGAGTACGCCGGCTGTCATCGAGATGGTCGGCGTACTCTCATTTTGGGGGTTGGAGAACGTACATTGGTACTCCATCATTTTGTCGATATAGGCATCGACTGCAGGCCAGTTCTCAGCCTCCATCTCCTGTTGCAGGCGTGGGAAAACCTCGCGGATGTACTTCTGGTGCTCCTGGCCGAGCGCGTCGGGTAACGCGTCGGCCGGAGCATACCAGATGACGTTGCCGTTCTGCTCACGATGGGGGAAGAGCCGCAACGACTGCCAGTTATCCTGATAGAAAACGAAAGAGGTAAACTGCTGTTCGACCGTCAGACTGTCGTTAGGCGAGAGAATCCGCCGGGCATGATAGCCCAGCGGATAGATGCCAGTCTCGTCGCTGATGAACAGCCGGCAGAAATGGGCGGCTTGCGCTTGTGGTATGGTGTTCATCAGATGCTTTCAATAAACTTGACTATGGCGTCGCGGTCGGCCTTCGGCAGGTTATAGAATTTCTCGGTAGCCCGATAACCGTCGGACTTCTTCGAGTAGCCGTGCCACATGATGGCCTCGACAACAGTACGTGCACGGCAGTCGTGCAGACGGTCATCGGCACCCGTAAGCTGACGGCTCAGGCCGCGGCCCCAAAGCGGGGTGGTGCGGCACCAGCCGGTACGGATGTCGTTGACCATGAAGAGTCGATGCTGCACCATGTCGGTATAGGGCCAGATGGTCTGGTTGGGGAACTTGGGCAGCATCTGCGAGGCGTCTTTGCCGATGCTCTGGGCATAGGCCTTGGTGCTGGCGTCGACCCACATGTTGTCCTGACCGGTTTTCCACGACGGACGATGACATTGGGCGCAGCCAATCTCCGTGAACAGCTGCTTGCCGCGCTTCACGTCGGCGTTGCTGAGGTTGCGGGCAGCCGGGACGGCTAGTCCGCGATGCCACACCATGAACTGGTAGTACTGACGGTCGCTCATCTCGTCCTTGCCGTTGTAGGGCGCTCCCTTATAAAGATAGGTGTCGAAGGTCTCCTTCTTGGCGATTGACGAGCAGCTCAGGATTTCGTTGATGCGCTGACTGATGCCCTCGCTGGTTCCGTCGGCATAGTAGGGGTGCAGGATGCTGGCCTCCGAGGCACCGTGCTCCTTGATGTAGCTGATGACCTCCTGGTCCTCGCTCTGAGCTTTTGCCCAGGCTGGCGTGGAGTAGAGCCAATGGCGGTCGGAACGGGTGACGTTGGTGATGTTCCAGATGGCGTTGGCGCCGGCGCCGTCTTGTAGCGAGCCGCGCGTCATGGCATAGGTGAAGCGCTTCAGCGGACCGTGGCTACCACGGAAGCTGCCCGTGTCGTTGTAGGGTGCCGAGTAGTAGGCCGAGGCCTTGAATGTGTTGGCCTCCTTGTCCCACATGGCGGGGTTCAGCTCGACATAAGGAGCCTCGGCAGCCCATTGGCGCTCGATTTCCTCGTCGTCGATAGCATCCAAGAGTCCTGTGCCGTAGACGCCGATGGTCGACTCCAGGCGCACGTCGTAGTTCTCGGGCTTCGGATTGGTGTTGAAGGCCGACTGCGGAATGCGCACCTCAGGGTAGATGAGTGCATACTTCTCGCCGTCGGGGAATGTCATCGAGAGTCCGCTCTCCATTTCGTTGACATCCTTCCACTCAATCATGATCTGTTTTTCGTCGATAGGAGCCTTGAAGGGTGTCATGGCCTGTGTCTGGGGCATGCCCGTCACCTCGCTGATGTAGGCGTTGTTGTCGGGGTGGTAGATAACCAGCAGGTAACCGTTGCCAATCGTGTTGGCGCGGTATTCCGTCTGGCGCTTGCCGTGACCGTAGGCTGGGTGGCAGGCGATGCAGGAGTTGCGTACCCAAGCCGGTCCCAGGCCCTTGCGCGGAGCCTGCTCGAAGGTGTAGAGATGCTCGAAGAAGTCCTCGCCCGTGTTGAAGTCCTCCTCCATGCCGGCGACGTTGCTGACGGCGGGAGCAGGGGCTGAGTAGCTGGCATTCTCGGTTGTGCCCAACTGTCCGCCGGGAAACCACTCGTCGGCGGTAAATACGTCGTTGGCCTTGCCGAACACTTCCTCTGCGGGGGTCAGTCCGCCGAGGTCTTGCTTGTTCTCATCATCATCAGAACATGCTGACAGCAAAGGAGCTGCCAGCATGGTCACGATGGATAGTCGTGATAGTTTGTTCATCATAGTAAATATTTGTTATTCTTCAGATGTAGATTCCCAGTTTTCGGGGTCGTCGAAGTTCTTGCCCCACACAACTCCGCAGTATTTCACGAAAGGTGACGGCATGTTCGAGATGCCGGCAATACTGGCTACGTAAGCACCCTCGACGGCTGCGTTAACGTTGGCCTTGCCGACGCTGGCAAAGAACGTGTGGAAAGAGTATTGGTTGGCCGTCTTGTCGGTAGAGCCGAGCCACACGTTGCGGATGGAACGGATGTTGTCGCGGAAGTCGGCGATGGAGTTGTAGCTGTAGGGCGACTCCACGTAGGCGATGTCGCCTGCCGAGAAGGGGTTGGCTATCTTGGCCGTACCAACCTCGTTGCCGATGGCTACGCACGAGCCCTCGTCGTTGCTCAGAATCTGGGCGATGGCAGCTTGCAGGGTGGGGAAGGTGCTCTTCGAACCGCTGATGCCGGCACGTGTCAGATTGTCACCGTAAGTCAGTCCGTTCTCCGTCTGATAGCCCAGTCCGGCAGCCTTTACCACGCTGGCGCGGTTCTGGTTCTTCTCGCCCTCCCAGGCCACCTGCAGCTGGAAGCAGCGCTCCTTCAGCAGACGGCATACCTGCTGGGCGTACTTCAGCTCGTCGGCGCCGCTGATGCTCTCAAAGTTCGTGTAGGTATCGTTGCCCTGCAACTCGCTGACCTTCCTGTTCTGGCCGTTGCGGAAAAGAATGAACTCCAAGGCGTGGAAACCAAGGATGGTCGATTCGTCCTCAATCTCAGCCGTCATGCCGCCCTTGAAGTAGTCGAGCAACTCGGCGCGGTCAAGGGGCCATGAGTCGATGGTGGGGTCGATGCTGAAGTCGGAGGCTGCGCCGCCGAGGAAGGCCTCCGAGCGCTCCCAGTTCATGCGGGCGTCCTTGAAGTCGGCGCAGGCCTTGTCAATCTGTGCCTGGGTAATGGTCTGTACGGTCAGTCCGTTGAGCGTCTTCTCAAGGTCCTCTACGTCGTCAGCCAGCTTGGTGTAGGTGGGCACGATGACGTTCGATACCAGATTTTCGAGCACCTTGCGCAAATAGGCTTCCTGGGCCTCGGTCAGTTTCGATGTGGCGATGGTCGTGTTAGCTTTCGTCAGTTCGCTGACCAGAACGCCGCAAGCGTCGATGGCCGTATTGCCAAACACCTTGCTCTTGTAGCTGGCTTCCGTGGTGTTTGCGGCATAGTTGTCGTTATCGACCACGGGTGCTACGGTTACGATGTTAAACTCAGTTGTGTTCTCGTCTTTGTCATCGTCGCTGCTGCACGATGCGAGTGTCAGCGCCCCCAGGAGGATGGCAGCCGGCAGATAGAAAAACTTTCTCATAATACCTTATTATATTTATTACTTAATTGTTTCTTACTTGAAGAAGCCTTCGTAGGCTACGCTGACGTTTACCGACGGCTCGTCGTTGTAGATTGTCTTCAGCAGGCGCGTGGAGTACTCAGCCTTGACGGCTATCTGCTTGATGGGGTGGTAGTTCACGCCAAAGGCCATCCGCTTGACGTCCGTGTAGTTGTAGGCGGTGCCCTTAGTCTGGCTGGCATACGGATTGTATGCCTCGTAACGGCCGAAGACGTAGAGCTGCTTCTGACGGTCGCGCAGGCTCTTGATCTGCGAGAACACGTCATAGCCAGCCTCGATACCCACGGCATAAGCGTTTTTCGAGACAAAGGCCGAGTGCTTGTAGGGCGACTTGGAGTTGAGACGGTTGTAGACGTACTTCAGCTGGGCGGCATCGCCGAGGTAGCCGTAGTCAGCCTGTCCGCGGACAATCCAGTTGTGGCCCTTGTAAGTGAAGTCGATGGCCCCAATCACGACCTGCCCTTTATACTCAGCATCTACGCCGGCGGCATTGTTCGGATAGCTGTTGCCTATCGAGTGTCCATAGTAGCCGCTCAGACCGATGCGCAGCCCAGGTAACGTGTAGTTGTCCAATCGCAGGGCCACGCCGTACTTGTTGGCCACGTCGAACTCTAAGGGCGACTTCGGCCCATTCTTTATCCAGTTGACGTTGGTGAAGTTGTCAGCGTTCAGTCCGGCCACGAATTGTGCCTCGTAGCGGAAGTCGCCCGAACGGCCCCAAAGCGAGACGCCCGTCTGGTGCCACGTCGAGGGCATGATGGTGTTCTCGCCTTCAGGACGGTAGACGGTAAAGTAGTTTAGTGGCTCGTGGTGGGCATTGTTCAAACCCACGGGGACCACGATGTGGCCTACGCGCAGGTTTAGGGCCTTGGAGAACGACTTCTGCAGCCAAAACTGCTCCAGCTCCACCTCGCCGCCTTTTTCAACCTCCTGTTCCCATTCGCCGCCTTCCTCGTCTTCCTTCTCGTAGGCCAAGCCGTTGCCGCCGTGCTCAAACTCAATCTCAGTTCCGAACGTCCAGCCCTGACCAAAATCGTAGCCTAAGTAGATAACGGCGTGGGGAATGTCGAAACGCCCGTGCGAAGGGTCATCCTTGTGCTCTTCAGGTTGCGAATAGCGGCTCACGTGGTCGCTATAGAAATTGCGGCTGAAAATGATTTCGCCGTAGCCTCCAACTGACAGACGCCTGCCGTTTGAGTGCTGCAAGACGCTGTCGGCGGCACTCTCTTGTGCCTGTGTTGACGTTGCCATGCCCAGCATGGCGAGTAGTACATACAACTTATTCATATTTGTCTTTTTTCTGAAAATCGAGTGCAAAGGTATGTAGACTTTTTTTGTTATGCAATACCTAAAAACAATGATTTCGCTTGAAAATACCTACTTTTGATTATTGCGTATGTCACGGGAAATCAGTAATTTTGCACCCGATAATCAGTAATAGGTATGAAGAATCAGAAACAATACGAGGCCGACGACAAGATGATCACCCTCATACGTGACAACTATGACCTGCTGCAGGCACTTGGCAGCTTTGGCATCTCGCTCGGCTTCGGCGACAAGACCGTTCGCGAGACCTGCGACGACAATGGGGTCGACACGTATACATTCCTGGCTGTTGTCAACTTCACCATCAATGGGTATGGCGAATTCGAAAACGACGGACAGTTAGATGTGCGCACGTTGGTGCACTATCTTGACGCCAGCCACAAGTACTATCTTGACTTCCAGCTTCCCTTCATCCGCAAAGAACTTGAGGAGAGCCTCAGTCTGTCAGACTCGCTGGCTCAGCTCATCCTGCGCTTCTATGACGAATACGCCCACGAGATACGCCGGCACATGACCTATGAACAACGTACGCTCTTCCCATACGTCCAGCAATTGCTCGATGGGAAGACGCCAACCGAATATAGCATCGAGACATTCTCGAAGCATCACAAGGAGGCCGACAAGAAGCTGCGCGAACTCAAGCTGCTCATTATCAAGTACCTGCCGCAGGACGGACTCCATAACAACAAGCTGACAGCCACACTTCACGACATCTACGACAACGAGGAGTGGCTGCGCCAGCATGCTATGGTCGAGGACCGCATCTTCGTGCCCGCCATCCGCCGCCTCGAGCAGCTGTTGCGCCAGAACGACGTTGCCCGCAACATCAGCGGCATGGTCATCGGCGCCTCCCAGAACGCCGACGCGCTCTCGGACCGTGAGAAGGAAGTGATTGTGAGTCTGGTGCAAGGCATGTCGAACAAAGAGATTGCCGACCACCTCTTTATATCCGTCAATACCGTTATTACGCATAGACGCAATATAGCCCGTAAGCTTCAGATACATTCGCCTGCGGGCCTGACTATCTATGCCATTATCAATGGATTGGTGGATATTTCTTCCGTTAAGCTCTAAATCTTGTTGATATCTACGTAGCCGTGCATGACGGCATAGATGGTAAGTGCCGAGACTGACTTGAAGCCGAGCTTATCCATGATGTTCTTCCGATGGGTAATGACCGTTGAGAGGCCGATGTTGAGCCGGTCGGCTATCTCCTTGTTGATATACCCCTGGACGATGAGCGACATGACCTCGATTTCGCGGTCGCTGAGCACCTTTCGCTGCAGCACATCGGGCATGGGAGGCAGGTTGTGGCCACCGGGGTGTGCATGCTGCTGCAGCATGAGGAGCGAGCGCACCAGCTGCTGTTCGGGCACGTTGATGCAGAGGCTGTGGAACTCGCTGAGTTGCGAGGTGGTGTCGAGGCTAAGCGTCAGTACGATGGTCTTCTGCCGGCGGGCTGAGAAGAAGGCACGGTTCTCGAGCACGATGTTCATGGCCGTGAAGTAGTGGAAGTAGTCGTCGGGCTGGCTGGCTTCGAGCTCAGCAAACGAGCCGAAGGTGTCGACCGTCATGATGGGCATGACGTTCAGCAGCATCTGTTTCAGTCCGACGGCTGCCAGAGTATTGGGGTCGATAATCGCTACTTTCGGTCTTCTGTTCATCTCCTCATCTCCTCCCATCAAAGTTCCAGCCTTGCGCCTTGAGCTCAAATTCCTGATTGTCGCGGCTGACGAGTATGTGACCATATTTCTGGTCGGTAATGTATCCGATGAGGTGGACGTCCTCAATGGCTTCGACCTTCTCGCGGTCGCCGATGGGAACGGTGAACACCAGCTCGTAGTCCTCGCCGCCGTTGAGGGCGCAGGTGGTGACGTTCATGTTCAGTTCCTCGGCCATGACGGCAGTCTGGTAGTCGATGGGCAGGTTCTTCTCGAAGATGCGGCAGCCGACGCCTGACTGCTTGCAGATGTGCCGTAGCTCGCTGCTGAGACCGTCGCTGACGTCCATCATGGCAGTCGGACGGATACCCGCCTCACGCAGCTTCCCGATAATGTCGCCACGGGCCTCGGCCTGCAGCTGGCGCTGCAGCAGATACTCCTTGCCGCTGAAGTCGGGCTGGAAGTTGGGCAGCTGTCTGCCGCTTTTCTTGGCATCGTCCACCATCTGGTAGTAGACGGCTTTCTCGCGCTCCAGGAGCTGCAGGCCCATGTAGGCGGCTCCGAGGTCGCCCGAGACGCAGACGAGGTCGGTGTCGCGTGCGCCGTTGCGGTAGACGATGTCCTCCTTGCGAGCCTCGCCGATGCAGGTAATGCTGATGGCCAGACCCGTGTAGCTGGAGGTGGTGTCGCCTCCGACGATGTCGACGTTCCATTTCTCGCATGCCAGCCGTATGCCGCTGAAGAGCAGTTCGATGTCCTCGACGCTGAAGCGCTTGCTGATGGCCAGCGAGACGGTCAGCTGTCGCGGGGTGCCGTTCATGGCGAAGACGTCGCTGATGTTGACCATTGCTGCCTTGTAGCCGAGATGCTGAAGGTCGATGTAGGTGAGGTCGAAGTGTACGCCCTCCATCAGCAGGTCGGTGGTGACGAGTACCTCGCGGTCGGGGTATGACAGTACGGCGCAGTCGTCGCCTATGCCGTAGTGTGTCGATTCGTTCTTTGGCTTGAGGTCATGGGTGAGCCGGTCTATGAGTCCGAACTCTCCTATCTTTGCTATTTCCATTGTGGTTTGTCTTGATGCTTGTCAGTAACTCTTGAAGCTGATGGTGCGGGGCTTGCCGGCGCTTGGGGCGGCGGCGCTGGCCTTCGGCTTGTGCTCTTCCTTGAGCTTGCCCAGAATGCTCTTTCTGGAATTCTTTGTGATGTAGCCGATGATGTTCTGGTTGAACGATTCCTCCTGATCAGACATGAATTTGATGCGCACAGGCTGTACGTAGAGGCTGCGCCTGACCTCGTCGCTCAGTCCCTCGGCAACCGTCAGTCGTGTGGCGTCCTTCTCGGTAGTGACGATGCACTTGGGCGAGGGCATTGCCTCGAAGGTCTCGTTGAGCCGCCTGATGTCCTTGCGGCGGAACTTGTGGTGATCGGGGAATGCCAGCGGCGTGATGCTCATAGCCTCCGGCTTCAGGTCTTCTAACAGCTGGCGGGGCGAGGCGATGCCCGTCAGCAGGAGCACGTTCTGCTCAGCCAGTCTTGACATAGTGCCTGCCGATGTTTCTTTGAAGACGGGTCGCAGCTGGTCGTACTCGAGCGTCGAGAAGTAGAGGTGCTGGTATGGGAACAGGCCCATGGCGCGGGTGATGACGCGGAACTCCATTGGCTTCAGTTCCTTCGGGCACTTTGTGACGATGACGATGTCGGCGCGGTTCTTGCCTTTCAGCGGCTCGCGCAGCCGGCCGGCCGGCAGCAGCTTGTCGTAGATGATGAGTCGGTGGTAGTCGACCAGCAGGATATTGATGCCGGGCTTCACGTAGCGGTGCTGGAAGGCGTCGTCGAGCAGGATGACGTCGATGGCCTTGCCGTCGGCCTCCTCGCTTGTCAGCCGTTCGATGCCTCGAGTGCGCTTCTTGTCGACGGCAATCGTGACATCAGGAAACTTCTGCTTCATCTGGAACGGCTCGTCGCCAATCTGCTCCATCGGCGTGTCCTTGCCGGCCAGCACGAAACCGCTGCTCTTGCGCTTGTAGCCTCGGCTCAGTACGGCCACGCGCACCTTGTCCTGCAGCAGGCGGACGAGGTATTCCACGTGGGGCGTCTTGCCGGTGCCGCCGACGGTGATGTTGCCCACCGAGATGACGGGTGTCTTATAGGCACGGCTCTTCAGGATACCTACCTCGAAGAGGAAGTTTCTGAAGTTTGCGCCCAAGCCGTAGAACCAGCTAAGCGGCAGCAGCCATTCGTTGATTTTAATGAAGTCGCCTTCCAAGATTTGCGGGGATTACGTGGTGTCGATGTTTCGATGTTCCGATGTTTCGATGTTCCGAAGTTTCGATATTTCGATGTTTCGATGTTTGTGATTCAGAAGTTCAGCAGGTAAGGCAGTCGGGCCTGCAGGCGGTTGCGCTGCATGTCGCGGCGGGCGTTGAGCACGGGCTGGTAGAACTCGCCGAGCACCTCGCGCAGTTCTCCGTCGAGGTAGGTGCCCTTCTTCTCGCTCATGTCCATCAGCTGCTGGTACCAGGGTGCGGGCTCGGGATAGCTCTTCTTGTGATACTCGTCGAGCTTGGCCAGTTCGGCTGCCTTCTTAACGGCGTCGTCGAGCGAGCCGAGCTTGTCGACGAGCTTGATGGGCAGGGCGTCGGTGGCTAGCCACACGCGGCCCTGGGCTATCTCGTGAACAGCGTCGCGGGTCATCTTGCGCCCGTCGGCCACAAGGTTGAGGAACGTCTCATAGCCGCGGTCGACGTAGGTCTGCATGAACTTGATTTCCTGGGCGTTGTCCTTGGTGAGTACCAGGTTTTCCTCGAAGTCAGTGTACTTGTTGGTTTTTGTGCCGTCGAAGGTGACGCCGAGCTTGCCTGTCACCAGCTCAGAGACGTTGGGTACAAGGCCGAAGATGCCGATGCTGCCCGTGATGGTGGTGGGCTCGGCAAAGATGTAGTCGCCGTAAGCACTGATCATGTAGCCGCCCGAGGCTGCCAGACCACCCATCGAGACGACGACGGGCTTCTTGGTCTTGAGCTGAGTGATGGCGTGGGCTATCTGCTCGGAGGCAACGGCGCTGCCGCCGGGCGAGTTGACGCGCAGGACGACGGCCTTCACGTTATCGTCGCTGGCCAGCTTGTTCAGGTCGTCGACGGTCTCCTTGCCGATGATGTTATGCTCGGTTGAGAAGAGGCTGGTCTGCTGGTCGATGATTTCGCCGTAGGCGTAGTAGACGGCCACCTCGTCGCCCTTGTCGCTCTCCTTGTCGGGCAGGGCAATCATGTCGGCGAGCAGCAGTTGGTTGATGTCGTCGTCGGTGCCCAGCATGCCCTTGATGGTGGCCTTTACCGTCTCAGGATAGCGGAGCGCGTCGATGAGGCCACTCTTCAGGTAGTCGTCGGGTGCGGCGAAGGCCAGAATGCTGTCGTTCACCAGCTGGTCAATCTGCTCAGCCGTCAGTTTCGTGCGGCTCTCGGCCATGTCGCTGAGCATATGCTTCCAAATGCCCCCTTGGTAGGCCTCTGTCTGCTCGCGGTTCTCGGGGCTCATGTCCTTGCGTATGACGCTCTCAACGGCACTCTTGTACTTACCCACGCGCACGGCCTGGTACTTCACGCCGATCTTCTCGTAAAGGCCGGTCATGAACTCGCGCTTGCCGCCGATACCCTTCAGCTCGATCATGCCCGTCTTGTTGAGTATGACGCTGTCGGCCACCGAGGCCACATAATAGCCCGACTGTGTATAGTTGTCGGCATAAGCGATAATCCACTTGCCGCTCTTCTTGAAGTCCTTCAGTGCGTCGCGCACTTGCTGGGCTGTAGCAGGTGAGTCAAACTCGGAGAGTCCGCCTTCTATATAAATACCCTTGATGTCTTCATGCTCCTTGGCCTTCTTGATGCTGGCCAGGATGTCGTCCAGTCCCATGACGCTCATGTCGCTCTGTGCCATCAGGAAGTCGAGCGGCGTGCCGCCCTCGCTGCGCTCCTGGATGGCGCCGTCCATTTTCAGCACGAATACGGAGTTGCTCTTGACCGATGGCGTCGTACTTCCCGATGCAGCCATACCGGCCAGCGACAGCAGGAAGAAAAAACCTGCAATGAAAGTAAAAATGACAAGGCCACAAATAGTGGCCAGAGTGTACTTCAAAAAGCTTTTCATAACGTTCGCGTATAAATTATGGCACAAAGTTACGACTTTTTTTGTAATTAGCATCAATTTATCAGAATAATTTGCTATTTTTGCACACAAAAACTATAACTAAAACCAAGAAGACGATGAAAATCAGCAAAATTCTGCCGTTATTGCTCACGTTGATGTGTCTCACGGCAACAGGAAAAAAGAAAGTGACAAACCCGCAAATGTGGCCCGACGGCACGCCCGTCGGCGAGTGGTTCAGCGACACCTCGCGCGTCGACCTCGCAGGGCTGAAGCGCTATGTGGTGACCGACTACGGCGTCGACGGCTACAGCAGCGAAGTGCAGACCGGGCGGCTGCAGGCCGTCATCGACCGCTGCGCCTCCGAGGGTGGGGGAGTGGTCGTCATTCCGCGTGGAACTTTCGTCAGCGGCTCGCTCTTCTTCAAGCCGAAGACCCACCTGAAGATTGAGGAGGGCGGCGAGCTGCAGGGCAGTACGCGCATCAAGCACTTCCCCGTGGTCAAGACCCGCATGGAGGGACAGACGCTCGACTACTTTGCCGCCCTGGTCAATGCCGACGGCTGCGACGGCTTCACGATTACCGGCCCCGGCACCATCAACGGCAACGGCCAGCCCTACTGGGAGGAGTTCTGGATTCGCCGCAAGTACAACCGCAACTGCACCAACCTCGAAGCCATGCGCCCGCGCAACGTGTACATATCTAATAGCAAGAATGTCACCGTGCAGGACGTGAAGATTATCAACTCGCCCTTCTGGACCAACCATCTTTACCGCTGCGAGAACGTGCGCTATCTCGGCTGCTTCATCTATGCCCCGACTGAGAACGTCACGCCCGTTGACCCCAAGCGCGGTGCCCCTTCAAGCGATGCCATCGACCTCGACGTCTGCAAGAACGTGCTCATTCACGGATGCTATATGCACGTCAACGACGATGCCGTCGTGCTGAAGGGCGGTAAGGGCACATGGGCCGACAAGGACGCGAACAACGGCCCCTGCTCGAACATCATCATCGAGGACTGCACCTACGGCAAGGTTCACGGCTGCCTGACCCTCGGCTCAGAGTCGCTCCACGACCGCAACGTCATCCTGCGCCGCTGCCATGTCGGGTCGGCTACCCGCGTGCTCTGGCTCAAGATGCGCCCCGACACGCCCCAGCACTATGAATACGTCACCGTCGAGGACATCACCGGCCAGTGCGGCTCGTTCCTCGTTGTCCGCCCCTGGACGCAGTTCTTCAAGCCTGAGGACCGTGAGGACATGCCCCTGTCGCAATGCAACAACATCACCATCCGTAACATCCAGATGACCACGAAGAACTTCTTCGACGTCGGTAAAAGTGACAAGTACAAACTGACGGGCTTCACGTTCGAGAACATTAGTGTGCAGGATGAAACGAAAGCCTTTGATTCCTCGTTGATTGACAACTGTATCACGAAGAACGTGAATATCCAGTAAAGCCCTGAACTAATTAGAACAAACTCTATGTGCCAAAATGTCAGTTGCGACGTTTTGGCACGGTTTTCGCATAGAGAAGGGCAGAAATGTTAAACAACTAATAAAACATAACGTATTATGAACATTAAACCATTAGCAGACCGCGTGCTGGTATTGCCCGCACCGGCAGAAGAGAAGATTGGCGGCATCATCATTCCTGATACCGCAAAGGAGAAGCCCTTGCACGGAACCATCAAGGCCGTAGGACAGGGTACGAAGGACGAACAGATGATCCTGAAGGAAGGCGACGAAGTGCTTTATGGCAAGTACTCAGGCACCGAGCTGGAGTTCGAGGGCACAAAGTACCTGATGATGCGTCAGTCGGACGTGCTGGCAGTCATTGAGAAATAATCTCGAAACATCGAATTATCGAAACATCGCAAAAAAGAAAAGAACCATGGCAAAAGATATTAAATTCAATATTGAGGCTCGCGACCTGCTGAAGCAGGGTGTCGACCAGTTGGCTAACGCCGTTAAAGTGACGCTTGGTCCGAAGGGACGCAACGTAGTGATTGAGAAGAAGTTTGGTGCTCCGCAGATTACCAAGGACGGTGTGACCGTCGCTAAGGAAATTGAGCTGGAGGACAAGTTTGAGAACACTGGCGCACAGCTCGTGAAGAGCGTGGCCTCGAAGACGGGCGACGACGCCGGCGACGGTACCACTACCGCCACCATCCTGGCTCAGGCTATCGTGGCCGAGGGACTGAAGAACGTCACCGCCGGTGCCAACCCGATGGACCTGAAGCGCGGTATCGACAAGGCTGTGAAGGCCGTTACCGACCACATCGCCAAGAGTGCCGAGCAGGTTGGCGACAACTACGACAAGATTGAGCAGGTGGCCACTGTCAGCGCCAACAACGACAAGGAGATTGGCGAGCTGCTGGCCGAGGCTATGCGCAAGGTTAGCAAGGACGGCGTCATCACCATCGAGGAGTCGAAGAGCCGCGACACCCACATCGGTGTCGTTGAGGGTATGCAGTTCGACCGCGGCTATTTGTCGGCCTATTTCATCACCGACTCTGAGAAGATGGAGTGCGTGATGGAGAACCCCTACATCCTTATTTATGACAAGAAGATTTCGAACATCAAGGACTTCCTGCCCATCCTGCAGCCTGCTGCTGAGAGCGGCCGTCCGCTGCTGGTGATTGCCGAGGACGTTGACTCTGAGGCTCTGACCACGCTGGTTGTCAACCGTCTGCGTGGCGGTCTGAAAATCTGTGCCGTCAAGGCTCCTGGCTTCGGCGACCGTCGCAAGGCCATGCTCGAGGATATCGCTACGCTGACTGGCGGTGTCGTCATCAGCGAGGAGAAGGGTCTGAAGCTGGAGCAGGCTACACTCGAGATGCTGGGTACGTGTGACAAGGTGACAGTGTCGAAGGACAATACCACCATCGTCAACGGTGCAGGTGACAAGCAGCTCATCAAGGACCGCATCGCCCAGATTAAGAAGGAGATTGAGATTACCACCAGCTCTTACGACAAGGAGAAGCTGCAGGAGCGTCTGGCCAAGCTGGCCGGTGGTGTTGCCGTGCTCTATGTCGGTGCCAACAGCGAGGTGGAGATGAAGGAGAAGAAGGACCGCGTCGACGACGCCCTCTGCGCTACCCGTGCAGCCATCGAGGAAGGTGTTGTGGCCGGTGGCGGTACAACCTACATCCGCGCTCAGGAGGCCCTGGCTGGTCTGAAGGGCGACAATGCCGACGAGCAGACTGGTATCAATATTATCTGCCGCGCCATTGAGGAGCCGCTGCGCCAGATTGCCGTCAACGGCGGTCAGGAGGGTGCCGTGGTTGTCCAGAAGGTTCGCGAGGGCAAGGGTGACTTCGGCTTCAATGCCCGCACCGATGTCTACGAGGATCTGCGCGAGGCTGGTGTCATCGACCCTGCCAAGGTGGCTCGTGTGGCTCTGGAGAATGCAGCCTCGATTGCCGGCATGTTCCTCACCACCGAGTGCCTCATCGTCGACAAACCCGAGAAAGAACCCGCTATGCCGATGGGCGGAGCACCCGGAATGGGCGGCATGATGTAAATTGAAAAGCTTTTGAGACGTGCGGATTTGCAGGATTCGTAAGAATGCTGTAACTTTGCACCCCGAAAAGGAAAGATATTTTTGATTTGTTTTAGTAGATTAGTTTTTAAGTAGTTTGTTTTTGAAAAACGGGACGTCGTGACGACGCCCCGTTTTTTTGTTTCCAATCGTTTGCGCGTTTCAAGAATTATTCGTACCTTTGCAAGCGTATGCGAAAACTATATCTACTATCAGCAGTCCTGACAGCCATCGTCGCCTTCGGACAGAAACAGAAGGTGGGCGACTTCATTGAGTCGACATCCTATAACCTCGACAAGATTGGGGTCGAGCGTAGTCAGCAGTATTTTCCCAAGGGCGGCGCCTTCGTCTGCGAAAACGGTACCAACCGCTTCACCCGTGCCCTCTACGGCAGTCCGACCGACTGGCGGTTAGAGACCAGCGACCGCCCGGTGTTTGCCGTGGTAAAGAAGAATTACCATCGTAACATCAGCTTCACGCTGGAGACGGACGGACTGTCCGTCGCCCTTGATTCTGCAGCGCATTGTGACGCCTGCTATGAGGCTGGGCAGCGAACCTACCGGCTGAGCGATCCTCGATGGGGTGGGGCAGATCTGTTTATAGAAGTGGTGGCGTGTCCCGACCACGAGGCAGCCATCTGGCGTTTCTACGGTCCGCAGTTCATGGGCCGTGCCACGATTCACGGACGGGTGGCTGACATTGCCATTCCGAAACTCCACCGCAATGGCGACATCGGGGCCGACAAGCCCGGATGCTTCGAGGCCAAGGGACCTGTGTTGCAGGAGGTGACGCTGCCATTAGATGCCGGGACGGGATTCATTGAGGTTGACCTGAACCAGTTGCGGGTGCCTGAGCGTCAGACGGCTGACGCCGAGTATCTGGCTGCGGCTAACCATTTCCGTCAGCTGGCCAGCCGCATCAGCTTCGAAACCCCCGACCCCTATATCAATACCTTGGGAGGAGCGCTGGCCCTGGCTGCCGACGGCGACTGGGACGGCAAGACGTGGCTCCACGGCTGCATCGGCTGGCGCATGCCGCTGGCGGGCTGGCGGGCTGCCTACGTCGGCGACGTTCTCGGCTGGAACGACCGTCAGGTGAGCCACTTCGACGCTTACGCCAAGAGTCAGGTGACTGACGTTGAGCCGACCATCCCCCATCCCTCTCAGGACTCAGCGCTGAACCTGGCACGTGCCGAGAAGCGGTGGGGCACGCAGATGTACTCCAACGGCTACATCTGCCGTAATCCTGAACGCAACGACCAGATGCACCACTACGACATGAACCTGAACTACATCGACGAGCTGCTTTGGCACTTCCAGTACGATGCCGATACGGCCTATATGCGCCGTATGTGGCCCGTCATCACGCGCCACCTGGCCTGGGAGAAGCGCAACTACGACCCTGACGGCGACCACCTCTACGATGCCTACTGCTGCATCTGGGCTTCGGATGCCTTATATTATAATGGTGGGGCTGTCACTCATAGCTCGGCCTACAACTACCGGGGCAACAAACTGGCTGCCCGCATCGCCGAAATCATCGGTGAGAATCCGCAATCTTACCGCGACGAGGCCGAGGCTATCCTGAAAGCAATAAACCAGCGGCTTTGGTTGAACGGTCGTGGCGTTTGGGCTGAGTATCAGGATGCTATGGGCTTGAAACGACTGCACGAAAGTCCCGCCGTTTGGTCGGTCTATACACCTGTCGACTGCGGTGCCTGTTCGCCCGGCCAAGCCTACGACGCCACCGAATGGGTGAGCCAGAACATTCCGCATATTCCTGTCGAGAAGACGGGGTATAGTACCATTGCAACTTCTAACTGGCTGCCCTACTCATGGAGCATCAACAACGTGGCGGCGGCTGAGGTGATGCACACGGCGTTGGCCTTCTTCGAGGCTGGCCGGGCCAAGGAGGGCTTCAGTCTGCTGAAGGCCAACATCCTCGACCAGATGTACTATGGGCAGTGTCCGGGCAACTTCGGACAGATCAGCCGCTATGATGCTGCCCGCGGTGAGTGCTACCGCGACTTTGGCGACTGCATCGGCATCAGCAGCCGCACGCTGCTGCAGGGCCTTTTCGGCATCGTTCCGCAGGCGCTCTATGGCGAGTGCGTGCTTCGTCCTTGCCTGCCGTTAGAGTGGGACAGCGTGACCGTCACCACGCCCTATCTCTCCTATACGATGAAGCGGCGCGACGGTCAGGACATCTACGAGATTACCCAGAACTTCAAACGTCCGCTGAAGATTGTCTACCGCCAGTACAGACCGAAGACGGGTATGCTGGAAGTCGAGGGAACGACGGCCACGAAGCAGACCCTTGTCGTGCCTACCGACTATAGCAGTCTGCACTATCGGTTGGCCGACGTCGTGACCCAGGAGATGATGGAGCGTTTCCAGCAGGAGAGAAAGGCAAGCGAGGAAGAGGCGGCCAACCGGATTGTACGCTTAGGTCTTGCTGAACCGTCCACCGACGGGAAATGCCGCCCCCAGGCGATTGACAAGTACTTCAATGCCCGCGTCGACGACATCTTCAGGCAGCAGTACCTGTCGCCCCGTCCTCAGACTACGACCCTGCAGATTCCCACGCAGGGTATCGGCGAGTGGTGCCACCCGCAGCTGACCGCCGACATCAACGACTCGGTCTTCCGCTCGTTGATCGTGAACGGCAGGATGGTTGTCGCCAATGTACCGTTCAGCACGCCGGAGCAAGGACGCAACATCATCTACACCTCGCTCTGGGACAACTACCCCGATGCTGTCACCGTGCCGCTGAAGGGGCGCGCCGCTGTGGCCCATCTGCTGATGGCTGGCTCGACGAACCACATGCAGAGCCGTATTGACAATGGTCTTGTCGTCGTCACCTACCAGGACAACTCGACTGACACTCTGACACTACGCAACCCTGACAACTGGTGCCCGATAGAGCAGGACTACTACGTCGACGGCAAGGCATTTTCAACCACCGATCCGCGGCCATACCGCATTTGTCTCGGCAAGGCTACTGACGACGGGCGGCCCATCGTCAGCCGCGACCTCGGACAGGTTCTCGGCATCCGCGAGGTCTATGGCCGGGAGATTCCCGGTGGCGCCGCCCAGCTGCTGCGTATGCCCCTCAACCCCGCCAAGAAACTGCGTTCGCTGACGCTACGGACGCTCTCCAACGACGTGGTGATAGGCTTGATGGGCGTAACGTTACAATAGAAAAATCGCTTTTTATTTGCTTATGTCTTTTCTTATTCGTACCTTTGCACTCGCAACAGGTGCACTGCCATTGGTGCTTAAAAGGGAACCGGGTGGAAGTCCCGGACAGTCCCGCTGCTGTGAGTCGCCCTTGGACGGCGCGAACACCGATAGTCACTGGCCGCTGTAGGCTGGGAAGACGTTCGCGCCCGGCGATGAGTCAGAAGACCTGCCTGTGTGCTACCATACTTCAGCAGAACTCTGGGGATAGGCTGTGGAAGTGAAAAGTGTGAAGTGAAGAGTAAGAAGTGCTTGGTTTGGGCAATGGCTTGCTGTGTGAGTCACGTCGTCGTGGCACAAGGCAGACTGGACTCCGTACAACGTGTGCGAGAGGTGGTCGTCGTGTCGCGACCGGCCCTCCGCGAGGTGGTGCCCAGTCAGAAGCTGAACGGCGAACTGCTCGAACGTCTCAACACCCACAGCGTGGCCGACGCCCTGCGCTACTTCTCGGGCATCCAGCTGAAGGACTACGGCGGGGTGGGGGGCATCAAGACGGTCAACATCCGCTCGATGGGTACCCACCACTTAGGCATCAGCTACGACGGCGTGCAGTTGGGCAATGCCCAGAACGGCCAGATAGACCTCGGCCAGTTCTCGCTCGACAACGTCGAGGAGATCACGCTCTACAACGGTCAGAAGAGTGCCATCTTCCAGCCCGCCAGCGACTTCGGCAATGCCGGAGCCATCTATATCCGCACCCGTCGGCCGGAGTTTGCCGACGGCAAGCGCTGCAATCTGAAGTTCAAGACGCAGTACGGCTCCAGCGATATGTTCCGACTCTCTACGTTGTGGGAGCAGCAGCTCTCCGATAAGGTCAGCTCGTCGCTCAGCGCTGAGTTCCTGACGGCCAGCGGCAAGTACAAGTTCCGCTACGAGCGGCGCTATCCCAATGGCTCGACGGCCTGGGACACCACCGCCGTGCGACAGAATGGCGACATCCACGCCGAGCGCGTCGAGGCCAACCTCCACGGACGGCTCCCGCAGGGTGGCTGGCAGCTGAAGGGCTATCTCTACAACTCTGCCCGAGGCATTCCCGGGGCCATTGTCAACAACGTATGGCGGCGCGGTGAGCGCCAGCAGGACCTCAACACCTTCTTTCAGGCCGACTTCAACAAGAACATTGGCGAAGGATTCAGCACGCGCTGGCTGGCCAAGTATGCCTATTACGACACCCACTACGTGAACCGCGACACCACCCAGCTGCCCGTCGACAACCGCTACCGCCAGCAGGAGTTCTACGCCTCGACCGCCAACGTCTTAGAGCTGTTGCCGGGCTGGAGTGCCTCGCTGAGCTACGACCTGAAGTGGAACAAGCTCAATGCCGACATCTGGAACTTCGCCCGTCCTACGCGCCTGTCGAATCTTGTCAGCCTGGCCACCGCCGTCGACTACCGTCATCTGAAGGCGCAGGCCTCGCTGTTGGCAACCTTCATCAACGACCGCACACACCGCGAACAATACAGCACCAGCCGTTCGCTGTCGCGGCTCACGCCCGCCGTCTTCGTCAACATATATCCCTTCCGCGGCACGTTCTTCTCCGTCCGTGCCTACGTCAAGAAGAGCTTCCGTATGCCGACGTTCAACGACCTCTACTACACCGATATGGGCAACGCCAACCTCGTGCCTGAGAGTGCTTTGCAGTACGATGCGGGCTTCGCCCTGAACAAGCACTTCGAGCGGGGCATCATCCGGCATGCCGCCATGCACTTCGACGCCTATTATAATACGGTGCACGACAAGATTGTGGCTTATCCCAAGGGCCAACAGTTCCGCTGGACGATGCTCAACCTGGGCCGCGTCCACATCAAGGGCATCGACGTCGAGGCTGAGGCCGACTGCAGCGTGGGTCGCGATTTCGTCGCGACCGTCCGCGCCCAGTACACTTATCAGGACGCCCGCGACGTCACCGACCCCACCACTTCTTACTATCGCCACCAGATACCCTACATCCCCTGGCACTCCGGCTCGGCCATCGTCGGCCTCAGTCGTCGTAACTGGACGCTCAACTACTCGTTTATCTATGCCGGCGAGCGTTACGACGAGCAGGAGAACATACTCTACAACCACATGGAGCCGTGGTACACCAGCGACCTGAGCCTCGTCTATAGTTTCCATTGGCAGAAGATGCTCTGGAAGGCCCAGATAGACGTGAACAACGTCCTCGACCAGGACTACGAAGTCATTGTCAACTACCCTATGCCGGGGTGCAACTATGCCCTGACCCTTAACGTTACGATATGAAGAGACTGCTGTTGTATATATGCCTGTTGCTGACTGTCGCCTGCCGCGACGATGTGATGGTGGTGCCGATGGAGAATATCGACACCGGCGGCAAGGTCGTGAGGAGTGAAATTATAGGTATGTACCTGCTCAACGAGGGCAATATGGGCTCAAACAAGTCGACACTCGACTACCTCGACCTCTCTGCCAGCGATTCCACCGTCCACTACCTGCGCAACATCTACAGCGAGCGCAACCCCAGCACGGTGATGTCGCTCGGCGACGTGGGCAACGACTGCCAGGTCTACGGTTCGCGGCTGTGGCTGGTCATCAACTGCTCCAACAAGGTGGAGGTGGCGCGGGCCAGTGACGCCGTCCGCATCGGTCAGGTGAACATCCCCAACTGCCGCTATGTCACCTTCTCCGGTGGCTATGCGTATGTCTCGTCATACGTCGGTGGCGTCCGAAATCCCGGCAGCAGTCCGTTGGGCAGCGTCTACAAGGTCGATACGCTCACGCTCCATAAGGTGGACTCCTGCACGGTGGGCTTCCAGCCCGAGGAGATGGCCATCGTCGGCGACCGTCTCTATGTGGCCAACAGCGGCGGCTATCAGGGCATGACGGGCCAGGGCTATGAGTCGACGGTCAGCGTGGTCGATTTGCCGACGATGCGCGAAGTCAGCAAGATTGAGGTCGCCCCCAACCTGCACCACCTGAAGCTCGACGGCCACGGCCGGCTGTGGGTCACGTCGCGCGGCAACTACACCGACCTCGACTCGCGCCTCTACTGGCTGGAGTCTGATGCAGGCGGCGAGATGCGTGTCCGCGGCGTGATTGGCCAGCCCGTCAGCGACCTCTGCATCGTCGGCGACTCGCTCTACTTCTACGGCAGTCAGTGGAGCGAACTGACAATGACCAATACCGTCACCTACGGCATCGTCAACGTGCTTACCCGTCAGGTGGTCAGCACCTCGCTCTCCGATGCCCCTGAGGTGAAGAAGATACGTATGCCCTATGGTATCATCGTCAACCCGATTGACCGCGACTTCTACCTGATGGACGCCAAGAACTACGTCTCCAGCGGCGAACTGCTGCACTTCCTGCCCGACGGCACCTTCGACTGGAAGGTACGGACGGGCGACATACCCGCTCACGCCGCCTTCCTATTTAAAACAGAAAAGAAATGAACAAAACGATAACACTTCTATTGGCAGCTTCGACAGCTGTTGCCGTTTGGGGTCAGCGGATGGACAACATGACCACCCACTCGAAGTATATCCAGGCCGTCGACGAGTACCGTCCCGCCCCCGGCCAGTACGTCAACGACATTCCCGAGTACGAGCCGGGCGACACCGAGGCCGACATGGTGCGCAAGTGTACGGAGCGCCTGGCAGCCAACGAGCGCGGCATGGTGGCCTTGGGAGCCTATGGCGGCTATATCACCTTCCACTTCGACCACTCCATTGCCAACATCGAGGGGCAGCGCGACTTCGCCATCTGGGGCAATGCCTACCAGGAGGAGCTGGGACTCTTCCCCGGCGGCGGCACCGGCGAGGCTGGCATCGTGATGGTGTCGCAGGACGTGAACGGCAACGGACTGCCCGACGACCCGTGGTACGAAATCAAGGGCAGCTGCGACGACGACAGCCTCGGGATGGTGGACTACGGCTACGAGATTACCTACCACCGCAACCCGATGGGCAAGATTCCCTGGACCGACAACCGGGGAGGCAGCGGCGAGCTCGACCGCTGGGACCGCTACCATCCGCAGGAGTACTACCCCGAGTGGCTCCCCGACGGTCTGACCTTCCGGGGCACGCGCCTGCCCCGCAACGGCTTCGACTTCACCGGCAGTGTGCCCGCCAGTTACAGCCAGTACTTCTGGGTGCTCTATTTCTTCGGCTGGGGCTATGCTGACAACCAGCCCAACATGCTCGACGACCGCGTGACGCCTAACATCGACGGCTGCGGCATCGACATCGCGTGGGCCGTCGACGAGCAGCGCCAGCCCGTCAGTCTCGACTTCGTCGACTTCGTCCGCGTCTATACCGGCATCAACCAGAAGTGCGGTTGGCTCTTGGAGACGTCGACCGAAATCCTTGGCGCCGAAGACCTCCACCTCGACGCCTCGCTCCAGGCCATCCGCCAAGCCGCGACCTCAGTACCCTCTCTTCACCCTTCGCCCTTCACCCTTCACCAAATCCACGACCTCCAAGGCCGCCTCGTCCCTAACCCCACCAAGGGCCTATACATCAGGAACCGACAGAAATACATCATTAAATAAACATTATTCCTTATTAAAATCAAAACATTATGAAAACAAACAAGATTATCGGGCTTGCAGCCCTTGTCTGCGGTTTAACCGCTTCATTCACTTCGTGTGACAATCAGGACAATGCCGTCGTTGCCGACAGCACAGTGACCATCTCTTTCGAGAACCAGCAGCTCAATGCCGACGGATTCTGGATTGGCGATGCCGAAGGCAACAGCTACTCCTACGAAGACGACTGGGGCGGCAAGACCACCACGTTCACCGACAACGCCTATCAGGAGGGACCGGTCAGGTTCCCCGTCACCTACAACCTCTACGAGTCGGCTTACGGCACCTCCGACTTCTGGTCGGGCGTCGCCATCTCCAACCGCACCGAGACCTCGTTCAGCGCCCTCACGCTGACTCCCGACCAGTACAACAACGTCGCCGGCAAGGCCCACTCCGGTCAGAACTTTGCCGTCATCACCACCTACGGCGAGACGATTGACCTCGGCGAGGGCGTCGTGGTCAAGAGCCTCTTCTACACCAACAGCGCATATACCGTCAGCTCCATCCTGAACGGCGATAACTATTCTGGTGCTCCCTTCACCGCCGCCGACTGGCTGAAGTGTACGCTGAACGTCACCAAGGCCGACGGCACCACCGCCGATGTCGACATCGACCTGGCCAAGGACGGCACCTACGTGGCCGACTGGCAGCTGCTCGACCTCAGCTCGTTAGGCAAGATCACGAAGATTGGCTTCACCTTCACCGGTTCGCGCAGCAACGACTACGGTGTGCTGACGCCTGCCTATATCTGCATCGACGACGTCACCGTCGAGAAGTGATGAAGCAGCTTTTGATCATACTTGCGGCATTGTCGCTCTACGCCTGCGGCGGAGGCAGGACGGCCTCCTCGCCACAGGCGGAGGGCGACACCGTGCCCTTCAAGTATGCCCGCCTGCTCACCGTCGTCCGCTACGACGGCTATACCGTAGCCACCATCAAGAACCCGTGGAGCCCGGGAAAAGCCCTCCACCGCTACGTCCTCGTCCCCAATGGTTCGACAGTCCCAGACCTTTCCCCCTACGGGGGGGACAAAGGGGGGCTTACCCTCCTCCGCACTCCGCTGAGCCGTTCGATGATTTTCACCACCGTCCACTGTGCCATGCTCCAGTCCTTAGGCCGTGAAGACTGCATAACGGGCGTGGCCGACCTGAAGTATATCAAGATTCCCTGGGTGCATCAGCAGGTGGCCGCAGGCAGGATTGTCGACGTCGGCGAGGGCTTGAGTCCTGTCATCGAGAAGATTATCGACCGTCGTCCCGATGCCATCCTGCTGTCGCCCTTCGAGAACAGCGGCGGCTATGGCAAGCTCGAGGACATCGACATTCCCATCGTCGAGTGTGCCGAGTATATGGAGGAGTCGCCGCTGGCACGTGCTGAGTGGCTGCGTTTCTACGGTATGCTCTTCGGCTGCGAGCACGAGGCCGACAGTCTCTTTGCCGTCGTCGACAGTTCCTATCAGGCGCTGAGCCGTCAGGCCCGGGAGGCGAAGGATCAGCCCACCGTGATGGTCGACAAGGTGACGGGCAGCGTCTGGTATGTTCCTGGTGGGCGCAGCACCATCGGGCGAATGATTGCCGACGCTGGCGGCCGTTACCTCTGGGCCGACGACACGCACAGCGGTTCGGTCTCACTGCCCTTCGAGGCCGTCCTCGAGCGAGCCGGCGAAGCCGACGTGTGGCTCTTCCGCTATTCCGCTGATCACGACATCACCTACGGCGAACTGGCTGCCGAGCATCACGGCTATCCGCAGTTCAAGGCCTTCCGCAACCATGCTGCCTACGGCTGCAACGTCGAGCTTTCGCTCTTCTACGAGGAGTCGCCCTTCCGCCCCGACTGGCTCCTCAGCGACTTCATCCAGATTCTGCATCCCGACATAACAAATCTGCCATCGCTCCGTTATTACCAAAAAGTGGGGAATCCAGTAATAAATAGTAAATAGTCAATTGTCAAATCGTAAATCTCTCTGGTGCTGCCTGTTACTGGCCGTCCTGACGGTTGCCCTGTTCGCCCTTAACCTGTTGGTGGGTTCGGTCAGGATTCCTGCTGCCGATGTCGTCGCCATCCTCTTCGGACATCCGGCGGCTGACGTTTCCGCCGCCTGGCAATACATCGTCCTCCAGTCGCGGCTGCCGCAGGCCATGACTGCCGTGTTCTGCGGCGGCGCACTGGCCGTCAGCGGACTGCTGCTGCAGACGGCGTTCCGCAACCCGCTGGCCGGTCCCGGCATCTTCGGCGTCAACAGCGGCGCCGGACTGGGCGTGGCACTCGTCATGCTGCTCTTCGGCGGCAGTCTCTCCGTGGGCAGTCTCCAGCTGTCGGGCTTCGTGGCCGTCCTTGCTGCGGCGTTTATCGGGGCAATGGCCGTCATCGCCCTCATCTTCTTTTTCTCGACGCTGGTGCGCAGCAACGTCATGCTGCTCATCGTCGGCATCATGATTGGCTACATCGCCAACTCGGCCATCTCGCTGCTCAACTTCTTCGCCACCGACGAGGGCGTCAAGTCGTATATGGTCTGGGGAATGGGCAGCTTCGGCGGCGTCTCGATGGCCAACATGCCCGTCTTTGCCGGCGTTACCGTCCTGGGCCTCCTCGGATCCGTCCTGCTCATCAAGCCTCTCAATGCCCTCATGCTCGGCGAGGGCTATGCCGCCAACCTTGGCATCAACGTGCTGCGTGTGCGCAACTGGCTTCTCATCGTCACTGGCCTGCTCTCAGCCGTCACCACCGCCTTCTGCGGTCCTGTGGCCTTCATCGGACTGGCCGTGCCTCACATCGTCCGTTTGCTCATCGTCACCGACAACCACCGCATCCTGATGCCCGCCACCATTCTGATGGGAGCCGTCGTCGGTCTGACGTGCAACCTCGTCTGCTTCCTCCCTGGCGAGTCGGGTGTCATCCCGCTGAACGCCGTCACCCCCCTCATCGGCGCCCCCGTCATCATCTACGTCATCGTGAAGGAGCGGAAATGACCACCCTGTAACCTCAAAGTATTATGAAAAAACAGATTATCATAGCAGGCTTAGGACCTGGCGGCAAGGAAGCCATGACGCCCGCCGTGATTGACGCCGTTCGTCGGGCTGACGCCATCGTCGGCTATAAGTATTACTTCCGATTTGTCGAGGACTATCTGAAAGCTGACTGCACGTGTATCGATACCGGTATGCGCCACGAACGCGAGCGGGCAGAGCAGGCTTTCAATCTGGCTGAGACGGGTAAGACCGTCGTCGTCATCTCGTCGGGCGATGCCGGCATCTACGGTATGACACCGCTCATCTACGAGATGAAGGCTGCCCGCCAGTCGGATGTTGAGATTGTCTCGCTGCCGGGCATTTCGGCTTTCCAGAAGGCGGCCTCGCTGCTTGGCGCACCAACGGGCCACGACACGTGTATCATCTCGCTCTCCGACTTGATGACGCCCTGGGAACTGATAGAGCGGCGCATCAAGGCGGCGGCAGCGGCTGATTTCGTGACTGCCGTCTACAACCCGAAGTCGCACGACCGCTACTGGCAGCTGTACCGCCTGCAGGAGCTGTTCCTCCAGGAGCGTAGCGAGCTGACGCCTGTCGGCTATGTCCGTCAAGCAGGACGTGAGGAGCAGGAGGTGAAGGTGACGACCCTTGGAGCCTTTGACCCTGAGGACGTAGATATGTTCACCGTCATCATCATTGGCAACTCACAGTCGTATATAAACTCTCCAAATGGCGAGGGGCGTAAGCTGATTATTACGCCTCGTGGGTATTATCGCGATGAAGCGAACGAAGGCAATAAGATTGGTCAGAACATTATGATAGAATCCTTCCGCACCATTCTTGGAGAATTGAAGGGTGACTATGCCTTAGACCATCAATGGGCCCTGCTCCACGCCATCCATACCACCGCCGACTTCGATATGGAGAACATCCTCCATACTGACCCAGGGGCTGTGGAGCTATTATATAATAAGGTGAAGGACGGCACGCTGACGACCATCGTGACCGACGTGACGATGGTCGTCAGCGGCATCCGTAAGGGCGCCCTCCAGCGCTTGGGCATCGAGGCTAAGTGTTATCTGAGTGACCCGCGTGTGGCAGAACTAACCAAACTCCCCTCCCTTGGGGAGGGGCAGGGGGTGGCCCTTACCCGTACTCAGGCCGGCATCCGTCTCGCCGTCGAGGAACACCCTGATGCCCTCTTCGCCTTCGGCAACGCTCCTACGGCGCTGATGGAGCTCTGCGACCTCATCCGCAAAGGCAAAGCCCATCCGGCAGGCATCATCGCCGCCCCCGTAGGTTTCGTCCACGTCCGCGAGTCGAAACACATGGTGAAGCCATTCCGCGACATCCCCAAGATCATCGTCGAGGGGCGCAAGGGCGGCTCCAACCTCGCCGCCACTCTCTGCAACGCCATCCTGACCTTCGACGATGCCGCACAACTAAAGCCTGGCCGTGATCTATGAAGTTCATCGTTATTGGAATCAGCGACAACCCACAGCCGTTTTTCCCGCCTGAAGTGCTGGACGTTATCAAGAACGGCAAGGTGTTTTCTGGCGGCAAGCGCCACCACGACATCGTGGCGCCGCTACTGCCGAAGGACGCCGAGTGGATTGACATTACCGTCCCCCTCGATGCCGTCATCGAGCAGTATGGCTCCCTCTGTAGGGCAGACTCCCCCTCTACGGGAGGGGGTGGGGGGAGGCTCATCATCTTCGCCTCCGGCGACCCGCTGTTCTTCGGCTTTGCCAACACCATCCGCAGCCGGATGCCCGAGGCCGACATCACGGTCTACCCGTCGTTCAACTCGCTCCAGGTGCTGGCCCACCGACTGCTGATGCCCTATCACGACATGCACATCGTCTCGCTGACTGGCCGCCCCTGGCCGGCTTTCGACCGCGCCCTCATTGAGCGGACTGCCAAAATCGGCGTACTCACCGACCGCCAGCACACCCCTGCCGCTATCGCCCGGCGCATGCTCGACTACGGCTACACCAACTATCAGATGCACGTTGGCGAGCACCTCGGCAATCCCGACGAAGAAACAGTCTCCACATTATCCCTCGAAACCGCTGCCCAGCGCACCTTCGCCTCCCCCAACTGTCTCATCCTCACCTCTTGTCCGCTATGCAGTGGCGGTTCCACTGCCAAACCATTTGGCCTCCCCGACGCCCGCTTCGCTCTCCTCGACGGCCGCGAGAAGATGATCACCAAGATGCCCATCCGCCTGCTCACCCTCCAGGCCCTCGACCTGCCCCGCCGTCACGTCTTCTGGGACATCGGCTTCTGCACGGGTAGCGTCTCCATCGAGGCCCGTCTGCTGTTCCCCCATCTCGAAATCCACGCCTTCGAAATACGCCCCGAGTGCGAGGCCATCATCCACGAAAACGCCCGCCGCTTCGGTGCCCCGGGCATCAACGTCCACATCGGTGACTTCCTAAATACTCCCCTCCCTTCTGGGGAGGGGTCGGGGGAGAGGCTTCCCCTCCCTTCTGGGGAGGGGTCGGGGGTGAGGCTTCCCGACGCCGTCTTCATCGGCGGTCACGGCGGCCGCCTGAAGGAAATCATGTCGAAGGTGTTCACGGTGCTCAGGCCCGGTGGCGTCATCGTCTTCAACAGCGTCAGCAGTCCCCATGTCCCAGCCGACAGCCGCCTGCTCTGGGACGAGGCCTGCGCCGCCCTATCGCTCAGCCAGGCCCCTCCTCTTCAGGTCCGGCTGAACGACCATAATCTCATCACGATTCTGAAGTGTACATACGCTTAATTTTACCGCAAAATTACAAAAAAAAGTTGAAATGCGTTGTCACTTATCACTTTTTTGACTTTTCTCTCTGATAATGAGCGGGTTGGCGAGTGATAACGCCCCTTTTACTTGTCACTTCTTGTCACTTCTTGTCACTTCAGGTTACTCGGCGGCTAACTGCCCTTTACCCGGCGGGTTAACGACCTTAAGTGGGCGGGTTAGCGACCTTAAGTGGGCGGGTTAGTACCGTTTCCACGGCCTGGAACATTTGTCCCAGGCCGTGGGAACGCTCTTTTGGCGCCGCCAAACTGTCAGCAAAGTGACCAGAAGTGACAAGTAAAAAGCCCGTCATTACTTGCTAACACTCTGTATATCAGGGAGAAAAGCCAAAAAAGTGATAAGTGATAACTGTTTTTGACTTTATGGGGGAAAAATTCATCTTTAGCGAAACAGTCACCCCAGCCTCCGGCTCTTGTTACATATTTCTTAAAAATAGTCTACACTGACTCTCAAAATTAGCAAGAAAATTAGTACCTTTGCACCAGCATAAACAACCAATGATGACGGCCTTGTCGCGCCATGAGTGTTGTGATTTGCTAAAAAATTAGTACCTTTGCACCAGCATAAACAACACCGACGAAACGCCAAACGGATAAGCAGAGTTGTGATTTGCTAAAAAATTAGTACCTTTGCACCAGCATAAACAACCAGGAACTTCGCCCCGCCCAGCAGCTCATAGTTGTGATTTGCTAAAAAATTAGTACCTTTGCACCAGCATAAACAACATGCTCGTCGACATCAGCTACAAGGAGCGGTTGTGATTTGCTAAAAAATTAGTACCTTTGCACCAGCATAAACAACTGGATTCTGTAAAGTTGTTGAGAGCCAATTGGTTGCAAAGATTTTTGAAAAAGAAAAAATCGTCAAAGAAGAAGGAGGATTTCATCAAACAGATGGAATTCTCCTTTTCTAAAACAGTTCGAGTTGTTGGCCTGGGGCATTAGGCAGTTGTGGCTTTCTGCCAAAGAAAAGATCGATATTACCAAATTGCTTGTCGGTGATGCACATAATGCCAATCTTTCCGAACTCAGGCAGGATGGCTTTCACCCGCTTACGATGTACTTCGGCATTCTCCATGCTGGCGCAATGGCGTACATAGATGGAGAACTGAAACATTGTAAAGCCATCCTGAATGAGACGCTTGCGGAACTTAGTGTATTCGCGGATGTCTTTCTTAGTTTCTGTTGGCAAGTCAAACAATACTAAGAGCCACATAACCCTATACTCGCTAAACCGTTCTGCAATCATATCATCTCAGGATAAGCGATTTTTCTCAGTTCGCCACTAAAGCATTTATAGAGTGAGGCTGTTGTCTGTGCTGTCGCAACCATCAGCGGACTGCGTTTCCCGCCAATCACCACGTCGAGTGTCGGGATAGATAGGAGTTCGGCCTTGGGTGATGGTAATCTGCTTGTGGTCGAGCACCACCACGCCGATATCCTCGATAGGGCGAGTCACCTCTGTCGACTTCTTGATGTCTTCAGTCAGGTTAGCTGCCTTTTCCACTTCCGGCAGCTTGATGACCAGCTGTGCATCTCGCAAGGAGAGATAGTCAGGATTGCTGAAACAAAGGGTCTTCTTGATCATAGGCTAATACTCTCCAACTGAAACTATCTTTCCAATGTGATTCACACGGACTTTGACTATCCCTTCGAGATACTGTATAGACCGAACTCGTATCCATGTGATATCTCGCAGGGCATTTTCTGATTCTACATTAGTTTCCAGATGATGTCTAAAGAAATAATCTCCTTCAGAGAATTTCTGTACACGATACAGGTTCGGACTTATAGTGGCATAGTTATCTGCGTCTAACAAGTCTATCTCTTGAGGATTAAAACCAGTCTTTTCGTTCGGGAATACAAAATACTCATTCTGTTTCATGGAGAACAGGAACTGCCACCCTTCGGAGCGTTTGAATTCTCGGTCAACAACAGGATAGCCCATGATAGCTCTGGTTGTTGCTTCGTAGAAGGATACGACATGTTCTTGCATTTTACCTTCAGCATCTCTGAATACGGCTACATGATGATTGTTGGCTGTATTCACATAATCGTTAGGAATGGGATTACCATTCTCATCTTTCATTAACTCACCCCTGATATTTCTCTTATACCTGACAGGCTCGCCATTAGCAATACCTCTGATCTTCACTCTCTTAATAGCGATACCCTTTTCTTTGTTCAGCCAGATGGGATTGTCGTCAAGATTGGAGAATGCCTTGGCAGCATCGCCGCCAAACTCATTAAGTCGCTGTTGAAGAATTGCGCGTACCTTATTGTCAATGACCTTTTCTATCTTCAAGTCTTTGTCGACAGCCTTCTTTATGGTGAACACATCAATCTTCTTGTATAGCTTGACCTTCGAAGGGACACAATAAGAATGGTCTGCATTCATCCAGATGGGATTCTTGTCGAGACAATTCTTTCCAGTAAAGGCTTTCTTGGGATCGCCGCCGAAGTCGGCCAGCCGCTTCAGCAATGCTTCGCGGTATCTCTGATTGGAAACGCGCAGGATGACATCTTCGGTAAACTTGCCGTCAACCTTCTTGTATTCAGCATCAAAGTTGGTAATCTTGCCATAGACGGTTTCGTTGTGCAAGGCACCGCGTGGCGTCAGCTGAACCTTTTGCTGATGGCCGTCTTTCTTCTTGGCCTTGTTGATGTTCTTGGTGACAACTTTGTTCTTGGCCTTGATAGATACCAAGATGCTTTCCAGATGCTTTCTCGCCTCTGCCCTGAACTCGTCCAGAGGCATCGGGGCGTTGAACACCAGCCTGTGGTCTTTGTTGTCGCGGTTCAGCTCATTCTGTTCTATGCAATAAATACTGCTGCTCTTGTCACTTCGCGCGTTCAGGTTGCTAAGATACTGTACGATACTGCGCTTGGTGAAGGCAATGGTCAATGCATCCATAGCATGGTGGCGATGGTCGTTCCGCTTCGTCCAGTCCTTGATGCGTCTGACGATGTTGCCGTTCTTGTCTGTATAGGACTCTGTCAAGCCTAAGGTGTCGTATTTCTCCCAGTTCAGCTCCTGCATCAGGTTAACCAGTTGCCAGTCTTCGCGCAAGCGGCTGGTGACGGAGCCTGTGGTCGTCACTACGAAAGGAACCATCTCTTCCAGTATCTCACGGGCCTTTCTGGCTATGTACTGAGAGTCGCGCAGGTCGCGCTGGAGGAAGTCCGACGGTATGTCGGCCTCTTTCATCAGCAAGTTGTTGCGCTTTGTTCTTGATATAACCTTTTGGGCAAACAGTTCTTCCACTCTGCTCTCATAGTCAGCAAGTCCCTTTTCGTCGTATTTACCTGCCACATAGTCGTAAGCAGTCATATCGCCTTTCTCGATGTTGACATCGCGAACTTCAATGGTCTTGTTAGAGAAAGAGTCGTCAAAGAGTCTTGCCTTGGGGATGATGTGCTCAATGTCGAAACGCTTGCTGAACAGGTCCTCTCTCGGTATGTAGGTGTTGGAGTAGAGCGTCTTGTAGCCATTCATCTTCAGCTCGTTGTAGAGCTTGTAGCGCAGGATGTCGTTCTTGGTCACATGCTGTATGCCGAACTCCTCTTCCAGCTCCTTACGGAGTTTTTCGCTTTCAGCGGTGTTCTTCCTGATGGCCTGGTCTAACAGCTCACGTTCTTCCTGGCTCTTCTTCAGGTCGCGAGCCAGTTCAATACGGATTTCGTCGGGCTTGCCATAGGTCGCAGCTATCTCGTTAACCACATTGATCATCTGGTTCAGAATCTTCTCAACGACAGGGTTGCGCAGGCTGTTGCGCTTCAGCTCGTCCAAATGCGACTTGTATGTTTTATTGTCAAGTTCCTCCTTGGTCAGCGAACGGGCAGAATGTCTGTATCCTGCCAATTCGCACGCCTTGCTGTATTCATAGCCCTTCATCATAAAAGGCAGAATCTTGCGGATGGCCTTGGAACCCAGGCTGCCATAATCGAGTGGCAGGGAAACATTGGCGAGAATAGAGGCATATTCTTTCTCAAATCCACAGATTTCCTGAATCTTTTTCAGTAAAGCCTCTATACCTGTGGTGGAATTGTCGCCTGTGTACGAATAGAGCAGATGCCATAGGCGATAAGCGGGCTGCCGTTCCAAGTCCTTGCCCTCAAGAAGCGGGTTGAACGTCAGATAGTCAGTCTTATATCCAAGTCCGGTGAAGATTTCCGAGGTGACGGACATCACCTCATCGGCAGGTATCTTAGTGAAATCGTATTCACCATTGCCTGTTAGGCTGATAATGTCCTGATAGGCTTTGAAGAGAGTAGCATTAGTCCTGTTTCCCTCCACCTCTTTATAATTAAGGTCAAGCTTCTGCGGATTATCAAAAAGCAGTTTGAGAATCTCTTTCTTGCTCAGCTTGTCCCTGATGGACAGTTCCTTGAACAAGATGTCTTTTTCTTCCTGGTCTAAGAATCGCTGCAGGGGCTCTACTTCTGTATCGGCAAAGAGAGACAATTGTGACTCGTCTTTCTTAATTCGCTTCCGCTGATGACCAGTCACTGAAACCTGCAGGTTGTTTAGTATCTGCCATATTTTGAAGTCTTGGAATAGTGGCGAGGACTTAGGGCAAACCTTACAACCTGTGACGATGGTCTTTTTCTTTCCGTCAACGACGACCTCTCTTTCTGCATGCTCAAACTCACAGTAATTGATAAGGTTCTTACTGCTTTTCAAGTCACGCTGGTAGAATATCACAATGTCCCGGATTTCTTTCTTCAATTCCGGCGTCAGAACAGGATGGAACTGGGCTTGCTTCTCCCAGATGGCTTCAAACTCATCCAGATAGTCCTGACGATAGAAGATAATGTTCTTCAGGCTGGCATTGGGATTCTGCTCAATACTGTGCATGAGGTACTGACCTACCGTCTGGTGGCTGAAATAAAGTTCCTTGCTACGGTCGCTAATCATAGCCAATCGTTTGCTGGAGTTGTTGATAGCTCCATTGATGTCGCACAGCACATAAGCCACTTCCTCAATATCCAGTTTCTTAGTGAGTGCCGCCACTCTCCATAATAGTGCTTGCTGATAACCTTCTTTGCCACTGTTCTTTGCTGTGGATATTTTGTGAATGGCATAGAAGGCTCCCGAAGTCTGGGTCTTGTTGAAACCGCTGACGTGTTTTTTGAAGTCATCGGTCAGCACTTCTGGGTAGTAAGCTGATTGTACTTCCCAAATCATGTTGAACTCTGCCTGAAGGTCGGAACGATAAAAGGCGGGACGGTTTTTCTTTCCTTTTTGAAATAAGTCGAGAAGCAGTTGGCCGGGAGTCAGGTTCTCGTCATAAAGTCTCTTGGCAATCTCCATGCCATCAACCAATTCTCCTTCTTCCGTATCTTTAATCTTGCGATTGCTCTTGTAACCACGCTTCTTGTTAATCATCAACAATACGCGGGCAAAATCTTCCAATGAGATTTCTTCCTCAACAGCTTTGGCGCGTGCTTTGTAGGTCTTGAAGGTGGATTGATTGCCTTGTTCGAACAGTGGCGTCTCGTCTGTAATGATATGATGCTCTTTGAGACATTCAATGAGATTCTTCCGGCGTAGCTTGTAACGCTGGAGGTTACGATGCATGCTACGCTTCATCCGTCTGTCAGCATTGGTGGTGATAGACTTTCCTTTTTCGAAATTCGCCTTTTCATCAACTGTTAGCGGATTGACACGAACACCAAGCTGAATGATGGACGATTTCTCGTTGTCATTCTCTTTCTCATTGACAAGTGCCCATCCTATGCTGGTAGTTCCTAAATCCAGACCAAGTATTTTCTTCATGTTTATTGTGTTTTTAGTTATTTTGCCTACAAAAGTACACATTTCTCTTGAATTATTTGGCAGTTTCAAGGAAAAAGTTTACCTTTGCAGCACTAATTTTTAGCAAATCACAATAAGGATTATTCCGTTGTGAAAACATCAGGTCCCTGTCCATCGTCCTTAACGGTGGACTTTTTTATAAATGCCATCGCTAAACGGCGAGGGACTGTTTTTCCCTAACTTTGATGAATTAGACGACGGCCGCGATGCGGCAACATTGTCACTTTCCGCCCGATTCTTTTGGCTGTTTGCAAAGGATTGTGTAACTTTGCAGTCGATAGAAGGAAACCTATGAAATGTTGCTACAAACTCTATATTACACCCGAAGTGACCGTTTCCCGCTACTACGAGGAGGGCTACGAAGCCGGATACTATGACAACAAGGATAGTGACGAATAAAGCGACGGCTAAATACATAATGAAAGATATGGCAAAGATAATAGTTCAGAACACAGAGATAACAGTCGTTTCACACATGGGCAATGACTATATCTCGCTTACTGATATGGCTAACGGCAAGCAGGATGAGAGTCGTGCAGCCGATGTTATCAAGAATTGGATACGTACCCGCTACACTATTGAGTTCCTCGGAACTTGGGAGATGATTCACAATCCACGTTTTAAAGTGGTCGAATTCGACCACTTTAAAATGCAGGCAGGTCTTCCTAACTTTACGCTGAGTGCCAGCGAATGGATTGAAAAGACCAATGCAATTGGCATTATAGTAAAGCGAGGCCGCTATGGCGGAACATACGCTTTCAAGGACATTGCCTTTGAATTCGGAACAGCGATCAGTGTAACCTTTAAGCTTTATCTGATAGAAGAGTTCCAACGAATGAAGGCAGAAGAACAAAAGTTGTTAGGCTGGACGGCCAAGCGTGAACTCTCGAAGATTAACTACCGCATACATACCGATGCCATCAAGCGCCATCTGATTCCAGAGGAGGTAACCCCTGCACAGTCAAGTATCATTTACGCTGAGGAGGCCGATGTGCTAAATGTTGCTATGTTTGGAATGACTGCCAAGCAATGGCGTGAGGCGAATCCCGACCTCAAAGGCAATATACGTGATTATGCAACTATTAACGAGAAATAGCAGGATTAAAGTCCTTCAATCCTATTATTCAATAATTAGACTACCAATACCAATGAAGAAAATAGCGATTATACAGATTAGTGAAGCTGGTAAAGACGTTGCTGGCACGATTAAGAGGCAGTTGCGGGGGACGGTGATTCAGCGTACTGACGTCGGCAAGCGTTGGAACGACTTCGACGGCTTTGTGTTCATCGGAGCGATGGGCATCTGCGTGCGTACCATTGCACCGTATGTCAACGACAAGCACGAAGACCCTGCCGTGGTGTGTGTCGACAGTTTCGGACAGAACGCCATTTCCGTGCTCTCTGGTCACATCGGAGGAGCCAACGACTTGGCACAGACCATTGCGGATGTGCTGGGCGCCAATCCTGTCATCACCACGCAGAGCGACAATGCGGGACTCTGGGCGCTCGACACCTTTGAGAAACGCTTCGACTGGCCCATAGCCAGCGACATCGACGACATGAACGACTGCATTTTTGCTTTCGTCAACCGTCAGCCGACGGCCCTGCTCCTTGAGGCCCGCGACGAGGGAACGGACTACTTAGAGGCGACAAAGCCGGAGCACGTGACCATCATCCGCGACATCGCCGAGGCCGACCCCCGGAAGTTCCGCCTGCTCATCATCGTCTCGCCTTTCAACCGCAGGGCTCCATACGGCATGCTTGAACTCCACTTCGTGCCGATGGTGGGAACGATAGGCTTCGGACTGGCGCATCACCCCGAGGACTATGAGAGCATCTACGACGAGATAGACGAGGCTTTTGCCCATCGGGGCGTGCTGCCCTGTGCCCACCGCTACTGCACCATCGACGTGAAGCAGGACGAGGAGTTTGTGGAGCTGCTCGAAGACGAATACAACGAGGAGGTGGTGTCCTTTACAGCAGAGGAACTGGCAAAGGTGGAGGTGCCTAATCCGAGTAAGACCGTCGAGAA